>JACCDW011686620.1_pt1 | contig 11516 bp, 13 predicted proteins | sample 7449781 | NCBI WGS metagenome assembly JACCDW01 (sample SAMN15323449, study PRJNA562643) | freshwater metagenome | isolation source: river surface water | place: USA:Blue River Watershed | collected 2017-08-18
ATGCGAGATAAACGCTCCGAGAGCACGTTATCGCTCCACTGCATGAAGTAATTCATCATCGTACGAACTCTTGGTGATTGGCTATTCATTACAGGCTCTGATGTAAGACGTTGAGCCTCAAGAGCGGAAACTGGTTTAAGAATTGCATAGACCTTACGGCTCTTTAGATAGACCTTCATATTTTTTGCTTCGCTGTCATAGATGCCGTTGTAATAGATCGTCATCTTCTTAACAGGAGCTTCTGCTTGGCTTTCGAGCTCAACATGTGCGCGATATGCCATGTACTTCAACGATGTCTGCCCTAGTCGTTCGGCGTTATAGGCGCTAAAAGTTGCCCACGGATCCATATCTCCTTGGATAACTACGGAGGCAGGCTTTTCTGAAATCGCCAGTGAAGTCTGAAAACGCATCTCTGGATCAAGGTGGCGGGCAACTGCTACACCGGCAAGAAGCTTGAGCGTTGATGCAGGTTTTCTCATCGCATACGAGTTTGATTCAAAGAGTACTTCGCTGGTGCTGGCATCGATCAGGATCACAGATGGATTCTTGAGCTTGGGATCTGCAGCTAAATTTGAAAAGACTGTGCTGGCGCGAAGAGGATCAAATGCCGATACCGGTGCGCTAAGGAGGGCAGCAAGTACGAAGGCAGCAAGTACTGCAGAGATGATCTTCTTCATATACGTCTTACTTACCAGAGGTAGGCGAGGAGAATGTTGGTGAAGGTAAGAAGGAACATTCCTGTAAATGCACGATCTGTAAAAGTCTTCTTCTTGAGGCTGACGTAACCAATAACAAGAATGGCAAGAACCACAAGGAACTTGATACCGATCTTCATGTGGTTGATCTCTGTATCGTGAGCTGCAGACCATGTGCCGACCATGACGATTCCAGCAACGAGGGCGGTTGCGGTGCTATGAAGAACACCTGGATTGAGGGCGCGTGGTGACTTCTTATATGAGACAACCAAGAGTGCAAGTACCCCAAGGATTGAGAGCATGTGGATTACAAAAGCGATGTAGAAAGCTATCTTCATAATGACTCCGTTCGATTCCTGCGTATGCGAATGCGCTCTCCTAGTTTAGGGTGCTCTTATGGAAATCAAGACCCCTGCAACGATCGGACCTGGTGAGTTTTTCCCAGTTGTAGGCGTTGGCCCTCACGAAAAGCCGTGGCCAACTGGAGATCAATACGATCCAGAGCTTCTTGAAAATGGCGATAGAAGAAATGTCTTGGATAAATATCGCTACTGGAGCGTTGAGGCGATCGTTGCCGATCTCAATACAAAGAGACATGGATTACAGATCGCGATCGAAAATTGGCAACATGATCTCAATATCGGTTCTGTTGTTCGTACAGCTAATGCATTTAATGTCAGCGCTGTACATATTGTCGGAAAACGCGATTGGAATAAACGCGGTGCGATGGTGACAGATCGCTATCTCATTGTGATCCACCACCCAACGATCGCTGACTTTGCGACCTGGTGCAGTGAAAATAATCTGCCAATAATCGGAATTGATAACGTGCCATCTTCTAAGCATCTAGAAGGGGCAGCACTTCCTGAAAAGTGTGTCCTGCTCTTTGGCCAAGAAGGTGCCGGAATGTCAGATGAGGGCGTTGCAATCTGCCAAGTCTTATACGCAATCGAACAGTATGGATCTACCCGATCGATGAATGCATCTGCAGCAGGTGCAATTGCTATGTACCACTGGGCGCTGCAACATCTGCCACGTCAAATCTAGAGAAGGCTAATCTCCGAGCGGTGCCGGCTCTTCATCTGCAAGGGCTTCGCGAACTGCAGCAAGGCGGCGTTCTACCTCGTTTGCTTCGTCAATGCGACCAAGTGCGCGCATTACCTCGACCATACGTCCTTCGATATCGACGATAAATTCGAAATCTTTAGGTTCATCTTCGGCGATGATCTGCAGTACGCCATCGAGGGTTGCTAAACCATCTTCAAGTTTTCCAAGGAGGATTTCAGCCTTGCCATATTCAAAGAGAGCAAAGGTTTCACGGCGGTGATCATGTGCTGTCTCAAAGACATCGACTGCCTTGCGAGCGCTTTCGAGCGCTTTCTCGCCATCACCTAACCAGTTGTAACACGATGCAATCTTCTGATCGCAACGTGCAACGTGAAGTACTTCCTTCTCAGATTTGAAAATTCCGCGTGCCTCTTTGAATGCATCGAGGGCTTCCTGATATTGCTTAAGTTCGCGATAGGCCATGCCAAGAAGATGGAGGTCATTTGCTGCCCCCATCTGATTTCCATCAACGAGATGCTCTTGTGCACACTCAGACATCGTTGCAATAACTTCGCTGTACTTCTTTGAGCTGTACCACCACTCACCCAACGTGCAGGCAAGTTCCAACGCAATCGGAGACTTGCTCTCGCGCAAGAGTTCCACGGCCTTACTCATGGCAGTTGCTGCTTCGTCGATACGCTTGAGTTGATTGAGGTTGTAGCCAATTGCAGAATATGCCTGCGCTAAACCTTCACTTGGAGCACTTGCTCCCATCTCGGCATAGATATCGCGAGCAGTCTCAGCGAGTGCAAGCGCTTCGTCGTATTGGCCGCGTGCAAAGATGCGAGCGCTAAGTTCGTAATATGTTTCTGCGCGATCTTCGCCTTCGGTCTCTGGGATTCGATCCCACAACATCTCTTCAGTGACAATCTCTTCGTGGCCTTCGTTATCGCTCATGAAAACCTCCCCTGTAGTTGCCTTGCCTAAATACCTTGCCAAAACGCCTATCTGGTGGCGCCACTGTATCCCTGCCGGCCGCCAAATGTCGGGGGAATCTCACGCTCAATAAGGCTAGAGTTGCACTCAGATAGCAGATGCGAATGATTTGCATTAACCTTAGCCCATGCATATTCCTGACGGCTTTATCGATATCCCTACCTCGGCAGCCTTTGCAGCCATCTCAGCAGTCGGCGTCGGTGCCTGTCTTAAGGGTGCAACTCGATCACTCGATGAGAAGACCGCGCCATTGGCCGGCCTTACCGCAACATTTATCTTTGCAGTACAGATGCTCAACTTCCCGGTCGCAGCTGGAACAAGTGGCCATCTCTTTGGAAGCGTGCTCGCTGCGGTCTTAGTCGGACCGTATGTTGCAACACTTGCGCTCAGTGTTGTCTTGTTATTGCAAGCTCTGCTCTTTGCAGATGGTGGCTTAACTGCTGCAGGGCTCAATGTCTTTAATCTTTCCATCATCGGAGTTTGGGTTGGATACGGAGTCTTCCTTCTTGTGAAGAAGATCCTTCCAAAGAACAAGCCTTCGATTACTACCGCCGCAGCGATCGCTGCATTCATCTCAGTACCGGCAGCAGTCGTTGGTTTCGTATTCCAATACGCAATCGGTGCAAATTCAACCTTTTCAGTCACCGCAGTCTTTACCGGAATGATGGGCACACACATGCTTATCGGAATCGGCGAGGCGGTTATTACCGCGTTCTCAGTAACTGCCGTGATGGCAAGTCGTCCAGACCTTGTCTATGGCTATCGTGGCGCCAAGGCTCAATTAGAGATTAGAAAGGCATAACGTGAAGAATCCATTTATCGTTGTTGGTTTCGCAGTTTCGCTGGCACTTGCAGGTGGCCTTTCATACTACGCATCATCACACCCAGATGGTTTTGAAAAATCAGCTGGTGAGATTGGCTTCCTCGATACCGCCAAAGAGAGCCCTCTGAAAGATAGCCCTCTTGCTGAATACGGTGTTGCCGGAGTTGAGAACGAGCGAATCTCTGGTGGATTAGCTGGTGTCATTGGCGTTGCATCAACTGCTGCAATCTCATTTGGCATCTTCTACGGCCTTCGTCGATTTAACAAGAGTAAGTCATAAAGACAGATACAGAGCACCGGCACCATCATGGCCATGATGTAGGTGAGCGTCTCTACCTCCATCGCCATTCGATAGTTCACCGCCTGCCCGCACACGTAAAAATCATTGCTGTACTTGCCTTTATCGTGGTCTTTGTCGCTACCCCGATCACAGCCTGGCAGGCATTTGTCGCCTACTTCGTAGCAATCTTAGCCGTCTCACTCATTGCAAAGATTCCTACACTGACGCTGCTTACTCGTTCGTTGATTGAAATTCCATTTATCTTCTTCGCGATCTTGATGCCATTTTTTGGAACCGGTGAACGCTTTGAAGTAGGTCCACTCAATCTCTATCGCGAGAGTCTGCTTGCCGCAGCCGGAATTGTGGTCAAAGGAACACTCGGTGTCTTGAGTGCCGTCGTTCTCTCAACTAGTACAACGGCTCGCGAATTATTACGTGGCCTTGAAAAGATTCGCCTTCCAAAGTTGATGGTCCAGATCGCCGCCTTTATGTTGCGCTATGTCAACGTGATCAACGATGAGATGGAGCGGATGAAGGTTGCACGAGAATCTCGCGGCTTTATCGCAACCGGCATTAAAGATTGGAAGGTCATCGCAACAGCAGCATCTGCTCTCTTTATCCGATCCTATGAACGTGGTGAACGAGTGCACCTTGCGATGCTCTCTCGCGGTTACACCGGAGTACTCCCCCATGATCAGAGCGAGGCAGCATCTCTGCGCACCTGGCTACAAGGTCTTGCACTTCCACTCTTTGCACTGACTATTCTTCTGACTACAACGGCGATTGGATAAGAGATGACACAGCCACCAAGTTTGCAGATCAAGGAACTTGCCTTTGCCTATCCCGATGGAAACCAGGCCCTCTTCGGCGTTAATCTAACGATCGAGCGTGGTGAACGTGTTGCGCTACTTGGTCCTAACGGTGCCGGTAAGACAACTCTTGTTATGCATATGAACGGTATCCACCCTGCAGAACATGGCAGCGTCGCAGTTGCTGGTGAAGTTATCGATACAACAGATAAGGATCTCTTGCGTCGCATCCGCGGCAAGGTCGGCGTTGTCTTTCAAGACCCTGATGATCAGCTCTTTATGCCTACAGTTGGTGAAGATATCGCCTTCGGCCCATACAACATGGGCCTTCGAGGGGCAGAGCTCGATGCAGCAGTTGATGAAGCACTGGCCTTAGTACATATGTCTGAGTTTAAAGAGCGTCCGCCACATCACCTATCTTTTGGTCAACGCCGCCGCGTTGCAGTAGCAACTGTCCTTGCGATGAAGCCTGAGATTCTTGTTCTCGATGAGCCATCATCGAATCTGGATCCGGCTGGGCGACGCGAACTTGCAGAGATATTGCGATCCCTAGATGTCACTATCGTGATGGTCACCCATGACCTGCCGTATGCATTTGAATTATGTCAGCGCTCTGTCATTTTAAGTGGCGGTGTGATCGTTGCAGATGGTTCAACCGGAGATATCTTGCGCGATGCCGATCTCTTGGCAAAGCACAGACTCGAGTTACCTGTCGGATTTAACCTTTAAGGGAATTCTTCCCTGAGCAATCGCCGCACCAAGCAGCACAATGATTGCTCCAACTGGTTCATACCAGTGAAGTTTTTCTTGTAAGAAAATCAAACCCACTATCACCGCAACAACTGGCGTCACATAGGTAACGCTACTTGCGATCGCACTTCCTGCAGCGCGCATGATTGTAAAGTTCCAGATATAGGCAAAGCCGCTGCCAAAGACACCAAGGGCCACCATCGCAAGTGCTGGACCGATTGCGTACTCGTTGCCATTTACCCCATCAAAGATAAAGAGCGGTAACAATGTCAGCGCACCTAACGAGACCTGCGCTGTTGCCATAGATTCAGGTGAGAGATTTGCCGGCAAGATAAAGCGTCGGCTGTAGGGAAATGAGAATCCATAACAGGTTACTGCTGCAAGAAGGACCAAGATTGCCCAGAGTGGATTTGTACCCAGACCATTCCAAGCGCCAAGGACTGTCAGAACTCCAAGAAAGCCAATAAGTAGGCCTATTACTTGAGGTTTTGTCGGTGGTTCATTGCGTGAAACGAGAATGATTGCAATCAAGGTCATCAGAGGTGTCACTGCATTGATAATTCCAGCCAAGATCGAAGTTACTTGCGTTTCGGCTAGCGCAAAGAGAATTCCAGGGATGACGTTGAGCAATAGCGATACCACCCATAAATGGCCGAGCATCCGTCGATCTTTAACCAAGGAGATCTTCTTGATTCGTGAGTAGATAAGGAGCGCTACGGCACCAAGTGCGCATCGACCAAATGCAACGCCAAAGGGTGAGAGAAATTCAAGGCCAAGTTTGATAAAGATAAATGAACAGCCCCAGACAATTCCGAGTGCGATGTAGATTCCAAGCCACGATTTTGAGTGGCTCTTATTCATCTGCCAATCATCGCATAGTTGGTGACTAGATAAGGGAGAGGCTTAAAGCTTTCTTAGCTGCCTCTTTACGATCGCTTACAGAGAGCGCCTGGTAGATACGCATCGTCTCATGGCGAATTGTGCTGACGCTAAAGCCGAGTTCATTCGCCAATTCGTGATTAGTCTTTCCCTCAACCATTCCACGCAAGATAGAGATCTGTCGTGGAGTGAGTTGATCTGAGGATGTATCTCCCCGTTCTTGAAGGACGCGGCTGGCTGAACCGCTTGGTTGATGTAGTAACGATAGGTAGAGTCCAAGTGCCACTGCATAGTTGCGTGCAATCTCTTCGACATGTGCGGTATCAGTTATTGAATCCGAGAAACGGATCACGAGATAGCCATGGATTGCACCGCGTTCGCGAAGTTGAATCATCAGCATTGTCTTTGCTGGATTCCATGGTTCTGCATTCTTGCCAAGAGCAATTAAGGCCTCATCGTTATCCCAAGCACGCCAGACCTCACTAGGAAATATCTGCTTTGCTTTGCCCGCATCAAACCCATATTCACCCAAGAACTCCAGAGAGTCGTTCTCGTGAAGACGCCCTATTCGCGCACAGCAAGCGCCCAATGGGGCCATGTACTCCATGACCAGGGCGCGTGTGATCTCATCGCTGGTTGGGTGGTAACTCAACCAGTCGATGAAGGTGCGAATGTCGTGCATTAGAGCCACCTCGATTAATAGTCCGTCGAGAGGGTCACCGCGAAATGGTCACCGATTTATGCGGGGGTAACCTGAGATGACCAGTCAAATCTCGACTGGTCTAAGGATGGTCAGGGGTAGATGAAGGTGCAGAACACATGGGGGCAAAAGTGGGCCCTGTCGGGCTCGAACCGACGACCCACGGATTAAAAGTCCGTTGCTCTACCGACTGAGCTAAAGGCCCCACTGCAATTAAATGCTGACAGAGTCTAGCGGAGATTTACCAGTTCTAGCGCCCTCGGGATGCGCGGATTAAGCGATCGCGGATAGCGATGGCAAGGCCTTCTCCGCTTGGTGGGATGACACAGATTTTCGAAAGTCCGCGGGAATCTCCATCGCGAAGTGCTGCATACAAGATGCGTGCATATTCTTCGATCGATGTTGGTGATGACAAACGAACAACACCTTCAGGTGTTGCAATATCTTTCATGGCGATAAAGCCTTCGCCACTTTTTGGTTCTTGGTTCAGCACGACTCTGGCTTGTGGTGAGTAATGATTTTCAAGTGAACCGCTTACGCGGATCTCTGATTGTGCATCGGTGACCTTGAGGCCGGTAACTTCTTCAATCATCTCTTGAGTAATCGCACCTGGACGCAAAATGTGTGGAGTATCTGTCGTGCAATCAATGATGGTGGATTCAACGCCGACTGTTGATGGGCCGCCGTCCAGGATCGCATCGACGGGGCTTAGGTAATCACTGAGTTCTTCACGGACAGCTTCTGCTGTAGTCGGTGAGACATGACCAAAACGGTTTGCACTTGGGGCGGCGATACCTTGCACACCAATCTTCTTTGCGGATTCAATCAGTGCTAGCGCAACAACATGATCTGGAACGCGAAGTCCAACGGTTGACTGTCCCCCGGTGATGAAATCTCCTGCAGCACTTGAGCGCTTAAGAATCAAAGTCATTGGCCCTGGCCAGAAATTGCGGGCAAGATCGATTGCATATGTGGGAATCTCATCTGCCCAATATCCGATTCCATCCATAGATTCGATGTGGACGATTAGCGGGTGGTCGGCAGGTCGACCTTTAGCGCGCCAGATCTTTGCTACAGCACCTGGATTGGATGCATCTGCGCCGAGGCCATAGACGGTCTCAGTAGGAAAGGCCACGAGGTTGCCTGCTAATAGAGAGGTAGCGGCGTTACTCATCGCATCTGCTGTGCAGCGGGATACGAATTGGCTATCACTCATGTGCGCAATTATCCCGCCTTTTTGCGAGAAGATAACCACATGGCAAAGCAACCAGTGAGGGTCGTGCAGATTATTGCGCGTATGAATGTCGGTGGCCCGGCAGTCATCGTGGCCGACCTCATGCGATCACTGGATAAGGGTGCGATCGAGCAGACGCTGATCACTGGCTTTTGCGATTCGAATGAGGCTGATTACTTAGAGACGGTAGCGACAGATATCAAGGCAACGCGTATTGCAGGCCTTGGGCGATCTGTCTCACTAGGCGCAGATGTGCGTGCTTTCTTTGCGCTGGTTGGAATGTTGCGCGAAATTTGTCCAGATATTGTCCACACGCATACTGCCAAGGCTGGTGTGCTTGGTCGCCTGGCATCAATGTTGGCCGGGCGCAAAGTTATTCGTGTACATACATTTCATGGCCATCTACTTCATGGATATTTCAGCGGATGGAAGGTTCGTCTTGTTATTTCAATTGAAAAGTTCTTAGCAAAGCGCACAGATGTCTTGATCGCAGTCGGCAATAAGGTCAAAGATGATTTGTTGGCAGTGGGTATCGGTAAGACCAATCAATACAAGGTCTTCTATCCAGGGCTTAAGGAGCCAGCTAACTTTGCAAAGGCCGCGGTCCGTGCAAGTTTTGGCATGGAAGAGGGTCTTTCATACATCGCCTTTGTCGGACGATTGACTCAGATTAAGAGACCAGATCGATTGTTAGGTGTTGCTGGTGAGATTAAATCCCGTGGATTAAAGGCGAAAATCATTGTGGCCGGTGAGGGCGAGCTCTTTGCCTCTTCTAAAGAGCGTGCAGCGAAAGAGAATCTGCCGATTGAGTTCTTGGGATGGCGCAAAGATATTTCAGAGCTCTTTGCAGCAAGTGATATCGCGCTGTTAACTAGCGATAACGAGGGTATTCCGTTGACCTTAATTCAGGCGGCTCAGGCAGGCTTGCCGATTGTCGCTACAGAGGTTGGTTCAATCAGCGACATTGTGATCCACGAAGGTAACGGCTACCTCACCGATACCTCACCTGCTGCGTTGGCCGATGCGCTGGAAAGACTGATCATCGACCCAGTTCTGCGCCAGATTATGGGTGAGGCTGGGCGAGATAGGTCACATCGATATTTCTCATTAGCAAAAATGTCGGCAGATCACACAGAGTTGTATCAGCACCTGCACAGATAAACGTTATAAAGAAGTGCGATACTTAAGGTATGAAACTAAATAAGAAATTTATCGCAATCCCAGTAGTCGCCCTTGTCGCAGCAGCAGCTCTTGCCTTCCCGGCATCGGCAGCCACTCCAGAGCGTTATGTCACCGTCAACGCTGAGGGCGTAGTCCAGGTAACCCCTGATGCAGTTCGCCTCAACGCATCTGTCACTAATATTGCCTCAACGAGCGCATCGGCCTTATCTCAGACCTCAGCAGCTGCAGCCAAGGTACGCGCAGCACTCGTTGCTAAGAAGATTGCAACGAAGGATATAAAGACCACAACAATCTCTGTCTTTCCTGAGTACAACTACACACAGGACAAGGGTTCAGTCCAGATCGGTTATCGCGCAACCCAAGGCTTTGAAGTCATCATCCGTAATGCAGCAAGTGCTGGCGTAGTTGTAGATGATGTCGTTGCAGCAGCTGGAGATCTAGTTCAAATCCAAGGCGCAACACCATTTGTTCTCGATTCAGCAAAGGCGACAGCATCTGCACGCGCTGCAGCAGTTGCAAATGCTCGCGCAAAGGCAAAGTCTTATGCGCAACTTCTCGATGTAAAGCTTGGCAAGGTCACATACCTCGTTGAGAACTCGAGCCCTGTTTCATATGTGCCACTCATGGGTGTTGCTAAGGCAGCAGATTCAGGTGCAACTGAGATTGATCTCGGAAAACAAGATGTCACAGTCTCCATCACAATTCGATGGAGCCTGGTTTAACCAATGACAGATGCTCGAAAGCTTGATGCGGCGCTCGATGGACTCGTGCATGACGGGTCCTTGAGCGCCGATCAGGCCGAGCTTGTTCGCACTCGTTATAGCGAAACTGATCTACCAACAGATTCACGCAAAAGCGTCTTAGCTGAGATCGCCGGTTACTTAGGCGGAGCATTTGTAGTTATCGCAATCACCATCATTACAGCGCGCCAGTGGGAATCTTTCTTGCAGTGGCAACGCGCAACCTTATTTGGAGCACTTGCCGTAGCTCTCTTCACCTTGGCCCTCTTTGTTGGAAAGAGCACTCCTGTTAAGTCGCGTTTATCAGGTGTGCTCTATGCTCTGGCTGCAGGTAGTACGACAGGTACTGTCGCAATTATCGATCCACAGAATGAAGCGCCAACCCTTGCCTTCTTATCAGGAACGATCGTTGCTCTTATTGGCTATAACTTGGTTCAGACATTTGTTGGCCATGTAGCAATTTTTGGCTTTACCTTCCTTTCAGGAATTATGGTCTTCACTGATCTCACGCCTGACGGGGCGGGAACACAAGTCTTCATCGGAAGTTATTTCATCGCACTTGGAACCGGATGGCTTGCACTGACATATTTCAAACGCGTCGATGAAATCTTGGGCTATCTCTTTGCCGGCGGCACACTCTTTATTGCCACACAAGTATTTTTCTTCAGAACAGATCGCCTTCCTTCATATCTTGTAATGATCTATGTTGCATCCCTTGCAACGTGGCTCTATCTCCGTGTTCATAGTTGGCCACTACTGATTGCTGCAGTCTTAACAATCACTGTCGGCGTTGGTGAATTTGTTGCAGAGACATTGGGTGGCTCGGTTGGCTCTGCCCTCGGACTCTTTGCGGCAGGGGCAGCCCTCGTTATTAGCTCGCTATTGGCGCTGAGAAATAAGCGAGAAATCGCTCCTCTGTAGAGGAAAAAGACGTTTTGGTCTTAGGTGTACGTGGCGGGTACGATATGCCAGCCTCAAACGTCCCCATCGTCTAGGGGCCTAGGACATCGCCCTTTCACGGCGGTAACACGGGTTCGAATCCCGTTGGGGGCACGAAGAAGTAAGCAGTTCTCTGCTTCCTCATCTATCTGCAAAGGTAGGAGGAGATGAGCAGAGTGCGATTTGATTCGCGCGGCTCTTACTTCCTTGGAAAGGCCCAGTAGCGCAGTTGGTTAGCGCGCCGCCCTGTCACGGCGGAGGTCGCGGGTTCAAGTCCCGTCTGGGTCGCGAGTAGAGAGTGTCCACACACTCTCTACTTTTTTACCTGAACAACTACAACTACAACTACATATTGGCTCGGTAGCTCAGTTGGTACGAGCGCGCGACTGAAAATCGTGAGGTCGACAGTTCGATCCTGTCCCGAGCCACTTTTTTACATAGC
>JACCDW010851462.1_pt1 | contig 11515 bp, 5 predicted proteins | sample 7449781 | NCBI WGS metagenome assembly JACCDW01 (sample SAMN15323449, study PRJNA562643) | freshwater metagenome | isolation source: river surface water | place: USA:Blue River Watershed | collected 2017-08-18
GTCCGGAGAATCCGCCTCCACACTCGAAAGCTATGGATCCGACGTGAACGAGCCGGGCTCCTTCGCGCGCAACTGTCTCCTCGCCCGCCGCCTCGCCGAGCGCGGCGTCCGGTTCGTCCAGCTTTACCATCGCGACTGGGATCACCACGGCGCCTTGAATGACCGGCTCCCCGACCTCGCGCGCGATGTCGATCAGGCCAGCGCCGCCCTCATCAAGGATCTTAAACAGCGGGGAATGCTCGACGAGACGCTCGTGATCTGGGGCGGGGAATTTGGTCGCACGCCTTACGCTCAAGGCGAGGCAAGTCTCGAGAAGTACGGCCGCGACCACCATGGCCGCGCCTTCTCCCTCTGGATGGCCGGCGGTGGCATCAAGTCCGGTATCACCCACGGCTCCACCGACGACTTCGGCTTCAACGTCGCCGAGAAACCCGTCCACATCCACGATCTGCAAGCAACCATCCTGCACTGCCTCGGTATCGACCACACCCGCCTGACGTTCCGCTTCCAGGGTCGCCAGTACCGCCTCACCGACGTGCACGGCGAAGTGGTGCGGCCCTTGCTGGTCTGAGCGCTCTGCCCACGTTGGTTCGTTCTCGGCCACCCGCTTCTCCCGCCCCGTTTCCCATGTCGCGTTCCTCGCGCCCGCCGGTTTGTCCGGCCCATGCCCCTCGTCGTGGCCTCCGTGCCACCCTCTCCTTCGCGCTCGCACTGGCCGGGCTCAGCAGCATCGCCGCCGCGCTCGCCCCGACCCAGGCCCTCGGGGCCGCGACGGCGGCCCCCACCGCCACCGAGCCGCTTTCCTTCAACGAGCACGTCCAGCCGATCCTGTCGGAGATGTGTTACCACTGCCACGGGCCAGACTCGGGCACGCGTGAGGCCGGGCTTCGACTCGATCGGCGCGAGGATGCGACCACGGTACGCGGCGACTACGATCCTGCCATCGTCCCCGGCGATCCCGCCGCGAGTCCCCTCATCGAACGCATCCTCAGCACGGACCCGGAGGATCAGATGCCGCCTCCGGAAACGCACAAAACTCTCAAGCCGCACGAAATCGAAATCCTGAAACGCTGGGTCAAGGAAGGTGCCGCGTACCAGCCACACTGGTCGCTGATCACGCCGACCCGCCCCACCGTGCCAAACGCTGGCGCCGGCTGGGCACGTTCACCCATTGATGCTTTCATCGCCGCCCGGCTCGACCGAGAGGGATTGCAGCCCAGCGTCTCCGAATCCCCCGCCCGCCTGCTCCGTCGCGTCACGCTCGACCTCACCGGTCTGCCACCGACACCGGCTGAGCTCGACGCCTTCCTCGCAGACCCCTCCGAGGCCGCCTACACCCACGCGGTCGATCGCCTTCTGGCGAGCGACGCTCATGCGGAGCACATGGCGCGGCAGTGGCTCGACGCGGCGCGCTACGCCGACACGCACGGCATCCACATCGACAACTATCGCTCGATCTGGCCGTACCGCGACTGGGTGATTAGCGCGTTTAAGCAGAACCTGCCGTTCGATCAGTTCTCCATTGAGCAGCTCGCCGGCGACTTGCTGCCCGAGCCCACCTTGGAGCAGCGCGTCGCCACCGGCTTCAACCGCTGCCTGCCTACCACCAGCGAGGGAGGAGCGATCGCGGCAGAGTATGAGGCGATCTACGCCAAGGATCGGGTCGAGACGTTTTCCACCGTCTGGCTCGGTCTCACCACCAGTTGCGCCGCGTGCCACGATCACAAGTTCGATCCGATCAGCATGCGCGACTTCTACTCCCTCGCCGCTTTCTTCCGGAACAACACGATGCCGGCGATGGACGGGAACATTGCGGAGACTAAGCCGAATGTCTTCGTCCCGTTGCCCGAAGATCGTGCGGCGTGGGCGAAGCTCGCCCACGAGATCGAGGGCCTGGAGCGCGCCCTCGCCGAGCGCCGAGCCTCGGGTGAGACTGACTTTGCTCGTTGGGTCGCCGGCGCGACCACGACGGACCTGCGTCCCGCTCCGCTCGATCACCGGACCGCGATTCATCTTCCGCTCGATGGCACCGATGGCCCCGCGCCCTTCGCGCGCTTTGCTGGACTGCCCGAAGACGCCGCCACCGCCACGTCGGCCATCCCGGGCCCCTTCGGTCCGGCCGCCCGAATCGACGGTCTGAGCATCCCGCTCGGTCGCAAGCTACCGATGCTGCAGTCGTCACAGTTTTCCCTGCGTTTCCTTATCCGCGTCGATGGCGCCCCTTCCGGGACGCTGGTCTCGGCCCGCAACGAAGATGATGCCGCGCCGGGCTGGGAAATCTTCCTCGAGGACGGCAAGCCGGGCCTCTTCATCTCGGAGGGTCGTGGAACTCCCCCGCTCCGTTCCGTAAACCGGAATCCACTCAAGCCAGGCGAGTGGCACGAGGTCGTATTCTTTTTCGACGGCACGGGTAGCCTGTTCCAATTGGGCAACCTCTGGGTCAGTGGGTACAAACTTCTCGATACGGGAATCGCCCGGATGTTCCGGGACGATATCCGTCCCGCCGCTTCACTGCGACTGGGTGGACGCGAGGTCCGGAGCGGCGCCGATGAGCGACGCCTCACCGGGGGTGCCGTGTGGCTGCAGGACTTCCGCCAGCTGGATCACCTGATGTCGTTCGACGATGCCAAACAGTCGTCCCGCAGCATCGTCTCTGCTTTGAGCAGCCTGCAGAAGTCCGCCGAGCAGCGGCAGAAGGATGACCTCAAGCCGTTGCGCGAGCACTTCTTCGCCTCGGTAGACCCGGCTTCACGCGCCCTGATCACGGCAATCGAACAGCGCCGCGCCGAGGGCCGACCGATCCGCGACCGTGGAGCCGTCAGCCTCGTGATGGTCGAGAAGACGGATTCCTCGCCGCACGCCCACATCCTGAAGCGCGGCGAGTACAGCCAGCCGGGTGAACGGGTCGAAGCCAACACGCCTTCCGCTCTGCCACCGCTTCCCGCCGGCACGCCCGCCAATCGGCTGGCGCTCGCCCGGTGGCTCTTTCAGCCCGACCACCCGCTCACCGCCCGCGTCACCGTCAATCGGGTCTGGCAGCAGATTTTCGGCATCGGCCTCGTTGAATCGAGCGGCGACTTCGGCATTACCGGCTCCCGGCCGTCCCATCCCGAATTGCTCGACTGGCTAGCCGTCGATTTCCGCGACCACGGCTGGGATCATCGGCGCCTACTTCGCCAGTTGGTCACGTCCGCAACGTACCGTCAGTCGGCCGCCGTTTCTCCCGCCCTGCTGGAGCGCGATCCGGCCAACCGGTTGCTCGCGCGTGGCCCGCGCCACCGGCTCGACGCCGAGGTGCTGCGCGATCAAGCACTCGCCGCCTCGGATCTGCTGGTCCGACGCGTCGGCGGGCGCCCCGTAAAACCCTATCAGCCGGAGGCCATCTGGGAAGACGTGGCGATGAAGGAGTCGACCACGCGTTACTATAAGCCGGATTCGGGTGAGTCTCTCTATCGGCGCTCCCTCTACACGTTTTGGAAGCGAACCGCCCCGCACCCCGCGCTCGAGATCCTCAACGCCCCGAGCCGAGAGACGGCGTGCGTCCGCCGCGACCGCACCAACACGCCGCTACAGGCCTTGGTCGTCCTTAACGATCCCATCTACGTCGAGTCCTCCCGCCAGCTCGCGGCTGCCGCCGTCCGCGCGGCGGACACGTTCGACGCCCGTCTCGACTTCATCACGCTGCGCCTGCTCGGCCGCCGGTTGGCAGGCGAGGAACGCGGAGTCGTGCAGGCCTTTGTCAGGTCGGCGCAGGAGACCTATGGCGCGAAGCCCGAGCTCGCCGCCGACTTACTCCGTGTCGGTGACTCTCCCGTCGATGCATCCCTGCCACCCGCCGAGCTCGCCGCATGGGCCTTGGCCGCCAGCCAGATGATGAATCTCGACGAGTCGCTCACCAAGTAGGCTCCACCCCTTCAACGCTTCGTTTTCCCTCCGTCCTTTTCGCCATGAGCTCCATCCACCCTGAGTGGCGTTCCGCCGTTGAAACCTACAACACCGCGTTGACTCGCCGGCAGTTCTTCCGGCGCAGCGGCACGGGACTCGGCGTCGCCGCGCTCGGCGCGCTCCTCGGCGAGCGGTTATCGGGCGCAACCGCCCCGAGCGGTAGTGCCGATCCAATCGCCCAGATCGCCCCCCGCGCGAAGCGCGCCATCTACATTTCGCTGATCGGCGCTCCGTCCCAGCTCGATCTTTTCGATTACAAGCCCGCCCTCCGCACCCGCTTCAAGGAGGACCTCAAGACTTGGCTCTCCTCGCAAGGGGAGCGGCTCACCGGCATGACTGCGGAACAGGCACAGTTCCCGCTCGCCCCGAGTATTTATAAGTTCAGTCAGCACGGCCGTAGTGGCGCATGGATCAGCGAACTGCTGCCGTGGCACGGCAAGATGGCCGACGATCTCTGCATCATCCGGTCGATGAAGACCGACGCGATCAACCACGAGCCGGCTAATCAGCTGATCTACACCGGTTCGATGCAAAACGGGAAGGCATCGATGGGGTCGTGGCTCTCCTACGGTCTTGGTTCCCTCAACCAGGACTTGCCGTCCTTTGTCGTGCTGCACGCGCGGCACTCCAGCCCCCACTCCAACGTGCAGGCGATCTCCGCTCGACTCTGGGGCGCGGGCTTCCTGCCCGGTCAGCACGCCGGTGTCGCCTTCCGCAATGGCGAGGATCCCGTGCTCTACCTCAAGGATGCACCGGGCATTCCCCGGGAGTTGCGCCGAAACATGCTCGATGGTCTGGAACAACTGAATCGCCGAAGCTACGCGCAAATCGGCGACCCCGACATCCAGACACGCACCCAGCAGTACGAAATGGCGTTCCGGATGCAGGCCAGCGTGCCCGAATTGGCTGACATGTCCGGCGAGTCCGCCGCGACGTTCGACCTCTACGGTCCAGATTCGCGCACTCCGGGGACGTTCGCCAGCTCCGCCCTCATGGCTCGCCGCCTCGCCGAGCGGGGCGTCCGCTTCGTCCAGATCTTCCACCGCGGTTGGGACCAGCATGGTTCGCTGCCTCGCGATCTCGCCTCACAGTGCCGCGATGTCGACCAAGCGTGCTACGGCCTCATTCAGGATCTCAAACAGCGCGGCATGCTCGAAGACACGCTCGTCATCTGGGGCGGTGAATTCGGCCGCACCGTGTATTGCCAAGGGACCTTGACCGAAACCGATTACGGTCGCGACCACCATCCGCGCTGCTTCACGATCTGGATGGCCGGCGGCGGCATCCGTCCGGGTATGGTCCACGGCGAAACCGACGAAATGTCCTACAACGTGGTCCGCGATCCGGTCCACGTGCGCGACCTGCACGCGACCATCCTGCACCAGCTCGGCCTACACCATGAGCGGCTGTCCTTTAAATTCCAGGGCCTCGACCAACGGCTCACCGGCGTCGTACCCGCCAAGGTCGTGACCCCGATCCTCGCCTAGGTGCAGCGCGGGAAGGCCGATCGCCCTGCACGCAGCAGGGCGATCTTCGCTTCCGTCAGTCGATCGCCCCATTCGCGGGGCCGTCCGCACTCCGTCCTTACGCCGAGAAACCGAGAAAGCGGGCCACCCGCGATCCACACGCCGCCCGCGCCGCCGTGCGGGTCCAGCCCAAGTGCGTCTCGAGATTTCGCACCGCGTCGTCTAGCGTCAGCGCCGAGCCCGCGAAAGACCGGGTTTCGCCGGGCTGCCGGACGACGCGATCTTTTCCGACTTCCAGCTCCATCCCCGCCAACCGGTAGCGTCCTGGCGGCGCCCCGGCGGCCGACATGCAGTCCGTCGTGAAGAGGACTTTCGTCGGCGGCTTCGCCCGCACGAAGTTCCGCAGCACGTTCCACGGCAGGTGAATTCCGTCCGGAATGAAGGTCGCATACAGCTCGTCGCGCGCGAGCAGGCGTTGGATCACGTTGTCATGACGGTGCAGGAGCTGCGGCACGCCATTGCCCAAATGGGTGCAGAGCGAAAGACCGGCCGCGATCGCTTCATCCAAGGCCGTGTCCCCCACGTTGGAGTGTCCCACCGCCACGCGGACACCGCGTCGCACCAACTCGCGGATAAATTCCGGCGCCCCGCGCAACTCGGGCGCCAGGGTCACGAGGCGTACGTTTTCTCCCGAAGCCGCCCACAGTCGCTTCCACTCCGCCATTCGCGGGGGATGCATCCAACGGGGATCATGCGCCCCGCAAAATCCTGGCTCAGCGAGCAGGTAAGGTCCTTCCAGGTGGTACCCCACAATCGTCCGCGCCAGATCCAGATCCGCCCGGCGATGTGCCTCGATTGCTTCGAGCTTCCGACACATTCGATCCACATCATCCGTGATCAGCGTGAGGAGGATGCGGTCCATCCCGTGTCGCCGTAGCGCGCGCACCGCCGCCCGCAGTTCGGCCAGCGTGAGCGCCTCACTCTGAAAATCGACGCCAGCGAATCCATTGACCTGAAGGTCGAAGAGTCCACCCAGCGACGCGCGAGAGGAACGGGAACGTACGGCACGAGCCATGCCCGCACGCTAGTGGCTCCCACGCATCCACGTCCACTCCGGAGCCATTCTCCCTCCCGCCGAGGCCCGTAAATCCAGTCCGCCACCGCTCTAGGGGCGGCACCGCGCGCGGGAGGCCCGGGGGTTCAACGGACTTCGTACACTTCGATCAACGCGACACCGGTCGTCGCTCCGACCCCGCTGATCTGCGCGGTGTAAGCACCGGGCGGAAGGGTGACCAGCAAGGCAGGATCCTGCCCACCGGGCTGCAGCGCGAAGGCACCCACCTGTGCAGCGATCGCCGCGATCTGGGATGCATTACTCGCTTTCGACCAATCGTCATTCCCAGCGAGCACGGTCGAGCCACGAAAGAGGGTGAGCTGGGGATCGGCTAACGCTCCCGGCACATTGAAGGGCGCAGCGCCCAGCGTGGGACCCGGCCCACGAATGAGCAGCGTCTGTCGTCCTTCCACCAACACAAAACCGGCAATCAGGATGTCTCCTCCGGTTCCGACACGTGAGCGGGCAGACACATTGCGCAGACGAGCCGTGCCCGTACCGCCCGCATCGTAAGCCTCCACCAACGCCACTCCAACACCGCCGGCATTGCCGGTGACGTGCGCCGTATATCCCTTCGCCTCAAGATCCGCGACCAAGGCCGCGTCTTTTGAGGTGCTCGCCAGCGGAAACGCACCCACCTGCGCCGCCGTCGTACCAATCAGCGACGCCTGCGCCCCCGCACCCCAATCATCGTTCTGGGTCAGCAACACCCCGTCGTTGTACAGCTGCAGCACCGGGTCCGCGAGCACGCCGGCGACATTGAAGGGCGCCTGACCAAGCGTCGGGCCGACGCCACGAACAAGGACGCGTTTGCTGCCCGCACCCCCTGCGACAAAGCCGACGATCAGCGTCTCCGCCGCCTGACCCGCGAGCGAGCGGACGGAAAGGTTCGAAAGACGGCCCGTCCCGCCAGTCACCACGCCAAGCGGCTGCAGCGACGTGCGGGCGGGGTCGCGCTGAAATTGCGGCCAATCCGTCGTCGCCGGGCCGCTCGTGCTCGTCAGGGCATACAGTTTCCGATCATAGCAGCCGACATAGATCGCGCCATCCCCCGCCACCAGCGGCGAGGCATCCACCCAGTCGCCCACCACCGTCCGCCACGCTTGGGTACCATTCGGCCTCAGGGCGTAGATCGCATTGTTGCTCGAGCCGAAGACGATCATCCCGTCCGCCCGCACCGCCGGCGGCGACTGCAGGGGTAGCAGCGCCGCCTGCCCCGTCGCGGGAAAGCGCCAGCGCTCCGTTCCGTCCGGCGCGATCGCGTACAGGCGCCCGTCCATCGAACCGATGTAAACCGTTCCATCCGCGCCAAGCACCGGCGACGACTCAATCGCGTCACTCGTCTGGAATTCCCACCGCGTCGTCCCATCCGCCGCGATCGCGTGCAGCTTTCCGTCGCGCGATCCAATGTACACCGTTCCATCCGCCGCAATCGCCGGCGACCCCAGAATCCCGCTCCCCGTGACCACGCGCCAGACGAGCGTGCCATCAGCACTCACCGCCGTCAGCGAGCCATCCCAGGAACCAAAATAGATGCGTTCATCCGGGCCGACCGCCGGCGAGGAATCAATGTAATCACTGACCGGATATGTCCATTTCAGCGTGCCGTCCGCGTTGATCGCATAAAGGTTCGAGTCTCCCGAACCCACGTAGATCGTACCAGACGGGCCAATCGCGGGTGAGGAGAAGGCATAGGCACCCAACGTGTATTCCCAGAGCTTGGTCACTCGGGTCTGATCGTCGCGCAAGGCGTAGAGTTTGCCGTCCCACGACGCCACGTAGATCGTGCCATCCGTTCCGATCGCCGGCGTGGCATCCACCCAGTCGCCGGTCAGGAAGCTCCACTTCAGGCTGGTCGTGAGCTGCGTCGCGCCCGGCCGGATGGCGTAGAGTCGCTTGTCCTGCGAGCCGAAGTAGAGGGTACCATCGGACCCCACCGCCGGCGAGGAAATCACCAACCCACCCGTCGTGAACGACCAACGGATCGCACCGTCCGTCTGCGCACGGCCAATCACGGCCAAAGCCACGAGGATCGCCAACCAGATCAAGCTCCGGACACAGCGCACGCGAGGGGTCATCAACGGCATGAGTGAGACCTTACTCTGACTCGCTGTCACGACTGAAGGTCCCTCGGATCATCGCCGGACGTGACCCCGCGTTCGCCACGCCCGCCCGCGGAGAACAACAGGAGCCGTCGGGGCCGTCCGCGCAGACCCGCACGGTTACCCCTAGCCGGGCGGTCCACACCCCGCATTTCCAGCGTGTCTACGCTGAGAGACTTCCTGTCCGGTACACCGACGCGGCCGCTTCCGCTCAGGAACTTAGCTTCTCCTCCAGCGGCAGGGTCAGGCGGAAAGTGGTTCCCGCGGCCGAGGTGGTCACGAGTTCAAGGGAGCCGCCAGCGAGGCGGGCAAGTTCATGGCTCAGCGCCAAGCCAATCCCTCCGCCGCCGGGCTTCGTGCTCACCACCGGACGAAACAGGTTCTCCAGCACCGCTGGCGCCAATCCGGGGCCGCCATCGGTCACGTCCAGGGCGAGAGACTTCGCCATCACCGTCGCAGTGATCCGCACTTCAGTGCCTCGGGATGATGCCTGCACGGCGTTCTCGAGTAGATTCACGAGCACAAGTCCGCCGAGGCTCGCGACGCGCCCTTCCAACTCACCCGTCGCGATCGCCGCGGCCTGCACCGTCACGCCCGCCGGTCGCGCCGCTTCCTGCGTGCGCGCCACCGCGCCCTGCACAATGTCATCCGCAGAAAGCGAGGGCGCCGCTGCGCTCCGCTCCGCCGCGATCAGAGCTGTGGTCTCATTGACCATTGCCCGCAGGCGACGCGTCGTCTCCGCCGCCACGCGCCACGCTTCGCCGTCCGTGGGCTCCGGCCCGTCACCGCTAGCACCGGCACGCACGAAGCCATCAATGCCAGCTAGGGGATTGCGCAGGCCGTGGAGGAGATGTGCGCTGATCGCCCCAATGGCCGAGACTTTCGCCGAGAGCAGGAGTTCCTCATTGGCTCTCTTCAGGTCTTCCGCCTGCCGTCGTAGCTGGCGCTCCGCTGCCGCCAGTCGCGCAAACGCCCACGAGAGCAACCCCGCCAGTAGCACACCCCCTCCCACCATCGCGAGCAGCGCCTGCTGAGCGACGCTGCGGTCGATCGCTGCGAATTGCCCACGGACTTCCGTCGGATCGATCAGAAACTGCGCCGCTCCGGCCGGCTCAGATAACACCGGGTCCTCCAAGGGCACGATCACTTCCAGCAGCTCCACCGCGTCCACCGGCAGTCCCGCCACCCCGGCCGCTGCGCTCGTCGACGCTTCTCCACCGTCGTCAGACTCTCGCTGCGTCGGTCCTCCATCCCGCCAGTCAATGAGCACTGAGGGATGCGTCGTCACGCGCGCCAGCGGACGTCCTTCCTCCAACTCGCTCCAATCCGCCGCCGCCAGTTGTTCATCTTCAATCGCCGGGAGCGCCGCATGCAGCAGCCCGGTCGTTTCGTAGATGCGCACGGCCACCACCCCGCGCAGCTTGGTGGTCTGGAGCACGACCGCCAACCGGTCATCCGCCGGCATCGCAACCCCCAGCTCCGCCCACTCGTCCTCCGCGAGTCGTTGCTGTAACGCAACCAGCGCGTGCATCGAATCCGCCTCACGGTCAAGAACCTGCGCCCGCAGCGAAAGGCGCAGGCGTGCCGAAACCAACGCCACGAACGCCGCGAGGACGAGGATCGCCGCCAGCGTAATCCATCGACCTGCACTGGCCCGGGCCGTCATCGGAGAGGAGTCGGATTTCATGGGGCAGAGGGTTCCCACGTACGCGAGACGCCGAACGCCAGCCGCCGCGCCCGGTAGGTACCGCCAGCTTCATTTTCGCGGCTGCGTTCCTCGCTCGCTTCGGCGAAGAGGGTCCAGCGTGGATTCAGCACGCGCTCCGCGCGCAGGAGCAGCTCCCGGTGATCGCGCCGGCGCAGGGGCGGGTCAAATCCGATCCCTACGGTCTGCACGTCGTAGCGGCTGCGCGATCCTCCCGCCTCGATCGCCACGCGCCAATCCGAGGTCGCCCGTTCAAGGGTCAGCTGTACGCCTTGTTCCGTGTAGTTGAAATATCCCGACGCCAAATCCCGGTTCGAGAGTCCGACGATCGCCAGGCTCCCCGTCCACACACCTCGGATCAGCGTGGTCTCTAGCCTTACTTCGTTGATCCGAAATTCCAGCTGCGTCCCGGGCAGGGGGCGGCCGCCTGCCGTGTAGGCGTTGCGGTCAGGATGCGTCCGACGGCGCTCGCTCCAGCCCAGGTCAGCCTCGAGGGAGCCTCCTTCACCCCGATCCGACCGCCAACGGAGCGTCGTGTGGCCTTCCTCCTCCGTGAAATCCTCCGCGAAGTCCGCGTAGTCGCTGCGATGCGCCTTGGCACCCGCCACCCAAGCGAGGCTGCGCGGCAGCGGTACCGTCAGATCCATCCCAGCCCGCGCGCCGCGCACCCGCATGCGGGCAACCAGGCGCTCCGTCTCCGTCGCCGAGAGGTCGAAAACGTGGTCCTGATAATAAGACTGCGCCGTAAGCCCAATTCGCCACCCGGGACGCGGCGTCCATCGTCCTTCCCCGTGCGCAAACCACTCCTGCTCGCCCGCGAGTTCCGGCAGCGGATCCAGCAGGCGGCCGACGTCCCCATTGAGAAACCCCAGCCACTCCCAAGCTCCCACCGGCCGACGCCACAGATAGGATTCAAGCCGAGCGCGCAGCAGCGTGTGATCCGTCGAGCTGACGGGGCTAAGGAGCACGTTGTCCCTCCATTCCGCACCGACGTGGATCGTCGCACCCCACACCCACGCCGGCCCCCACAGCGCCTGCAACTCGTCCCGTAACTCCGGCGGCAATGCCGCCCACTGTTCCGGCGTCAACGTCGCCAGCGTCGCCGCCAACCGGGCCGCATCCAGCGCCGCCGGTGACTCCGAAGCCGGAGCCTCCGCCGACACGGCCTCCGCCGGCGCCGTGA
>JACCDW010790065.1_pt1 | contig 11514 bp, 14 predicted proteins | sample 7449781 | NCBI WGS metagenome assembly JACCDW01 (sample SAMN15323449, study PRJNA562643) | freshwater metagenome | isolation source: river surface water | place: USA:Blue River Watershed | collected 2017-08-18
GTAGACTTCGTCACCATACCTGGAATAAACCCAAATGTCTTGTAAGCGTTAGAGGAAAGCCCTTACTTTATCATTTGTTTGATAAATTTCCTAATGCACATTTTCATATCATCGGAGACTATGCATTTGATCAACTTGAAAAATATTTACAAGTAAATCCCCCTGCTGTTTCTTTTGATTTAAGAAAGACAAATGAAAAAGGAACATGTTCTGGAATAGCAGAAGCTCTTAAGCAAGTTCCCGAGGATGATGAGTTAATTATCACATGGAGCGATTTGATTATTGATGATTTTCCTACAATCGTTGCCTGTGATGATCCTGTAGTTATTACTACTCATGCTTTTACCTGCCGCTGGACAGTTGCAGAAAGTGGAGAATTAGTCGAACAACCTGGACCGAGAGGAATACCTGGCATATTTTATTCATCCTACGCAAAAAACTTTCCTGAACCTCCCGCTAGTGGAGAATTTGTTAAATGGTTTAGTAAAAATATCAATAAATTTTACACTGTCGACTGCGAAGAATTAGAAGAGCTAGGTGATTTTGCTACCATAGAAACACAGAACGATCGGGCAGGATTTAGTAGATTTTTTAACGAAGTTGTTATCGAAGAAGATACTGTTAAAAAACGTGCAATTGATCCTAACTACAGCCATTTGATACAAAAAGAACAGTCCTGGTATAAAAGTGTCAGTGATTTAGGTTTTAGACGTATCCCAAAAATCATTTCCACAGAACCGTATGTAATGCAGCGTATTAAAGGCAATCATGCATATCAGATGAATGATTTATCTGAACGTGAAAAACGTGCAGTATTAGCCGATTACCTCGATTCATTGACTTATCTACACGACCTAGGAACACAACCCAGTGTCGAGGAAGATGTTAGAGATACCTATATTAAAAAAACAATTGATAGAGTTCACAGCGTTAGTAAAATTATTCCTAACTTCGATCAAAAGGCATTTACTATCAACGGCCTTAAATGCAAAAATGTTTTTTTAAATTTAGATTTTTTTGAAACACTATTTCGAGAATTAAATCCTAAATTTTTTACGCCTATACACGGAGATCCTACATTTAGTAACACTCTTGTAGATAAAAATCTAAAGGTGTGGTATATCGATCCTAGAGGATATTTTGCCAAGCCTGGCATTTGGGGAGACCCGATGTATGATTTTGCCAAGGTATATTATAGTGCGATAGGCGGATATGATACGTTCAATCGTAGAAAATTTAAACTTCACGTTGATAATGAAACAGCCGAAGTATTAATGGAAGAATCTCCTTTTACTAGTGTAGGTAAAGAAATTTTTACTGATTATTTTAGCAAAGACATTGCTAAAATAGAAGTTTTACATGGACTTATTTGGCTCGCTCTAAGCGGATATGCCAAAGACGATATCGACAGCGTTATCGGTAGTTTTTATTTAGGGTTATACTATCTAGAACAAGGTGTTAAAAAATTATGAAAATTAGCACCCTTGGTCATACGTGGCTCATAGACATTGACGGCACCATAGTCGAACACAACGGTTATCTCACAGGAGAAGATAAATTATTGCCCGGAGTAAAAGAGTTTTGGAAAGAAATTCCAGAAAAGGATTTCATTATTTTGTTAACAGCAAGACCTCAAGATTATTGGAAAGAAACTCTTGAATTTATAAAATCACAGGGTCTGAGATTTGATCATGCTATTTTTAATCTTCCTACAGGTGAAAGAATTTTAATTAATGATAGTAAGCCTTCTGGATTAGATACAGCAATAGGAATTAATTTAGAGAGAAACATAGGATTAGAAAATCTAAAAATTAATTTAGATAAAGATTTGTGATGGAACGAAATCTATATGCATTCTGGACTGAGGCAAACGACATAACCCCTCGGAGACAACATAATCTCAACGAATTAAAAAATCGATGCGGTGTTAATTTTAAATTTTTAAATTATGAAGATATAAAACAATATGAACTTCATAATCACAAATTTCATGAAGCATATCAATACCTATCTGCAACTCATAAATCTGATTACCTAAGAACATATTTCATGCACTTTTACGGCGGCGGATATGTAGATATTAAGTTTTGTGATTTTGATTGGAATCCGTATTTTGATCAGCTAGAGCAATCGGACAAGTGGGCCATTGGTTACCTACCATTAGAATCATTAAATGTTGCAGTCGATCCAGAAGATCCAGAAGGCCCAATAATCCAAGCTCATTGGCAAGAATTGATCGGTGCCGGTGCAATGATATGTAAACCTCAAACCGAATTTACAAAAGACTGGTTTGATTCTATGAATAGCATATTAGATAAAAAATTAGAAGAACTTAAAATAAATCCTGCTAAACATGTTAGAGATAAACAAGGTTGGGTTACAGGATCCGGATATCCTTTGAGATGGGCCGAAATATTAGGCGAAGTTTTTTTTAAATCGTGCTATAATAATCGAGATAAAATAATAGTAGGTCTTCCTAGACCGGATCTAGATTCAAAATATAGATGAAAAAAATATTAATAACAGGAAACTCTGGATACATAGGATCACACCTTTCGGCTATGCTTCTGAAAACCGGTATCTATGAAATTCACGGTCTTGATAAAAATAAACCGCAAGTTAATTTAGATAAATTTTATCATCAAAATATATTAGATATAGATCAACAAATATTCGATCATTATGATTGTGTAATACATTTAGCCGCTGAAGTTTCTGTAAGTCATAGTGTAAAAGATCCGATATTATACTATAAAACAAATACCGTTGGTACTTTAAATTTATTAGAAAATATTAAAACAAATCAGTTTATTCATGCAAGCACCGGAGCCGCAGGGCCAATGCATAATCCTTACGGTATTAGCAAACGTGCTTCCGAAAACATAGTCGAACAGTACTGTGGTTTGCATTCAATACCTTACACAATATTTAGATTTTATAATGTTACAGGAGCCGACGGATACCCTCCAACTAATCCAGATGGGTTAATGTGGAACTTAATGAATGCACAACGAATTGGATTTTTTAATCTGTTCGGAGGCGATTATAATACTGAAGATGGTTCGGCTATAAGAGATTATGTTCATGTAAATGAAATTTGTCAAGCATTGATTCGATCTATCGACTCGCCATCCAATTCTATAGAAAATCTCGGACACGGATTTGGTATATCAGTTAAACAAATGATCGATCTATACAAAAAGGTTAATAACTGTGATTTCAAAGTTAACGTTTGTCCTAGAAGATTAGGTGATTTAGAGTGTAGTGTTCTTGACAATCCATCTAAATTTATGATAAAATTATATAGTATAGAGGACTTATTAAAGGTATAATATGGGATCACTCAAACCAGGCGCAACATATATCTATGAACATTCCGATGGCATCACCTATGCTAGAGAATCGGGGGCGGCACCGTCGACAAGGTTTGAAATTGGTAGAACTCTAGAAAGACAGAAAAAAGATTTTGATAGGCAGGAAGATAAACTCTGGCATGATATCCGTAGAGCAGCTTCTGATAATAAAGAGTTGCAATTTGCCTTAGAACGTGTTAAACTTATATACGAATTGAGTAGAAAAGATTATGGGCAAGAATAAACATGTAGACCTTTTTAAGGATATGATTCCAGCAGTTGATCAAGGGATCAAGGAACTGTGGGATGCCGCACCAGAAGAAGGTCGAAAAGAAATCAAAGGCGATCTGTGGAATCTTAATCGGTATATCAGTAATGTAAAAAGTTCAAATAAAGAATTACAAGAACATTTTTTGTTAACAGTGAATGAATTTTATAATAAAAACTGGAACGAAATATCTAAGCATCCTAAACTTCAGTGGTTGACTTTGTGCGTGTGCAGTCACGAAAGTAAGAAAGCACAGTTTCACGAATGGATTCCTTTAAAGAAAGAAAAAAACAAAAAAGAAGAATTCCTAGCAACCTTATTTCCTAATATGAAGAGAGCAGACATTGAAACACTCGCAGCAGTTACCTCAGACAAAGAAATCAAGCAGTATTGTGAGTCACTTGGTTGGGATAAAAAAGAAATCAATGGACTTAAGTTTTAAGTGTGAATACTGCGGAAAATTATTTGCTAAAGAAAAAACTTTAGTCGTACACGTTTGTGAACAAAAACGCAGACATCTAAGCAAAGACGAGAAGCACGTACAAGCTGGACTTCTTACCTTTCAAAGATTCTATGAAATCGCACAGAAAGGAAAACAAAAAACATTTGACGAATTCGCACAGAGTTCTTACTATACAGCATTTGTTAAGTTCGGTAGTTTTATTATAAACACATCTCCGATATATCCAGAACGCTTCATTGATTTTGTAATTAAGAGTGGCGTTAAATTAGATCATTGGTGCAGAGATGAACTCTATGAACAATATCTAGAAGAATTAATTAAGAAAGAACCAGCAGACGGTGCCATACAACGTAGCATTACAACTATGATGGATTGGAGTGAAAAGAACTCGGCTGCTTGGGAACACTACTTCCAATATGTAAATTTAAATCGTGCCACACACGACATTAAAGAAGGATTAATCAGCCCCTGGTTAGTATTAAATACCAAATCAGGAAAAGAAATGCTTCAACGCATGAATGACGAGCAATTAGATATCATAGGACCTATTATAGATCCACAATTTTGGGTACGTAGATTTAAAGCTCTTCCTGCAGACGTTGAATTAGTCAAAGATATCATTAGGGAGGCTAAGATACTATGACAGAAGAAAACATCTCCAGAGATGATATAGAAATTGAAGTAATGAGTACCACAGATGATGAGCCCTGTGTCTATGTAAAATTTTCAAATTTTATCGATGCGGAAGATGCGGAAGAATATGCAGAATTTTTAGCAGAGACATTGCCTTTGTTATTGTTTGAAACAACTAGGATGCAGTAATGAGAAAATTAATAGACGGATCAGAGGTTCAAGAATTACAAGAACCAAAGGTGTTAACTGTAACAACAAAGTGTCCAGAAAAGTGGTTATTGATTGATAGAGAGACTGGAGAAATCTACAGTCCGTACACCACGGAAGGTCCTAATCAATGGAAAAAGATCGATTTTGCTAAATGGGTACCGCCAAATGCCTGATATTGACATAGATTTTTTAGATCGTGACGAAGCTTTAAAATTGTTCAAGCACATCAAGGCTAGTCGAATAGACGATGGAAAACTTGTTAAGCATAACACAGGAGTGTATCTTCATGAAGTTCCGGTTAATGCTGTAGAAGGGCTTTCTGCTGTAGACTACGATCGAGCAGAAGAACAGGGATATTTTAAGATAGATTTTCTTAACGTTGGAATTTATAAGGGTGTTCGAGACGAAGCACACCTTGTACAATTGATGAACACAGAGCCACTATGGGATCTCCTAGAACAAGACGATTTCGCCAACTTGCTCTTTCACGTCAACGGGCATGGTGGTATATTAAGACAAATGAAGCCAAGCAGCGTGGATCAATTGGCAGCAGTGTTAGCGATGATTCGACCCGCGAAACGTTATCTGATTGGGAAAGATTGGACCACTGTGATGAGAGAAGTTTGGACCAAACCTGAAAACGAAGAATATTACTTTAAGAAATCACATGCAACGGCATATGCTGTGGCTATTGTGGTGCAGATGAATTTAATCTGCGAACAAATCAGTTACGGTTACTCATGATATCCGACGACTATCGATCTATTCTTCAAGAATTAAACGGAAAAGAAAACTTTGGTAAAAGAAAAAAATTACCAAAGTATCTAGACCAAATAATTAAAAAGCACAATCCTTCTTCTATATTAGATTTTGGATGCGGAACTGGCGCACTAATTAACACCTTAAAGGAACAGTATCCGGAAAAATTAATTGAAGGGTACGATCCTGGAAATAATAATTTTCAAAATAAATTTGATAATACGCAATTTGATCTAGTTATTTCAACGGATGTCTTAGAACATATTGAACCGATATATCTGAAAGACACTCTCGATTTTCTGAAATCTAAATCAAAACGATTCTATCATTTAATTGCATTAGAACCGTCTAGAGTTATATTACCCGACGGACGGAACGCACATTTAATTTTAGAAAGTAAGGAATGGTGGATTCAAAGATTTGTCAATCTGGGATATAGTATTGACTTTGAAAGACATATGAATCACAAAAGAGAAGACAGGATTGTAAACAAACTGTTTATTTCTGGATTTTATTAAGAGCCTTTTCTAACTAGAGTAATACTCTTACGTTTTATACGCTTTACAATAATATCGTTTAGGCTTGTACAAGGTCCAAATAATAATTTAACATCCTTGGTACTAAAGTTTTTTATAGCATAACGGAATTCAAAAATTTCTTTAGCAAGAAAAATATTAATAGGAATTTGACGGTTAGATTCCCACCACCAAGCTTCGCCTAGCTCTAAAAATCGTTGTTTTTCTTCGTCCGTCTTAATGGCAGAATAATCGTACATGCTAGTTACTTGAGCATCTTGATTAATAATAATTCCCACGTATTCATGTGTTACGTGGGTTATAACGCTGTTAACCGGGAAGTTTTCTTGTAAGTTTGTAGTTATTCTCATCCGATAAATATTGCTAAAGGTCCGTTAATATGCAATTTAATCCAGTTTATTTATACTCAAATAAGTTAGACGTATTTACTAGTCCCGCGGACACTTGGTCAACGGAGAGGTATCGCAAAGTGTATAATCGTAATCTAAAAATATATCGTGGTGTTGATAATCGTATTGACATTCAAGTTCGCAATGCAGATCAAAAAGCCAGTAATATAACAGGATCTACTTTGGTATTTAATCTCATTTCCAAAGAAACAAAAAATTTAGTGTTATCTAAAGATTTTTCAGCAATGGATCTTGCTACAGGAAAAGTTACTGTTATACTAACTGACACAGAATTATTAGATCTCGATAATGGTTTCTATCATTATAGTATTATCAAGGAAGTTAGATCTGATATAGATTCTACAGATTATAAAGTAACCTCAAAACTACCTTTGTATGTTGACAGTCAATATGATACTATAGGAACATTAGAAATATCCGGTGACGTATACGGTAATGTTAACTCTAGTCTTGTTGTTGATACATTTAGATACACTAATCCTTTTGCAACAGGATCTGTAGAAAAACCTTGGTTCGAGAGTGCAATCATAGATGCTTCACCAAAAATTAAAACCGGCGATCCTTTACATACATTTCAATTCTATTCTACAAACTATACAGGTACTGTCACCATTCAAGGTAGCCTAGATGATCAAGGCGGTACTCCAAGGCAGAACAGTTGGGTCAGTATCGCTACTGTTGATTTATCGACCGAAAGCTATAAAAATGTAGTAGGACATTGGAATTGGTTTAGAATTAGACACGTTCCTTTAAAAAGTTCAAACACAGCTCAATTTACAGTAGGCCAAACCTTGCTGTTAAATTATCAAGTTTCTGTTTACTTGGCAGGATCGGGATACCAAATTGGCGACATTATCACTATCAAAGGTAACGAGTTAGGTGGAGAATCAACCACAAATGATCTTACTATTACAGTTACCAATGTAAATGGAATTGGCGGAATTACCGGAATATCTTGGGCAGGAATTTCTTATAATGGTGTTAAAACATTTGTTCTTTCTGGCTCAACAAATGGTGTAGGAACTATTGACAAAGTGTTGTATAGATAATACAATACTTGCATGACTCTAGTTGTAGACAAGTTTCGCACACTCATCCCTCCACGAGCAAAGCACTCTCCCTCTGGTTGGACATCGTTTAATGCTCCTTGTTGCCAGCATCGCGGACATAGTCCAGATACTCGTAAACGTGGTGGTATTAGGTTTGACGGAAATAGTGTAGTTTATAATTGCTTTAATTGCAAATTTTCTACAGGTTGGCAACCAGGAAGTCCACTGGGGGAAAAATTAAAAACCCTTGCTCGTTGGATGGGTGCTAGCGAAGACTTAATCAAAGAAATGGTGTTTGAAGCTCTTAAGACTGAGAGTACAGATTATCGAGCAGAAGAACATCAGCCTAAACTAGAATTCACAGATAAAGAATTACCCGAAGGTGCAATGCCTATCAATGAATGGGTTAATTCTGCTTATCTTCCAGACATATCAGAAGATATAGGTCCAGTGATCGATTATGTCTATAGTCGAGGATTTGATGCTTTGAGCAATGACTTTTACTGGAGTCCTTCACCCGGTTATATAGATCGTGTTGTAATTCCGTTTAAGTGGGAAGGAAGAATTGTAGGAAATACTGCACGAAAAGTTACCAACGGTAAACCTAAATATCTATCTGATCAGCATCCACATTTTGTCTTCAACTTTGACAAACAAAAAGAAAATCAGAAGTATATATTTGTATGCGAAGGTCCGTTTGATGCATTATCTGTAGACGGAGTAGCACTACTAACTAACGAGATTGCAGAACAACAGAGCAGAATAATTAATAGTCTAGGAGCAGAAGTTATTGTTATTCCAGACCAAGATCGTGCAGGGTTGGCATTGTTTGATAGGGCTGCTGAATTAAACTGGTCTGTGGCTATGCCTAACTGGGACGACGATGTAAAAGATGTTGCAGATGCTGTGCTTAGATATGGAAAACTATTCGTAATTGTTGATGCTATAAAGACCGCACAAAAGGGTGCTATTAAAATTAATATGGCAAAGAAACAACAAGAACATAAACTGGAAAAATTAGAATATGATAAAGAAGTTAATTGAATTATTGTTATATCCCTGGAATCAGTATCAACACAAGAAAAGGCTCAAGGAACTCAGAAAAAGAGATCCTTTCATTTACAAATGATCAGTTGGGGAATATCTGCAAACAGTCATGATGCTGCTTTGGCTGTTTTTGCAGACGAGAAATTAGTATTTGCTAGCCACAGTGAAAGATTTAGCGGCATCAAGAACGATCCTGATTTAAATCAAGAAATGGTAGACTATGCTAGACAACGCTGGGGCGATCCTGGCATTGTGTATTGGTACGAACGTCCTTTCATTAAAAGTATTAGACAATTATTTGCAGGTCAAGGCTTTCAATTTAAAGAAAATAATATCAAGAAGTACTTAAAACAGTACGGAATAACCTGCCCAATTAAAACAACAAGTCATCATAAAAGTCATGCGGCAGCAGGATATCATACAAGTCCGTATGATAATGCCTGTGTTGTAGTTATAGATGCTATTGGAGAGTTCCAAACACTGTCAATTTGGAAAGCTGAAGGCAGAGATTTAAAATGTTATTATAGCGAAGACTATCCGCATTCAGTGGGCTTATGGTATAGTGCTATGACACAACGTATTGGTCTAAAACCAAACGAAGAAGAATATATTTTAATGGGTATGAGTGCCTACGGAGATCCTAATAGACTCTACAGTGATATTATGCGAGACTTTGTTCATATTCCAACATGGGATATGGGAGGCCTTGTTCAATTCAAAGAAAACCTACATAAAGGTTGTAAGGACTGGAGACCAGATTTAACTTCAGAGCAAGATATGTTTGATATTGCTGCCGGCACACAATCTGTTTACGAAACCTTATTAGATAGAATTTTTCAGTATGCTCGCAGTTTGGTACCCAGCGAAAACCTAGTGTTCATGGGAGGATGTGCCCTTAACTGTGTGGCAAATCCGCTGGCATATAGACACTTTAAAAATGTTTATATAATGCCTAACCCCGGAGATGCTGGGTCGGCTGTTGGTGCTGTATTAGCGCATAAGCCGGGATGGAGATATCTGCAACCTCAGCCGTTTAATCCGTTCTTAGGTTATGATATGGGATATCATACCAATAATGAAAAGATCGTCGATTATCTAATCGAACATAAGATTTGCGGACTAGCTAGAGGTCGAGCAGAGTTTGGTCCTAGAGCATTAGGCAATCGAAGTTTAATAGCAGACCCTAGAGGTATAGACATAAAGGATCGTGTAAATGAAATCAAACAAAGACAAAAATTTAGACCGTTTGCCCCAGCAATTTTGGCAGAGCTGGCTAGTGATTACTTTGATATCCCTAGTGGCAGCAGTCCTTATATGCAAGTGGTCGCTCGCTGTAGGAATCCTGAGTTATTTCCTGCTATCGTTCATGTTGACGGCTCTAGTCGTGTCCAGACAGTTGAAGCAGATGGATCACCATTCAGACAACTCTTAGAACTTTGGTATAAGAGAACCGGCTGTCCTATGTTATTAAACACTAGCCTTAATATCAAAGGTGAGCCAATGGTAAACAATCAAGACGATGCGGACAGATTCAGCCAAACATATGGTTTACCTGTGTTTAATTAGAATGTATAATAATAATTATGATTAAAGATTACGGATACGAATTACAGAAATTATATCTTGAACTAATGCTAGCAGATGCAGAAGTATTTGTTAGATGTCAAGGTATTTTTGATCACACACTATTTGACAGAAAATTACAAGATGCAGCAGAGTTTATTAATCTCTATGCCAAAGAATATTCTGTTATGCCTGACTATGATATGGTCAATGCTAGTTGTAGATCAGATCTTAAAAAGCCAGAAGAAGTCAAAGACGGTCACAACGATTGGCTTATGGACGAGTTTGAAAACTTTACTCGTCACAAGGCATTAGAACGTGCAATTATTAATTCTGCAGATTTACTTGAAAAGAAAGACTACGGTCAAGTAGAATCGATGATCAAAGAAGCTGTACAGATTAGTTTGACCAAAGACTTAGGTACTGACTACTTTGAAGATCCTAGAGCACGTTTGATGCGTATTAAAGATAAGAATGGTCAGATCAGTACAGGTTGGCCAAGTCTTGATCGCAGACTGTTCGGTGGTATGAACAGAGGTGAGTTGAATATCTTTGCAGGTGGTTCAGGTGCAGGTAAATCTTTGTTCTTGGCAAACTTAGGTGTTAACTGGTGTTTGCAAGGATTGAATGTTTTATATCTTACATTAGAACTTTCAGAAGACCTAGTGGCCATGCGTATTGATGCGATGACCACAGGCATCAGCACAAAAGAGATTTTCAAAGATCTGGATAATCTCGAAATGAAGGTTAGAGTTATTGGCAAGAAGGCGGGCAAGCTACAGATTAAGTATATGCCTTCTGGTAAGACTGCCAATGATCTAAGAGCGTATATGAAAGAGTTTGAGATCAAGACTGGCTCAAAAATTGATGTACTGTTAGTCGACTACTTAGACTTGTTAATGCCAGCTAGTCGTAAGATCTCCGCAGAAAACTTGTTTATTAAAGACAAGTATGTGTCAGAAGAACTTCGTAATCTAGCGATGGAAAAACAATGTATCCTAGTTACTGCGGCACAGTTGAATCGTGGTGCTGTTGAAGAAGTTGAATTTGATCACAGTCATATTTCCGGTGGTTTGTCAAAGATTCAAACAGCAGATAACGTGTTTGGTATCTTTACAAGTCGTGCTATGCGTGAACGTGGACGTTATCAGATACAGTTAATGAAGACACGTTCTAGTAGCGGTGTTGGACAAAAAGTAGATTTAGAATTTAATCTCGAAACA
>JACCDW010918310.1_pt1 | contig 11514 bp, 7 predicted proteins | sample 7449781 | NCBI WGS metagenome assembly JACCDW01 (sample SAMN15323449, study PRJNA562643) | freshwater metagenome | isolation source: river surface water | place: USA:Blue River Watershed | collected 2017-08-18
ATTGAGCATGAACTGTGTCGTTAGCTCGTACATGCTGAGACCAGACTGCGCAATCAAGTCATTCAGAGTGATTTTGTTATCTAGGTTTGAATCAATCCAAGCCACAAGATCTTCAAATTTCTGTCTATTGGCTGCTGGGCGATCAAGTGTGAATCCAGTGTGAGAAGGTGCCAAATGCGATAGCAAATTTTTGTATGAATTAGGCACCTTCACATCCCCTAGGTTTTGATGGGGCGACACTCGCCACAGAAGAGCACGCTTTGATTTAGTCTTTGTAGCGTGACAACACAATCGCCGGCGGTAGCAAACCTAGCGAAAACAAAATGGCACCGATATCCATCAAGGTGTCGGTTTGCATCAAGCAAAAACCTAACGCTGACACGGCCAATGCGTAGGGCACAAGTTGGTGCAGTTCAATGGTGGGCAACTTTCTTTTCATGGTCAAGATCGTAAATGAAAGTCTGTGTAGTGCCAAATTTGATCACTTATTTTGGAAGTGATGATTTCATAAATTGACAAATTCGAAACCTTAGTAATTCACATCGTTTCTCCAGATGTGACAAATGGAAACAAGGGTTTCCAAAAGTAACCATATTGATGGAATTGCAGGTTTAAACCTACAAAACTAACATTTGCACTAATAAAAGCAATTTTACTGGTGTGCTGTTAAGTAGGGCTAATTTCCTGTGTTTGTTTCTTCGCGTTTCTTCGGTGTTTGCGCCATGAGCTTCGGCTTGTTGTGCACCTCAGTGGGGGCGCATGCACAAGATTTACCTTGGCATCTGGGCTCGCTCAACAGCGCCGTGGCAGCGGCCCCAGCGGCCATCAATACAGCAGGCACCCAACCTGGCCCCCATGATGTGGTTGTGGCGGTGGTTGACGGTGGGATCTTGCCCCATCACCCCAGTTTATCGGGGCGTCTTTTGCCTGGCTTCGATATGCTTTCTGCGCCGAATAATCTCAAAGGCGGGCGCTCTGCAGATTTCTCACCCGACCCACGTGATACCAAATGTGGTCAGCGCGAGGCCTCGGGCAGCTACCGCACGCATGGCACAGAAGTCGCAAGTTTGATTGCCGGTAATGGGCGAGACGGCGTCACGGGTGTCAATCCGAATGCCAAAATTTTGCCTGTGCGTTTGTTTGGCTCTTGCCATATGTCACGTACAGACTTGCTCGACAGCTTGGCTTGGTCTGCTGGTTTCCCAGTAGTTGGGGTGTCGGCTAATCCCCATCCCGCTCGGGTTGTGAATTTGAGTTTCTCCGGTGGTAAATCGGTCTGTGGTGATGACCTGCAGCAATTGCTCGACCGCATGGCTAAGAAAAATATCTTTGTCGTTGCCGCTGTGGGCAACACGTTTGGAAAACCTCTGGCTGAGCCAGCCAACTGCCGCGGTGTGATTTCTGTCGGTGCTGTGGATGCAGAAAACAATATCGAGAAGTACTCGGCACTTGACCCCCGCACCACCATCTACGCACCGGGCGGGGGTAAACGCATGTCGGTCGATGCCCCCTGGCGAGTCAACAAATTAAAGGTCGCCACCTTTGATGTCAACTTCAAAGGGGATGAAGCCCCTGCAAGTTTGCACAGCGGTATGGGGACCAGCTATGCATCGCCTTTGGTGGCAGGTTTTGTGTCGTTGTTGCTGTCGCACAAGCCAGACATGACGCCTGCTGACTTCATGAAACTGCTGCCTAAATACTCGCGCGCAGTGAATCCGCCTAATCAGTGTTCCGACTGTTCGCCACGTGGTTTGGCGATGAATGCATCCTTATAAATTAATTCTTTAGATATACTTATTTCCTCTCGGGTGCCTTGTTTTGTGCCTAAAAACTTAACAAAACTTAGCATTGTTCTTACAAGTTGATTTCTAGAATTTCTTCGAAATCGATTCGTTCGGAGGAAATTATGAAAAAGTCAATTCGCTTGTTGTTGGTGGCTCCCACCGTAGCGCTGTTGATCGTTGCCGTGTGTTATTTGAGTTTTAGGGCGATTGAGCAACTCATCATTGAAGAGAACGAAACGCTTGTGCACAACATGGCGCAAAGTTTATTGCCAGCTCTATTAGCAGGAGACTCGCAGCAAGTAGAGCAATTGCTCAAGGCGCTAGAAACCCATCCCGGCATTCAATCGGCCGACCTCATCAGCGGTGCGGGCGTTCCATTGGCGAGCTATGTTCGCGATGGTTCGATGATGGATGTCAATCAGGGCCAATTTGCGTTGGCCTCAGCGGGTGAAGCATCGGCGAGTCAGCATTTACATGTCATGGCGCCGTTGACGTTTGACACTCAAATCTTGGCCAATCTCCACATTGCTGTGAGTGTGTGGCCTGTTTATTTGCGCATCATTCAATGGCTGGGTGTGTTGCTCATCGTGCCCTCGGCCTTGTATGTGTTTTTTAAACAGCTGCATCTTCAGTTTCGAATTGAAAAAATCGTTCATGCAAACGATTCAGGCTCGGGCGATTTCGACCTCGGCCAAGCGCTTCAAACCTCCCTCAAAGACGCAGATATCTCTGTGGAATATCAGCCCATCCAACGACTGTCAGACAAGGGCATTTATGGGGCAGAAGTGGTCATTTGCTGGAAGCACCCCTCTGGGCAAACCTTGCATATTGCCCCATCTGACTTCATTGCACTGGCTGAAGCCAGTGGTTTGTTTTTACCTTTTGGCACATGGGTCTTGGAAAACGCATGTCAACAAATGGCATGTTGGCAGCATCAGTACGGTCCATTGGTCATGGCACTCAACATCGCACCCAATCAGCTAATGGATGCTCAGTTTGCTGATGAGGTGCGACGCATTTGTGCCTCAACACGCTACCCCCATCAGTTGATAGAGTTTGAAATCAATGAAGCCACGTTGTTAAGTCGGCCCGACGCCAAAGCGTGGCGCTTTCGATGCTCGACGCCCAGTTCTGGGTTTGACGTTTGGACACTTCGGTGCTGGCAAGCCAACGGCCCACGCGGTCGGTGCTGAGTAATTTGGTTAAACCAGCGCCTGCTTCGCTAGACAAACCACGCACACCAGTGGCATCGCTTCGCACTTGGCTGGCGTACACATTCCAGCGCATGCCCGTTCCTACGATGGGGGCGAAGTAGTCGGCGCGGTAATAACCCACACCACGTGATTGCTGTGTGGTGAGTGACAACTCAGACAAAGGCGTAAAGCCAGCAATACGTACATTGCCGAGCAACTGTTCTTTGCCAAATTGGTCGAGGCCGTAGTTGTTGAGTTGCATCAAGCCACCCAGCACGGAGCCCGGCTTGTGGTCCGCTGGGCGAAGGTTGATGACGACATCCACCAATTTGGCGTCTACTTGGCGGAGGCTGACCTCCAAGTCAACCGGTAGGTCGTAAGAGGCAGCGTTGAGCTGGTTCTCGAACCCCTGCACATCCACGGGAGTGCCTGCCTTGTAAATGGCGGTGAAACGTCGTGCGACTTCGTCTGCAAACTCTTTACCCTTGTCGCCATCCACCGTGACCACCGACACTTTGCCCACTGAGGGGAAAACCACACTCACCGTCAGAACGGAACCTTCTGATGTTGGCTGCGCACTGGTGTTGATGTAGGCCAAATAGCCTTTCTTTTGAAACAACTCCCATGCAAATGCTTTGAAGTCAGCCAATTTTTGGGCAGGCACAGGTTTATTGATTTCGCTCACCCAATAAGCCATCAACTCGTCTTGAAAAAGCGGGCTGTTCACTTGCACCGCGCTCAAACGCGCAAAGCCTTGGTCGGTTGTGGGAGGTGCTACAGGCTTCTTAGCCGCAGGCTTGGGGGCTGTTGGGTTGGTTAGCTGTTTGCTTTGGTCGATGTTGCGCAGCACATCGGCCGCAGTGGGACTGGACGTTTGCGCATAAACAGCTTGTAACGAAAACAAGCATACGCAAGCGCTGGCGATGTAACCGAGTTTGTGCATAGAAAAAGCGTGGTTGATAGATGTCATAAATAGAGGCTCATTTTAAATTAGGGGGCACTGCTCATTTAGAACCTGCATGAGGTTCGTAGCAAATGTTGACGCCTTCGTTCACCGAGGACTCTTCACAGTGGCAGTTTTCAAGGCTGTTGGCTGAACACACATCGTCAACCAAACTTTCTGCAGAAGCCAGTGCAAATGGATTGGCTGAACCTACAGGCACTTTTACGCGCGTGGTGTTGCTTGTGGGTATAACGGGAGTAGGCACGGGGATCACGTTAGATGCTTGAACAACCAGCTTGGCCGCAGGGGCTGCAGTGGTGCTGCTCACCTTGTTTGCAATGCTCGATGTCACCGCGTAATCGTAAGTGCCAGTGGTACGCGCTTGGTTGCTGGGCGAGGGGAGTGTGCCAGCAATGCCTGCTGCGTCAGTGCTGATCTTGAACTTGTTCTCGGTAATGCTAGTTTTTGTCAGTGCCGCTCCATTGGTGTTGGCTGCAGTCACGGCAGCAGCAAAGCTGGCGGTGCTAGGGTCAACTTGACCTGCATTCATTGTCAACGTGGCGGGGTTGATTTGAATTTCGTCAAACTTGGTGTTCTCGCGGAACATGACTTGTGCTGCTGCACCGTTTGGAATCGTGTTTGAGGAAGCAACGACTGAATTTGCATACGCCGTGTTGAGTTGGGCATTTTGTGCGTTATCGCCCACCTTGCTCAGATACAACGTAGCCAATGACCCCATGAGATTCTCTAACTTGCCCGTGTCAGATGCATTGCCTGTGTAGATGTAGGTTTTGCCAGCATTGTTGGTAATGGTTTGCCTTGCTGTTGTTTTTACTTGGCCGCCAGTGCCATCACCTGCAGACTTCATGCTGCCTGCGGCTATGACCACATCACCTGTGCCATTGTTGATGACCTTAGGCGCTACTACATACCCTTCGCCTGTGGTTTGTAAGGTTGTTTTGGCATTGCCATTTTGAGTGACTGTGAGAGTTTGGCCATTAATTTTGCTAGTGCTATCTTTGTCTGTACCAGCTTTAATCAAAATGTCACCAGTAGCTTCAATTCTGTTGTTGCCGCTGCCAGAATTTATGTCACCTTTGGTTGCAGTGATGCTGACACTACCGGTTGTGCTTTTCACAATTGCGCCGTTATCTAAACCAAAAGCGCTGTTGTTGCTAGCGCCTTCGATGGAAATATTGCCTCCTGCGCTCATGCTGCCGCCCCATGCGTAAACACCATCGGCATTGCTACTAGAGGGAGAACTTGTGACACCCTTGATCTTCAAGGTGTTAGAGGCTTGCAAACTACCACCCGCACCGTAGTATCCCAGCGCAGTTGAGCTGTTGTTTGTTGACTCTGCGATTAAATCAATATCAGCTCCTTTGACGGTGCTTCTGTTGAAGATGCCCGCTTGGGTAGAAATTGAGTTTGTTTTTCCGTTAAGTGTGACAGTTCCCTGTTCTGCGGTAATGGCTTGTGCAATATCGATGCCGTGGCCAGTTGTACCCGCGTTTGTGCCGGTCAAACTGATATTGCCGTTATCCGCTGTTATGCCAGTTACTCCATTCGGATTGCCTACCGTCAATGTGCCATTAGTCGTTTCGATTTCAATATTGCCAGTTGTGGCGTGTGCAGAAACAGTCACAGCATCGGCTTCGGTGACGTATTGATTGCCCGTTGAATCCATCGACAGGTTGGTAACTTTGGTTTTGATACGGATAGCGCTGTTGCCAATGTTTGAGCCTGCTTTGATGTTTAAAGTTTGTGCGGTGATGTTGTCTGTGGTGAGCGAAGCATCGCGAATAACAGCTGCTGCGGCATCTAAATTCACGGTTCCAGTATTACCGTTAATCGCTTTTTTCAATGTCAAGTCGCCAGCTTTGGTGGTTAACGAAGTGTTGCTTGTGGTGTTAATACCAGAGGTGCTGTTCACCTGATCAACAGTTAGTGGTTTAGAGTTGATGAAAGAGACGGACTTTGTGCTTGCCGCAATGGTGTTAACAGCATTGTTGGCATTGTTGAGTGTGAAATCTGCTGTGTCGCCGAGCAACTCAAGACCATCGGCTGAAATGGCTGCGGCTGAAGTTTGGGTGACAGAGCCTGCACCAGTCAAAGATGTCACACCTGTGGTCGTGATACCGCTTTGTTCATCGTTTGTCCCCGCGAAGACTGTGCCAACACTCAGTGCTTTTCCGTTTTTAAATGCCAAAGATTTCACGTTTGCGGAAATCGTGTTGATCTGATTTGCAGCGGCAGCCATAGCTACAGTGGCATTAGAACCTTTGATCTTCAACTCGTTCGCTTTAACAGTGCCTGCACCACCAACTGTGCTGTTAGTTCCAGTAGCTTCGATAGACAAGTTCTTACCGCCGGTAGTCCCAACGGTCAGGTTGTTGTCAATGTTGACATTTCCTGCTGTTTTGAGAAACAGATTGCCTGTTGTATCGGCAGTGGTAACGGCGGAGGCTACGCGGATGTTGCCTCCCGTTGTGGTGTCGCCGATGATCAACTTACCAGCTTTGATGGCGTTCAGTTCACCTTGATCAAGCCCCAGAACTCGACTAGCGGGCGTCGAGTTCCACGTGTCCCCCGCACCTAAACTGACAGCGCCACCGTTGGAGGTGGTTTTGATGGTGACCGTACCAGCTGAACCAGAGTCCACGGTAGAGCCTGTGTTGATTAACAGTGTGTCGGCATTGATGTTGATGTTGCGACCAGACGCAACGGTTTGTAATGAGCCGTTATTGGCGCCGTTGACTGTGACGGCCACTGCCCGTTGAACATTGCTGTTGGTGTTGCCTGTGACGGTAATGTCACCCGTGTTCGCTTTGACGGCGTTTTGAATCACAACGCCTTGTGCTGTACTGGCTGCATCGCTCGATGTGCCATTGATGTTGACATTGTTTTGTGCCGTCACTGTGCCTTGCAGTGTGATGCCACCGCCCACTAGTGCAGTGCCTGTGACATTCACGTCACCTGTGTTGGATGTAATGGCCGCCGAGCTGTAGACACCGCCGCCGCTGGTTGTTCCGCCAGACGAGCCCGTGATATTGACGTTGCCTGCCGTGGCAGTGACGGCCCCGCTGTTGGACACCCCTCCCGCATTGCCAGACACAGTTCCCGTAATGGATACGCTGCCTCCAGTCACAGCGGCATTGTTAATCACCCCTATGTTGGTGACAGCTGTACCGTTCAGTTGGACTTGTCCCGTTGTCGTCACGGTGCCGTTTGTCAAGTTCAGACCGACACCGCCACCGCTACCAGTGGCATTACCCGTGAGGGTGATGTTGCCACCGTTGGAGCTGGTAATGCTGGTGTTGTTCTGTGTATAAATGCCTGTGTTGCCAGAAGAGGTGCCTGTAATCGAGATTGCACCTGTGTCTGAACTGATTTCAGCTTTGTTGGCTACCGCCAGAATCACCCCAAATGAACCCGCTTTGGTACTCTCACCATTCATGGTGATGCTAGCCCCATTGGTCGCTAGAACTTTAGGTACCTGTCCGCCGCCATCCCACAAAGACAGGCCATTTGTCGCACTAGATTTACCAAGTAAAGTGAGTGCGCCAGACTGTGCGTTAATGACACCTTGAATTGCGAAATCGGATTTGTCGTTATTTTTAGAACCAAGTGTGACATTACCCTTGGTATTAATTGTGGAATTCCCACCCCAACCACTTCGCATGCCAGTCACACTGGTGCTGGCTGTACCCACAGTGAGCGAGCCAGAGCCCGCATCCAGTGTGGAGTTACCTGGGTAGAACATGACGCCGTAGCCGTTGGTGTTACGAGTGTCACCTGTGACTTTGCTGCTGCCCGTGGTGGAAGTCAGACTGGTGGTGCCTTTGAATAAAACCCCAGCCGCTTCTGCTGAACCTGCCGCGCCTCCCGTTGTCGATGTGTTTGTTCCCTTCACGGTGTAGGTCGCTGCACTGATGCCTGAGCCGTTGGCAAAGGTGATGCCATTCTGCTTGGCACTTGATGTGGTTCCAGTCAATGTGACGGTGCCACCGTTGGCGTCAATCACGTTGTTGAGCACGATGCCTTGGCTGGGATTGATTGGGTTACCAGAGTTGTCAAAAGCTGGGTTCAAAGGGTTCGTATTCACCCCACCATGCGCGGTCATGTTCACATGGAGCTGCCCAGTCGATGTGTCATTGGCTGCCCGACCAATACGATGGTTGATGGTGATGCCGTTGTTGGCTGTCAAGGTTAGCGTGGCCGATTCAGCGCCCGATTTAACGATGGCCGAGTCCACAATGATATTGCCGTCGCTGGTGCCCACAGAGCCTGCCAAACCGGTGGCAATGGTCACGTTGGTGCCTGCATTGAGCGCGTTTTGAATGGTGGTGTTTTGAATTTGACTCTCCGCCACTGCTGCTGTGTCTTGGAAAGACTGCGTACCACCAGTTGGTTGTGTTCCGTTGCTGGGTGTTGCAGGGCTAGGTGTGCCGGACACAATTCGGATGTTGGTGGGATCAAGCAGCCAGTCTTTGGCTTTGACGTTGATGCCATCCACTTTCAAAAATGAACCCGATGTTTCAATAAACCCGCCTTTGCTTTCGAGGTGTGCGCCGCTGACATCTGTCGTCGCAGCTAATTCACCGGTCACTTCATCGCGACCAACGATGATGTCGCCGCCTTTGTTGTTCGCATCGGTGCTGTTGGCGGTGATGCTGCCGCTGGCTTTGATGTGGCCGTTGTCGGCCAACAGAGTGACAGCGCCGCCTTGTGCGCCTGAGGTGTCGATGCTGCCTGTGTGTGTCACGCTGGCCACTGCATCAGCCACCGCTGCGGCTTGCATGAGCACCTGACCACCGTCGGTGGTGATGGTGCCGTCGTTTTCCACGCTGGCGTTGATGGTGGAGGGGGTTAATTCAAGGCGGACTTTGCCGCTCAAGGGCACGCCCACGCTGTCGGTCAATGTGCTGGGCAAGGCGACGCTCTCACCCGATGCCATGACCACAGCGCCTTGCTGTGTATGAATTTCGCCTTGGTTGTTGACCGAAGCGCCCAACAAAGCGACATAACCGCCGGGGGTGGTGGTTTGGATGGATGCGCCGTTTTCAACGGTTACGCCTGCGGTGCTACCGTTGCGATTGAATTTGTATTTGCCGTTTTGAAAATCGGTATCGGTCATGCCAAAAGTGCTGGCCGTAAATGCGCTGGCTACGACCGAGCCGCCTTTGCCAAACACAATGCCGTTGGGGTTGATGAGGATGACTTGGCCGTTGGCCGTGAGCTTGCCAAAGATTTGACTGGGGTCGTTGCCCACCACGCGGTTGAGCAAGACGGAACTCGCACTGTTTTGTTGGATGTTGACGGACGCCGCGCTGCCGATGCTGAAGCTTTGCCAATTGATGCTGGCTTTGTCTGTGTTTTGCTTGATGGTCATGTTGGCACCCGCGGTGCTAACAGCCACGTTGCCACTGTTGACGCTGTAGCCTGTGGGCAAGGTGTTGGCAGCGGGGGCGGCAAAGCTATGCGTGGTGGCCATGCAAGCCAAGACCGAGCTGGTAAAGAGCACTTTGAGTGTGCCTACAAAGTAGCCCCCCGCTGTGCCACCTTGCGACAGGGGGACTTCAACGCTGCGATTGGCGGCGCCACTGGCTGATTTGCCTCGCGATGTCGCGTTTTCCCCGACGGCGACCAATGCGCCTAAGCGCTTAGAGAAGATAACTTTGTAGCAAAGTGCATTCATTTCGAAAAATCCTTATCCAAAACTTAAAGCGCTTCGTTGCGCTTTGTGATGGAAAGAATTTTCGGCTTTAATTGTTATTAAAGTTTTATAAAATGTTAAAAAGTAAATTAATAAATATTGATTTTGTTAAAAATTGTTAATGCCAATAATTTAGCTGTTAATGAATTTTCAATAAAATGTCCTCTTGGGGGCAATATTCTTGCATGATTGATTTTTTACTAATAAAATGCCTTCAAGAGGTCAAATAAATGAAAATTCAAGCATCAAGACTGATGGACTTAGCCAAAGCTCTGGAGTTTGAGAGAAAGCGTCAAAACCTGTCGCGCCAAGAGGCAGCGGCCGTGTGTGGTGTGAGCACATCGTTCATACGCGATGCAGAGGCCAATCCTGAAAATTGCAGTTTGGGCAAGTTGTTAAAACTGACAGAAGGCTTGGGTTTGAGTTTGAATGTGGCTGGTTTGGAGCAAGCCAAACCTGCGTCCAACCAGCGGTCTGACTTTGGGGTGCCAGCGGGGCAGTTGGTACCGCGGCAAGAAGGGGGTGAGTGATGATTAGGTTTCGCGTTTGGGCCAACGCTCGACCTATGGGGTGGTTTGGCCACGAGGCTGCGCAATACTTTTTTCAATACGATGCACAGTGGCTTGACAGTGACTCTGCGTTTGTATTGGCGCCCTACTTTGACTTGCGCACAGAGCCCTATCGGGGCGAACGGGTCAAAACTTTTTTTGCCAATTTGTTGCCCGAAGGTGCGCCGCTGGATGAGGTGTTGAACGCCATGGCGCTTCGTGATGCCAACACGTTTGAAATGATTGGCACCTTAGGGCCCGAGTTGCCGGGCGTGTTGTCGGTGTTGCCCGAGGGGCGAGAGCCAGAGGCTTTGCAAAAGTACAGCGAGCTTTCCAAAGCAGACCTGAGTCAGCGCATTGTGTTGCGAGGGCGGCTGCAACCCTTGTTGACATCTAACAAGCTCACGCGCATGTCACTGGCCGGCGCGCAAGACAAGATGGGGGTACGGTATGACGCAAAGCGAGGCGTGTTGTATGACGCAATCAACGGCGCACCCACAACGCACATTGTCAAACCAGACTCAAGGCTACCCAAATATCAGCCCAGCGCTGTGAATGAGTATTTGTGCATGACGTTGGCGCGCGCCATGAAACTGCCCGTGCCAAAGGTTGATTTTTTGCAGGTGCCCGAGTCAGTGTATGTGGTGGAGCGGTACGACCGAGCAGTGGTGAATGGAGCCATTGTTTGTGCGCATCAAATAGACGCTTGTCAGCTGCTAGGGGTGGGTAGTGATTGGAAGTATGAGCGACAAGGCGCCATTGTGAGCTTGAAAAAAATTGTGGCTGCATTGCGCAGCTTGCCCATTTCTGGCCAAGATTTGTTGCATGTGCAAAGGTGGGTGATGTTTAACTACCTCATTGGCAACAGTGATGCGCATGCCAAAAATATCTCATTGATGATCAGCGCCCAGGGCTACCACCTGGCCCCGTTTTACGATTTGTTGAGCGTGCAAACGTACGGCGATAACGAGCTGGCGCTTTACATTGGCGATGAGCGCACCTATGCAACGGTTGGGGCCCATTCTTGGGAGGCGTTGGCTGAAGACTGTGGTTTTGGTGTGAAACCCACGTTGGCACTGTTCAGAAAAATGGCCCAAGATATTTCTAAGGCATGGTCTCAAACAGTAGCCCTTGCACTGAGCCAATACCAGCTGAGTCCGTCAGAGCTAGCGCTGGTCGAGCGCATGACGGCGGTGATTGAGTCAAATCGTAATGCGGCGTTATCGATGACGAGCGGTTTGTCTGGTAAGTCCCCCTAGGAGTGCCACAGCATGCACTGACGCGCCAAGCGACGCCTGGCCTTACATTTTCTTTTTGACGTCTTTGGCCA
>JACCDW012030635.1_pt1 | contig 11514 bp, 8 predicted proteins | sample 7449781 | NCBI WGS metagenome assembly JACCDW01 (sample SAMN15323449, study PRJNA562643) | freshwater metagenome | isolation source: river surface water | place: USA:Blue River Watershed | collected 2017-08-18
GCAGATGATTCTGTAAATTTAAGTTTGGTATCATCAAATGTAAATAATGTTACAACCGAAGTCTGGTTCAAAGCAAATACATTACCTGGTGATAGAGGATTATTTTTAAATGGTGACGGAGGTGGTAGTGGATATGGATTACAATTTGGTGCATGTGGAGCTTCAGGAACTACACTTTATGTATTTTTTGGAGGACTAAATTGTAATGTTGTATCTTATAGTGGATTAGTTATAAATACTTGGTACCAAACAGTATATACAAGAACAACAACACCAAGTACATCAAATATATTGTATATTAATGGTGTATCTGTAAGTACGAATACATCTGCAAATCCAAACAGTCCTGGCGGAAGTACACTTGTAGGACATTCAGCATATAATGGATACATTTCACTTGTTAGACATTATAATAGAACATTAAGCGCATCAGAAATATTGCAAAACTATAATATTACAAGAAAAAGGTACGGATTATAGTATTTTTTGTTACTATTTATTATATCGTATGATAAAATTAAAGTCTATAGTAAAAGAAATCTTTGACGCAAATTTATTGGAAAATAATGTTGAAATAACAATATATTGCGACATGGACGGAGTACTATGTGACTTTGAAAAACAATTTGAAAAGTTAACAAATACACCACCAAAAGAATTTGAAGCATCCAATGGAACAAAAGAATTTTGGAATGTAATTTTACAAGAAGGCGAAAAATTCTGGTCAACAATGGATACAATGCCAGAATTTGATTATTTTAAAACAGAATTAACCACTATTGCAACAGATGGTAGATTCAAATTGAAGTTTTTAACCAGTACAAGTGCTGGTCAAATATTGAGAAATTATCCCCGTCAAGAAGCGGTAGATTATATTAAAAATATAGAATCAGGTAAAAGAATGTGGTTAAGAACACATTGGTCTGGTCCAATTTCTATAATATTCAGCGATTCTGGCAAAAGCAAAGCCAAATACGCAACTCCAAACAGTATTCTAATAGACGATTTATCTCCTAATATTGAAGCGTTTATTGCTTCTGGAGGTAATGGTATCATTTTTACAGATGCGCATCAAGCCATAGATGAACTTAAGGCTAAAATAAAAATATGAAGGTAAGAATCTATAACGATACATTGAATCCTAATATCTGGGATAATTTAAAATTAAAAGCGGAAATTAAAGAAAAACTATTGCAAATAGGCAAAGATTTCTATGCGGATACAGAAACCGATGCGCCTTTGAAAGATATATTGTTTGTAGGTAGTTTGGCAAATTATAATTGGTCAGATACAAGTGACTTTGATGTTCATGTAGTAATAGATTTCAAAGATGTTGATGAAAATGTAGAGCTTGTTGAAAAATTAGTCAATGCGCTTAAATCAAAGTGGAATGATGAACATGATATACATCTTAAAGGACACAATGTTGAAGTTTATATTCAAGATGTAACTAAAGAAAATAGATCTACCGGAGTATATTCATTGATGCAAGATAAATGGTTAAGTGAACCGCAAAAAGAAAATATTGAAATTGATAAAGAAAAAATTCAAGAAAAATATAATGATTTTGTCAGAAAAATTAATTCTGCGCTTAAATCGCAAGATATTGATAAGCTTAAATCAATAATCAAAGATGTTTATGATATGCGCCAAGCAGGTTTAGATAAATCAGGAGAATTAAGCACAGAAAATTTAGTATTTAAGATTTTGCGCAACAGGAATTATATAGAAAAACTAAAACAGGAAATTATAAACCTGTACGATAAAAAACAAAGTTTAAACAATTAAAAGCGCATCAAGCGCAATGCGTAAGCAAATTATACAAATAATTCAAAAATTGTCAACATATTTTAATTTATTATTATATTTATAACTAAAGGAATAAACAATTATGGCAGACCTATTAAATAGCAACGAAATCTTCTTTACAACATTTGAACCTAAAGTTAAAAATAGGTTCATTTTGTATTGTGACGGTATCCCAAGTTTCTTGATTAAGAAGTGTAAGAGACCATCACCAAAAAGCGAAAAGAAAACCCTTGACCATATCAACATTCAAAGATATTATAAAGGTAAGACCACTTGGGAAGATATATCAATTGAACTATATGATCCTATTGTACCTTCTGGTGCGCAAGCAGTAATGGAATGGATTCGTCTAGGACATGAATCTGTAACTGGTCGTGATGGTTATAGTGATTTTTATAAGAAAGATTTAACTGTCAATGTTCTTGGACCTGTAGGTGATAAAGTAGAAGAATGGACACTCAAAGGTGCATTTATCACCAGTGCAGATTTCGGTGAATTGGATTGGTCAGACAGTGGTGAAGCTATGACAATTAACTTAACTTTGAGCGTAGATTATTGTATTTTACAATATTGATTTATCAAAAACATTCCTTTTAAATCCCAGTTCCAAAAGAATTGGGATTTTTTATTTTATATTAGAATATTTATTGTATATGAAGAAACATGTAGCATTTGCATTTGGTAGATTTAATCCTCCTACAATTGGACACAAGAAGTTGATTGATACTGTAGTAGATGCTGCAGATGGTGGTGATTTTTATATATTTACAAGTCAATCACAAGATCCAGATAAAAACCCACTTGATTATCAAACAAAAGTAAACTTTTTAAAGAAACTATTTCCTAGTATACAAGATAAGATTGTATACGATATGACAATTAAGAATGTTTTACAAGCCGCAGACAAATTAAAGGCAAATGGTTATACTGACGCTACATTTGTATGTGGCAGTGATAGAGTACCAGAATTTACTAAATTGCTTAATACATGGAATGGGATGGATAAAACACCAAGATTTGGTACTTTAAACATCGTAAGTAGTGGTGAAAGAGAAGATGGTGCAGAAGGAGTAGAAGGTGTTAGTGCCAGTATGGCTAGAGAATTTGTTAAAAACAATGATTTTGAATCATTCAAAGGTACCGTTCCTAATAATCCACAATTAGCAAAAGAATTATTTGATGCAGTAAAACAAGGAATGGCAACATCAAAGAAAAAGATTAAGGAGTGTCTTATACGACTTATCAGTGAAATATTGAATGAAGATGATTCCAAAGTTAAACAAGCAACTAAAAAAACTAATTTAGCTTTGTATCAACAAAGACAAGTTGAAAAGAGAGACGCTCAAGATAAATTGAAATTAGCCACTGCTAAACAAAAAATGGCTAAATCGCCAGAAGATAAAAAGAAAGCCGGAGAAGAATTTACAAAAGCTAAAGAAACGGTAAAATCAAAAGATGATTTAGTTAAATCTGCTCAAAAACAAGTTCAATCGTCTTAAATTAAATAAAATAAAAATTATAACTTTATACTATATATTGGTATACTGAAAGTTATAATTTATGGACGAATATACAATTCCTATTACAAAACCAGCTAATCAATTTGCTGGAAATGTGTCACAACCAAAACAAGAATCTACATATCCATCTGAAGTGGTTGAATTGCCAAGCAATGGACATTTTTATGATTCTTCTAGTCCATTGAGTAGTGGTACTATTAATTTGAAGGTAATGACTGCAAAAGAAGAAGATATTCTTACCAACCAAAATTATATTAAAAAGGGTGTAGTTCTTGATAAATTAATTGAATCACTTATAGTAGATAAAGATGTAAAATTGGATGATTTGTTATTGGGTGACAAAAATGCTATTTTTGTTGCAACAAGACGATTTGCTTATGGCGATAATTATGGTCCACTTCAAATCAAATGTCCATCATGTAGAGAAAATAATGAATGTACATTTAATTTGGGTGAATTGAACTATAAAGAAATTGAATTTTCAAAATATCAACCAAATGTAAATCGATTCGATATTCAACTTCCTTATTGTAAAAAGACAGTAACTTGTAAATTATTAACATCAGGAGACGAAAGACAGATTGAAAATGAAACCAAGATGTTACAGAAGATAAAAACTGGAAATACTGCTGAAGTAACAACCAGATTGAGATATACTATTGTCGCAGTAGAAGGCAATACTAACAAACAAGAAATTCAGAAGTTTGTAGAAAACGAATTGACATCAAGAGACAGTTTGGAATTGAGAAAACAAATTAAAGAAAGAACTCCTGATATTGATCTTAATTTTAATTTTAAATGTGAACAATGTAATCATGAGGAAAGGATAGGTGTACCGCTAACGGTACAGTTTTTTTGGCCTGACTCCAGCCGATAAGTTAGTTATTCACGAACAGATATTTAGTTTAGCATATCACTCTCAAGGTGCTTTTACGCAGGATATTGCTTATAAATTGCCTGTAGTTTTGAGACTATTTTATTTGAAAAAATTGATAGAAACAAAAGAAAAAGAAAAAGAAGCTATGGATAAATCAAATAAATCTCCTAATAAACCTATTGCTAGACCAAATATTAGTAAAGGAAAATGATATAAAAAGCTGTAGATTTTATATTTATAATCATATAATTTATGGCAGAAGATAAAAATCCATTTTTAGGAAAATCAAAGGATGAATTAGATTCTTTGATTAAGTCAGGAAAGTATGCTGGTAAAGAAGCATTACAATTAGCAGAAGCGTGGAGAGAAGTTTTAAATATTATAGAAGATACTACAATAGCCACAGAAGATTTGACATCTAAAATGGCTGAACTTCTGAAAATAAATGAAAAAGAAGGAAAGTTAAACAAAGAGCGTCTTGCTATATTTACAAGAACTGTAGATGCTTTTAGTCCATTAAATACAAAAGCAGGCAATTTATATAATATTTATAACAATTTAAAAGATCCTGTTACCGCAGTCTATCAAATGATAGAATTATCTGCAAAAAGATTTGTTGAATTAGATAATGCCGCAGAATCTTTTAGAAAAACTACAGGATTTTTAGCTTCACAAACATCAGTTGTAGAAGCCACTATTAGTAGAACAAGTAGAGATTTAGCCGCATTTGGTGTGACTGCTGAAAATGCCGGTGTTGCTGCACAAAAAATTGCAGAATCATTTTCTAGTACTGCTCTTGTTACAGATGAAATTGTTGGACATGTTGCATTGATGGAACAAAATCTAGGTGTTGCTGTAGAAGACAGTACATCAGTAATGCAAAATTTCATGGGTATTGGTAAAATGAGTGCAGATGTTGCCAATAAGACCGCAGGTGCTGCAGCTAGTTTGGCAAAAGCTGCTGGTGTTCCTTTTGCTAAAGTAATGAAAGATGTTGCTACCGCAGGTGGTGAAGTTCTAAAATTAGTAAGAGGCAGTGTTGACGCTTTAGTTAAAGGTGCCATTGAAGCTAGAAGACTGGGATTGGAACTTAAAGATGTAGGTGCCGCAGCAGATAAATTTCTTGATTTCCAAACTAGTATAAACAGTGAAATGGAAGCTAGTGTACTATTTGGAAAAGATATTAATTTTACAAGAGCTAGAGAACTGGCATATGCTGGTGATTTAGCAGGATTAGCAAAGGAACAGTCTAGAATATTAAAAGAAGTTGGTGATTTAAGAAAACTTGACGCTTTTCAAACAAAAGCATTAGCTGAATCAATGGGATTGAGTGTAGATCAATTGGTTAAGATGAATGCTAAACAAGAAGAAATGAATGAATTGAGAAGAAAAAATCCTGATTTAGCTGCTCAATATGAAAAAGACTTGGATGTTTTGGATAAAACGAATGAATCTTTAGAAGAAAAATACAAAAAAGAAATTCGTTCAAGACAAATTGCAAGTCAACAAACAAAAATACTAAATGACATCAATCAAATTATTGCAAAATTGGCTGAATTGTTTCTTCCTGTTGTCAGTGTAGTAATGGGAATTTTAGTTGGATTAATAAAAGTATCTTCGATTTTAATTACTGGTATTATGTCACCGATAACATATCTATATGACGCATTTAGATATGTTACCACGGAAGTATTTGATTTAAATAAATTTTTATCAGAAACATCAAATACAATGTCTGGAATTTCTGCAAAAATAGGAGAATGGGTAAAAGCGATTACTGCAATTGGAGTAACTCTAGCTGTTGTATTTGGTAGAGAGAAATTAAGAACAATGATATTAAACGGAATTGCGGGTCCATTTAAAATTGCTTTAGGTTTTATTGGTAAATACAAAGAAAAACTTAAAGATGTTGCTGGTAATGTAGCATCTAAAATTGCTGGTGGCGCAGGTTCGGTTATTCCAACTCCAACTACTGGTGCAGGCGGTGTAACTGGAGGTGGAACAAGTAAATTTGTTGAAGGAGTAAAAGCAATTGATCCTAAGATGTTATTATCATTGGGTGTAGCTATGGTTGCATTTGCTGGGTCGGTACTAATATTAGCACATGCTGCAAAAGTATTTGGTAGTCCAGAAGCACAAGCTGGATTTTCTTCTATGGCAATAGCTGCTATTGGATTGGCAGTAATTACTGCAGCACTTGTTGGTCTAAGTACTCTTATTACAACTGCTTCTCCTATAATAGTACCTGCAATTGGAATTATGTTAGGATTTGCTGCTGCAGTTGGAGTATTATCATTGGCTGCTATGGGATTTGGTAAGGCATTTCAAATGTTTGTTGAAGGGTTTGAAAGAGCAATAGAAATAGATCTATTTTCTTTAGCTGCAGGATTTTATTTACTTTCTGGTGCAATAGCAGCATTTGGAGCTAGCATGGCAATTGGTGGAATGGCATCATTTTTGGGTGGTGGAATGATGTTACAATTAGTTGCATTAGCTGCAATTAGTCCTGGATTAATATTAGCATCAGATGCGTTATCATCAATTGGTACTACTTTACAAATGTTTAAAGATGAAACAATAGTAGAAGGAATAGAAAATATTACTGAAGCTGTTAAAGGTTTGAACAAAGAAATCAACAATGTAAGTCTATTAAATATTGCTGGATTATCTACTATTGGTACAATTGGAAAAAATGCTGCTGGTGGTGGAGATGAAGTTGTATCAAAATTAGACGAATTAATTGAATTGATGAAATCAGGTGGTATTGCGGTGAATATTGATGGTAGTAAAGTCAGTACCGCTGTTGGAGTTGCTACAAAATTTAGAGGATCATTCTAAACAATTTGATATTTATAAAATATGGCAAACCTTAATAATTTAGAATCACCTGCACCACTATCTACTACCAATACGCAAATTATTGGTGCAGGTTATAAATTGCCTACTGGATTTAACGATCTTAGACAGCCTGGTGAATTGAGTGTATTATATGCTCAAAACAGTGATGCAATTTATAACAAGTATAAATTACAAACTGATTATAACAATGGTTTATTAAGATTTGGTCCTAGACAACCATTTATAACTGTTAATCCTAATAATGCAAGAAAAGGTGTAAATGGATTAAAAAGATATGAAAGCAGAGCATTACCAATTGGATCTGCATTACAAGATGTAGTAAGAGTATCAAAGTTTAGTGTAAGTGGTAACGGTGTAATTTTCTTAGGCAAACAATTAGTATTACAAGGATTAAATACTTTTAACGAAACCAAGATATACAATCCTTTGATGCCTATTTTAGCATCAACTAGTATTGCATCTTTTGGAATTATACCTAGTCCAACTAGACATATTGAACCAAATCTGGGTGGTGTCCTTGGTGCTTTAGGACTTGGTGCAGTATCAAATGCTTTAGGTTTAAACAAACCAACACCACCAAAAGGAACAGTTGGTGCAGGTGCATTACCATCTATTAATAAAGCTGGTGGCAAAGGATTGATTCGTGGTTCGACTGCTACTAATGCAAATAAGAATTTTCAAAATACATGGGGTGGTGGTAAAAGTGCAGGATTTTTATCTGGTGTAGGAAACTTTTTTAAATCAAGTACATTATTTGGTGCGTTTATACCAGTGGGTCAACCAAACAAAGAAAAATATAAGGTTGGTGAATCTACATACGGTATAATGGCATCAACAAGAGCAGTATTTGAACAACCACCAGGAACATTAAAACATACATTTGATAAAAAAGTCATACAAAAATGGTATGCTGGAACCAGTGATAACACTGTAAGAAAAGGTGATGCCGATGAAACGACAGGTGTTAGAGGTAGATATTTTAGACAAGCGGACGGTACTTATTTATTAATTGGCAAAAGAGGTCCATGGGAAGGTACATCGATTGGTACATTTCCAAAAGTATTTGGTCAAGAAGTTCAACTTTCTTTAAGATCAGATGCATATCAATTTTATGGAAGAGCAGTTGGACATAATATTGAACCAAATCAAGAATTTAAAAATTCTGAAATGTTGATTAATTTGGCATATTATGCTGATTCAAAACAAAAATATCCAACTAAATTTACAGATAAAGAATCTGATGCGGTAAAGAATATAGAAGATAATTTAAAACAAGTATTAACAAATATTGAAAGTGCGGGTTATACTATTGTAAAACAATCTGATTCTGAATTGATTAATCCTCAATTTTCAAATGCAACATTTAAAGGATATGATTTTATATCACAACTAACTAAAGATCCCTATGCACAACAAAAAGGAACCAGTCCATTTAACTATGGAAACGGTGGTTATTTAACAAATTTTAGAGGAAATAAATCAAAACAATTATTGGATGATCCAAAAGGGAAAGGATTTTCTGGTGCAAAATATGAAGATAAAATCAACATATTGGATGTTTTAACAGAAAAAGATTTCAAAGACAAGTATTCCGATGATAGTGATATAATCAAATTTTATTTTCATGATATTGTAAATAATAAATATATTCCTTTTAGAGCCACCGTGACTGGATTGAATGAAAACTTGAATGCGGATTGGACTGCTATTGAATATATTGGTAGGGCCGATAAATTACAATCGTACAAAGGATTTTCTAGAACATTGAGTTTTAAATTTAATGTGGTTGCTAATAGTATAAAAGAACTATTACCGATGTGGCAAAGAATTAATTATTTAGTAGGATTGACTAAGCCTGCTAATTATACAACAGGAAATCAAAATAATCCTAGTAATATATATTCTAGATTTATTATACCACCATTGGTTAAATTTACGATTGGTGATATATACAAAAATCAACCTGGTGTAATTAAAAGTATTGGTGTGAATATACCTGATAATTGTGTATGGGAAACATTGAGTGAGGAATATGCTCAAATTAAAGATAATAAGTGGAATTATTTGAATGGTAAAATTCAATGGGATGATAGTGTAGGAAAATATGCACAATTTCCAAGAGAATGTGAATTAAACTTCAGTATGGATCTACTAGAAAAAGAAAGACCTGTTGCTGGTGGAAATAATTTCGGTAGTTATGCAAGAAAGTTGGATGATACTGGAGATTATGATGATGATTTGTTTGCTGGTCCTAGCAATTTATTTTCTAGAAACATACTTACAAGACAAGATTAATAATCATGAATAGATATACATTTGCACAACAAGATAAGAGATGGGATGGTAAGAGGGTATATAAGTCATTATTATATCCTGTAATACCTGTTGCTTACAGTGATTTATATGTTATAACAAATGAAGTATCTACTTTTGATGCTTTGGCTAATAAGTATTATAAAGATCCTACATTATGGTGGATATTGGCTCAAGCTAATAATTTGGGCAATGGTAAATTGAGTGTACCATCAGGTATTCAATTAAGAATACCGCAAAATATTTATAATATTATAGGAGATTTTAAGTTATTAAATTCATAAGTTATGGCAACTACACCAGATAATAGACCGTGGGCACCACATCCAATACCATCTTGGTTGATTAAAGAATTTACAAGAAGACAAAAAGATATTGGGATTAATTATCCACAATCAATTACTTGGGGCGATTCTGGTACATGGCAAGATTATAAAGGTCCAATGACTGCTTGGACAAGAGTTTTTTCAAATGGTACTGGAAAGGTAAATTATAATTCAAGATCTGCGAGACGAGACGGTTTTGCACTATATGGTGGTCAAGGATTTGAAGACGCATTTGGTTTTTACAAAAATTCAATTGGGAATATATCAAATCAAACAATACTTGGATATGATTCAAAAGGAAGTCCGCATACACTTGATTTGACAACTGATGGTAATTTAGTATCATTTCCAAATAAACTAATTGACGATAAAAGAACTACGCAAAAATATTTACCTGCGCCTGGTATAATTTCAATTGATTCTGTAATTCAGAAAGAAAGAATAAGAAAAGTAACCATTAATTGGAAATGTTACGGTTTTGCTCAATTAGAATATATGACTCCATATTTTCTTACGCCGAAAATTAGTATGGTTGTTGAATTTGGGTGGAATCATTTTAACCCAGAATCTCTTTTGTATTTAAAAGATGAAGGTGATAATCTTGAGAAATTAAAAGAATTATTTCTAAATAAGGGATATTTGTTATATGATGAAAACATTAAAAATTCTTTTGGATTATATGATGTTACCATGGGTTATATAACTGGGTTTGACTTTTCAAGTCAAGATGGTATTACATTTGATTGTAAGACTGAAATAATGTCTAAGCATGCAAATTATTCGGGTGTACAAGTAAAAAATGCAGCTAATATATCATCTGATCAAAATAAATCAATTATACAATCATCATTTCCTGAATTTTTAGAAAAAAGACTTACTAAGTTACCAAATTGTATTGAAAAGAAAAAAAGTTTTAGAGATCCATTAGATAGTGAAGAAGAAAAGGCAGCAAGAGGAAGTGATCCAACTTTCTTTTTTAATAGATTTCCATTTTATATGGAAACTAGTGGTAGTACACCAGTTGCTAAACCAGAAGATAGAATTTTCATAGGAAGAAAACGAGAATATGAAGATGCTGAATTGATGAAAGAAGTCAAAGAATATGATTGGGACGCAAAAGATCAAAAAGATGTATGGGTAACAATGGGATTTGTTGTAGAACTCGCAAATGTATTTTTTGAAAGAGAAATTTCAATAAAATATAAAGATGATGATGCTAAACAAAAAGAATTGTTTGCGTTGTATAATATAAACATTGACGATGTGAAAATTGGTGCACATCCTAATTTAATATCAACTGATGGTAATATATTATTGATACCAAATGCCGAATCTCCTAAATTTAATATTGGATTTAGTTACCCAACAACATTTCCAGATGATAATGATTATCAAAAACAAACAGATGATGCAAATCCTAATATATTTAGATCAAGTGTAAATAATTTTACCGTAGGAAAAATAAAAGATCTACAACCAAAAGATAGAACATTAGTTAAAATTTTCAAAACGGGAAAACAAGCAAAGATAAAAAAAGTAGATGGTCAAACAATCGAACCAGTAAAAGGTTCCAATATTAGACCATCTGGTGCTCAATCAGGATCAGCATCAATATGGGAAAATTCTTTTTCTACCAATGAAACAACAGGCGATGCAGTTTCATATCTTAATTTTGGAGATTTAAAAAAAGGATTTGAAGGATTAAAATCATATGCTGCTGAATTTTTTGGTACGGAAGCAGGTCAAGTTATTTCGTCTGCAAAGTCTGCATTACCACCGTTATCTGTATATAGAGATGATTTGGATGGTA
>JACCDW011777496.1_pt1 | contig 11513 bp, 10 predicted proteins | sample 7449781 | NCBI WGS metagenome assembly JACCDW01 (sample SAMN15323449, study PRJNA562643) | freshwater metagenome | isolation source: river surface water | place: USA:Blue River Watershed | collected 2017-08-18
AGCAAACCGTCCAGCTCTTAAGAAGGCTGGATTCCTTTCACGTGATGCACGTGTTATTGAGCGCAAGAAGTACGGTCTGAAGAAGGCGCGTAAGCGTTCACAGTACTCAAAGCGCTAAATCTTTTTACTCACCAATCCCGTTTGTTGCAAAGGAGTTTTTATGGCTCTCTTTGGAACAGACGGGATTCGTGGTTTAGCGAACGGTTCAGTTCTTACTGCTGAGACCGCGTTATCAGCAGCTGTTGCAGCAGCTCATATTCTTGTTGAAAGTTCATCTAATGCAGGCAAACGTCCACGAGCGATTGTTGGACAGGATTCTCGTGCATCTGGTGAATTCCTAGAAGCCGCTGTCATCGCAGGTCTCGCTTCAGCTGGTGTGGATGTTTATCGCGTAGGTGTATTGCCAACTCCAGCTATAGCGCACTTAGTTGCAGCAACTGGCGCAGATCTCGGCGTGATGATTTCAGCTTCGCACAATCCAATGCCCGATAACGGAATTAAGTTATTTGCTCGCGGTGGCGGCAAGCTCGATGATGCCATTGAAGCAGCAATCGAGAAGCGTATGGGCGAGCCATGGGAGCGCCCAACAGGTCGCGCAGTAGGACGAATTGTTAATGACGAAAGCGCAGCAGCGGCGTATATAGATCATCTCCTTGCTTCGGTAACCACCCCACTTAAAGGTTTAAAGATTGTCGTTGATTGCGCCAATGGCGCAGCATCATTGGTCGCACCACGTGTCTATGAAAAAGCTGGCGCAACAGTTATCCCTATCCATCACAGCCCTGACGGTTGGAATATTAATGAAGGCTGTGGCTCTACCCATCTAGAAGATTTGCAAGCTGCCGTTATTCGCGAAGGTGCTGATTTTGGAATTGCCCACGACGGTGATTCAGATCGCTGTCTAGCAGTCGATGGAAACGGTGCAGTTGTTGATGGCGATCAGATTATGACCGTCCTCGCTGTTGGATTTAAAAGTCGCGGCAAACTTAAGGATGACACCATCGTTGCAACTGTAATGAGCAATCTTGGATTCTTCCATGCAATGAAGAGCGCAGGAATCAAAGTTCTGACAACAGCTGTTGGCGATCGATATGTCCTAGAGCAGATGCTCGCAGGCGACTATTCGCTAGGCGGAGAACAATCGGGCCACCTGATTATTCGCGAGCATGCTGGAACTGGAGATGGAATCCTCACTGCGCTCGCACTCGCACAAGAAGTTGCTTCATCCGGAAAGTCTCTCGCAGAACTCGCATCTGCCATGCAGCGATTTCCACAAATTCTTATCAATGTCTCTGGTGTAGCTAAGGAGAAGTTGGCTCAATCAAAGGTAATTACTGATGCAGTCGCTGCTGCAGAGAAAACTTTGGGTGATGAAGGACGCGTTCTCCTGCGTGCTTCCGGGACTGAATCTCTGATTCGCGTCATGGTCGAAGCCTCAAGTGATAACCTTGCACAAGAAATCGCAACTTCACTTGCTGCGGTTGTTAAGGCAGAACTGGGGAACTAATTCGTGTGTGGAATTGTGGGATATACCGGACCGCAATCTGCATTTACCCCAATTGTTGAAGGCCTTCGCCGTCTCGAATACCGCGGCTATGACTCCGCAGGCATAGCTCTCGGAACCGGCACCTCACTCTTCGTAGAAAAGCGTGCCGGCAAGTTAGCAAATCTTGAAGGCGCACTTCCGGCAAACCTCCCAACTGTTCACTCAGGTATTGGCCACACTCGTTGGGCAACCCATGGCGGCCCAACAGATCGCAACGCTCATCCCCATCTCGATAACGAGGGCAAGCTTGCGGTTATCCATAATGGAATTATTGAAAATTATTCAGAACTTAAAGCTGAACTTCAGAGCCGCGGACATACATTCGAATCCGAGACCGATACCGAATCCGTTGCCCATCTCCTCTCTGATCTCCGAAAAGAACATAACGGTGATCTCACAGCAGCAATGCGTGCAGCGGTGAAGCGCCTCCGTGGTTCATTTACCTTGCTTGCAATTCATGCAGATGCTCCACAAACAATTGTCGGTGTGCGCCGAAATTCTCCACTCGTTGCAGGCCTCGGAGATGGTGAGAACTTCTTAGCATCAGATGTTGCTGCATTTATTGATTACACAAAGCGCGCAGTCGAACTCGGACAAGATGAGGTTGTCACGATTTCCCCAGAGGGCATCACAATCTGCGACCTCGAAGGAAAGTCTCTTCCGCTTCGCGAATACGAGATCACTTGGGATGCGGCTGCAGCGCAAAAAGGTGGATATGCCCATTTCATGTTGAAAGAAATCTTTGATCAACCTAAGGCAATTGCGGATACCTTGATTGGTCGCCTTTCAGATAACAACCAAGTTCTACTTGATGAACTTCATATGAGCGATGATCAGATTAGAGATATCAAACGCATCTCAGTTATTGCCTGCGGAACCGCTTATCACGCTGGTATGGTCGCTAAATATGCAATTGAAAAGTGGGCAAAGATTCCAGTCGATGTTGAAATCGCATCAGAGTATCGCTATCGCGACCCAATCGTCGATAAGGATTCTCTCGTTATCGCAATCTCACAATCAGGCGAGACGATGGATCTCTTGATGGCCGTTCGCCATGCAAAGGCAAATGGTGCACGAGTCCTTGCAGTCTGTAACACTAATTCATCGACAATCCCACGTGAATCAGATGCTGTTCTCTATACGCATGCTGGCCCGGAGATTGCCGTCGCTTCAACAAAAGCTTTCCTCACACAGATTGTGGCTGTCTATCTCATCGGACTCAAGCTCGCTCAAGTCCGCGGCACTTTAAAGGACGACCAGGTACGTTCTCTCTATAACGAGATGCTCAAGCTCCCAGGTCAAGTCGAGCAGATTCTAGAAACAATTGAACCGCTGCGAGAGCTAACTCGTAAATTTGTAAAGAACAATACAGTTCTCTTCTTAGGTCGCGGAATCGAATACCCCGTTGCGCTAGAAGGTGCGTTGAAGTTAAAAGAACTCGCCTATATCCATGCGGAGGGTTTTGCCGGTGGCGAACTCAAGCACGGTCCAATCGCTTTGATTGAAGAGGGAACTGCAGTTATTGCGATTTTGCCTTCCAAGGATGAGCATCAGCTCGATGAAAAAATGTTGAGTAACATTCAAGAGGTCAAAGCTCGCGGTGCACGTGTGGTCGTTATTGCAGAAGAAGGTGCCGAGGTTATTGGTGCCGAACACATCATTCGCATTCCGGCTTCATCTCCATTGTTCCAGCCAGTGCTTGCAACAGTTCCGCTCCAAGTTTTTGCATATGAGATTGCGGTGGCACGCGGCACAGATGTTGACCAGCCGCGAAATCTCGCCAAGTCTGTTACTGTCGAATAACAATGATTGAGACTCGTCGCGGCCAAATGCGCAGGGCGCTCAAGTGGAGCGCTTCTCTCTTTGCTGGCTTTCTCCTAGTTACCCAGCAAGTGCTTGTTAACGGCCCATTTATTGAAATCGATCGTTGGTTCAGCGAAGCAGATCATCCACGTTTTCGAGGAGCATCTGCATTCATTATTCGACGACTCGATGATCTTGGGCTGCGAAGCGTTTCAGGAATCGCGCTCTTACTTGTTGCAGTTTATATTTCAAGAAGATTCAAGACTTGGCGTCCCATCAATCTTGGTTTACTCGCATTCATCTCTCTCAATGTTGTTGTTGGTGCATTTAAATATGGACTTGGTCGCACTAAGCCAAGAGTTGGTATTGATCTACTGCATGCAGGGGGAATGTCTTATCCAAGTGGCCATGCATCAAATGCAATTTTTATCTGGGGAGTCATCGCTTATCTCATCTATCGCTACGCACATGTTGATCGATACCGAGGTCGACTTGCAAGTGCGGCGGTCGCTGCTCTTTCGCTCACCGTCTGCGTAGTATCACTCTTACGCAATACCCACTGGTTCTCAGATTTATTTGGTGGACTTCTACTTGGGGGAGGACTACTCGTTCTCATTATTGCCATCGACCGATACTTTCCATCTGATAGCCAACTCCACTAACCTCAACTAGAATCTCGTCATGATTGATGGAATCGGTATCGATGTCGTAGACATCAAGAGATTCCACGAATCCCTTGAACGTTCACCGGGTCTGCGCGAAAAGTTATTTACTGAATCAGAGCGAAACGTTAAAGAGTCCTCACTCGCTGCCCGCTTCGCCGCAAAAGAGGCGCTCTATAAAGCTCTCAGCCCAGAACATGGTCTTGCTTGGCATGAAGCTGAGGTAATCAATCAATCAAATGGAAAACCGGCCTTTCTCTTTCGTGGTGAGATTGCCAATCTTGTTGATGGTGCTGAAGTCCATCTCTCGCTTTCGCATGATGCCGGGATTGCTTCAGCGATGGTGGTGATTGAGAGATGAGAGCAGAGGCAATTGTTGATTTAAGCGCCATCAAACACAATGTTGCGCTTCTCAAAGAAAAGTCAGGAACCAACCTTCTCGCTGTAGTAAAAGCGGATGCATATGGCCATGGCCTTGTACCTGTAGCAAAGGCAGTAATTGATGGTGGTGCTTCGATGCTTGGTGTGGCACTTCTCGAAGAGGCAATCACGCTTCGCCAATCAGGAATAACAGAACCGATTCTCGCTTGGTTAGTCCAGCCGGGTTCAGATTTTAAGAGCGCCATAGAGAACAACATTGATGTGGCGGCAGGTTCGATAAAGGCGCTCCACGAAATCCAAGCAGCATCTCGTGAGAAGAAAGCGCGGGTACATCTTGAGCTTGATACGGGAATGACGCGCGGAGGCTTTCTCTCTGAGTGGGGCCAACTCTCGGCTTCTGATATAGCAGGAGTTGAGATTGTTGGAGTCTTCTCTCACTTTGCGCGAGCAGATGAACCAGAGCAAAATCAGAATTCAGAACAGATTACGCGTTTCAAAGAGATGATAAAGGTACTTGGGAATCTTGGATGTACAAATGTTGTTAAGCATCTCGCCAACTCGGCAGCAACGCTGACCAACCCGGAATCTACTTTCAATATGGTGCGAACTGGGATTGCAATGTATGGACTCACCCCCGATCTGGGTATGGGTAGTTCACAAGATTTTGGACTACGTCCTGCGATGCAATTACGCGCAGCCCTTTATCTCGTCAAAGATGTTCCAGCTAATACTCCAGTTGGCTATGGCGCTTCTGAATACACCGCACGGGATACCAAATTAGGTGTTGTGACGATGGGATATGCCGATGGCATTCCGCGGATTTCACGTGGAGCTGGAGTGTGGATCAACGGCCAACGGGCACCGATTATTGGCCGCGTCTCAATGGACCAATTTGTGGTCGACCTTGGCCCTGATTCCAAGGCGAAGTCGGGGGATTGGGTCGTTATTTTCGGTAACGGTTCACATGGAGAATTCACCGCAGATGATTGGGGTGGGGCTAGTGGCAGTATTAATTACGAGATTGTGACCCGAATTGGCCCGCGTGTGCCTAGAATCTACTCCGCTCACATCTACTAAGAACCACCCAGCCTGAGAATCAAAGGAGATTTTCGAACCGTGTCCAACTCAGTTCTCTCCATCTCAAATCTAACGGTGAAATTTGGTGGTCTCACCGCACTCGATGACGTCTTTCTTGATGTGGCAGAAAATTCAATTGTTGGCTTGATCGGTCCCAATGGCGCTGGAAAGACAACCATCTTCAATGCAATCTCTGGGTTGGTTGCACCGACATCGGGAAAGATTGCGCTCGCAGGTAGCAATCGACCATGGCCGGCAAGTCACCAACTCGTTGATTACAAGATAAGTCGCACCTTGCAAGGCGTCGGACTTTTTAGTGGGCTATCAGTTCTTGAAAATGTAATGATGGGCGCAGATTCTCAAAGCACTTCAAACTTCATTAAGGATGCACTTGGATTGTCATCGAAGTCAGAGAGCGTACTTCGCGATAAAGCAATTAGCGCTCTCGCATGGGCAGGAGCACTTGATTTAGCGGCGAAGATGCCAGGCGAACTCACCTATCCTGAGACAAAGCGTGTTTCTATTGCCCGCGCACTTGTAAGTGAACCAAAGATCCTTTTACTTGATGAGCCAGCAGCTGGTCTTGGTCAGGATGATATTGATAAGTTCGCAAGTCTCTTAAAGCAACTCAAGCGAAAGTGTTCGATTGTTATTGTTGAACACCATGTCGATTTTATCGGCGATATTTCAGATCAAGTTTATGTACTTAACTTCGGTAAAGTCATTGCATCCGGAACATTCGATCAGGTAAAGCGTGATCCAGCGGTATTAGCTGCCTATCTTGGGACATCAACACAAGATGGCTCGAAAGCGTTAGGAGCAGCCGATGCTTAAGGTCGAGAATCTTGTTACTAAATTTGGTTCTGTCATCGCCCTTGATGGCGTTTCACTTGCTGCCGCCGAATCAAAAATCACCACGGTAATCGGTGCAAATGGCGCAGGAAAGAGCACCCTGCTTCGAACTATCTCGGGCCTCGAGCGTGCTTCCTCTGGTGCAATCACGTGGCAAGGTGAATCAATTTTAGAGATGCGCCCAGAGGAAATCGTGCGACGAGGTATTGCTCATGTTCCGGAAGGTCACTCAGTAATTTCCGAACTGACTGTTGAAGAGAATATCGAGATGGGCTCACTCTTCCGTCGGAGAAAATTTAAGAGCGATGTCGCAGCAGCGATGGATGAGGCTTATCAACTCTTTCCTCGTCTCCTTGAACGCCGTACCCAATTAGCTGGAACGCTCTCAGGCGGTGAACGACAGATGTTGGCTATCAGCCGCGCCTTAGTTTCGCGCCCAAAGTTACTTCTACTTGATGAGCCATCACTTGGGCTTGCACCGCTCGTTGTTGAACAGATTATTGATTCAGTCAATCAACTCTGTCGCACAACCGGCTTAACGGTTCTCTTGGTCGAACAGAATGCAAACACTGCATTGGGAGTTGCCGACCACGGAATCCTTCTCGCACTCGGAAAAGTTGTTGCAGATCGCCCAGCAGCAGAACTCAAGGCTGATGCATCCCTACGAGCAGCATATTTGGGGTACTAATGGATACTTTCTTAGCAGCGCTCTTCTCTGGCACATCGCGGGGAGCAATCTATGCACTTGTTGCACTTGGTTTAGTGATTGTCTGGCGTGGAGCTGGCATTGTTAACTTCGCCCAAATGGGACAGGCGATGTTTAGTACCTACATCGCATCAACGTTGATTAATAATGGCAACTCTTACTGGGTGGGATTCTTCGTAGCGCTCTTTGCCGGCGCTGCAATGGGAGCTTTTCTCGATATTGCAGTGATGCGTCCACTTTCAAATAAGAAGAAGTCTGAGCTATTAAGCAGTGATTCAATGAGAGCGGCTGTTCCAGTAATTGCATCACTCGGAATTCTAGGAGTATTACAAGCACTCGCTGGAATTATCTGGGCGGCGGAAGAACGTGGATTCCCTGCACCAGCGGCACAAGAGGGATTTACAATCGCAGGAAATGTTGCGCCATTTACCTCATTTGATCTCTTTGTAATCTCAATCGTGCTCTTTACTTTATTAGCAACCACGCTCTTCTTTACCAAGACTGGTATGGGACTTGCAATGCGTGCAACAGCACTTAATCAAGAAGTTGCAAAGTTAAGCGGAATTCGTACTAATCACACTCGTACTTTGAGTTGGGCAATCTCAGGTGCCGCTTCTTCGCTCGCCGGCCTACTGATTACCCCTACCTCTAACCTCTCACCAAATACTTTGGATCTCGTTCTTATTGTTGGATTTACTGCAGCGGTCGTTGGCGGTCTTGATAGTCCGGCCGGTGCAGTTATTGGCGGATTTATCATTGGTTTGGTGATCTCCTTTATAACTTTCTATAGCTCTCCCGAAGATGTATTTATTGCAATTCTGGTGGTGCTGATTCTCGTTCTCATCATTAAGCCACGAGGAATCTTTGCTGGAAAGGATGCCCGACGTGTCTAAGGTCAAGAACCCTTCTATTGTGAAGAAGAGCCTGATTCGAACAGCAATTTTTGCGCTTTTTATTATCTTTGCTCAATCTGTTTTTGATCCATATAACCAGTCACAACTCGCGCTTGTCTTGATTCTCTTCATTGGAACCCTTTCGGTCACGCTCCTCACTGGTATCTCTGGCCAGTTATCACTGGGACAAGGTGCACTCATGGCCGTTGGCGGGTATTCGACAGCCCTGTTAATGACCAATCATCAAATCTCAATGTGGATTGCCGTACCAGCGGCAATTATTTCTGCTGGACTTTCAGGTCTCTTACTAGGAATCGCGGCAGCGCGTTTGAGTGGACCGTACCTTGCCGGCACAACTCTGGTTCTTGCGTTAGCGATTCCAACATTAGCCAATCGATTTGGATCAGTATTCAAGGGTGATGAAGGCTTACCAGTTGATGTCGGATATCCGCCAGTGTGGTTATCGGATTTGTTGGGTGAGATTTCTTATGAGCAGTGGCAGCTCTACTCAGTTTTTCCATTCGCGCTTGTTGCACTTTTTATTGCATCAAATATTCTCTTGTCGAGTACGGGTCGGAGATGGCGCTCAATTCGCGATCATCAGAGTGCATCTTCTTTAGCTGGCGTGAACATTTCTCGCCAAAAAATCTTTGCATTTGTAATCGCATCTTCTTTTGCCGGTCTTGCTGGAGCACTTTATGGTCTTCGCGGATTGGTGGGTCCAAGTGTTTATCCAGTTTCGCTCTCGCTGACTCTGCTTACAGCAGCAGTCTTAGGAGGCATTCGGAGCATTGCCGGTGCATTTATCGGCACAGTCATTGTGGTCTTTCTGCCTGATTGGATTGACCTGGTCATCGGCAACTTCACCCTCTCAGAGCAGGTCGCAAACTTCCTACCTGCTCTGATTTCCAGCCTGCTTCTCATCGCAACGGTGGTAATCAACCCGGCCGGGGTAATGGGTGGCGCCCACCTTCACAAACATAAATAATCGTTATTTTAAGCCTGACATTGCCCTGAAAATCGTGTGTCGCTTCACTTTCTGTTCACTTTGAATCCAGTTTCTGTTAGCGTGAGCGTGTTCCAGCCCGCTATTGGGTTGGTGGCATTGGAGCCGCTCTTGCGAACTCCCTTGCACATGCCGGTAAGAGAGAAAGAGTGAATGTAGTGAAAAATCGCAGATCTCTGCACCAATCTCCTCGCAAGTTCATTGCAACTGCAGCAGCAGTTGTCGCAGCATCACTTGCTGTAACAGCGCTTCCTGCACAAGGAGCATCAACACCAGGTGTTACTGATACAGAAATCGTTCTTGGTATGCAGTTACCTCAGACAGGTCCTGCTAGCCCAGGTTATAACAAGGTAGATGACGCAATGCGCGCATACTTTGATTACGTCAACTCAAAGGGTGGCGTCAATGGTCGCAAGATCACTTTGGTTGTTAAAGATGATGCTTATAAGGCGGGCCTAACAGTTTCAACAGCTTCAGCGTTGATCAACAAGGACAAAGTCTTTGCAATGGTCGGAAGCATCGGAACTCAGACTCACATCTCAGTTATCAAGGATCTCAACCGTCGTGGAATTCCAGATCTCTTCGTGAACTCTGGCTATAGCGGTTTCTACACAGATCCTAAGAAGTACCCAACAACATTCGGTGGACTCGGTACATATGTTGTCGAGGCGAAGATTCTAGGAAAGTACATCAAGGAAACTTTCGCTGACAAGACAGTCGGTATCGTCTATCAGACAGATGACTTCGGTCGTAACACTGTAGAAGGTCTTGCAACTGCAGGAGTTACCTTCACACCTCGCAAGACTGCAGCGACATTTATCGCAGGCACACAGGGTTCAGGCCTTGATGCGCAGATGACACAGCTCAAGGCAAATAACGTAGACGTTGTTGTCGTTGGTGCAGTGGCTTCAGCATTTGCAGCAGCAGTCGCATCAGCCAACAAGATTGGTTACAAGCCATCAAAGTGGATTGTTATCTCAGTCGGTTCAGATGCAACAACATTTAAGACTATTCTTGGCGCTCGCGGTATTACACCGCAGGTCTCATCTGCTCTTCTTGCAGGCACAATCTCTGCATCTCACGCTCCGTCACCAGGTGAAGCTGATGATGAGTTTGTTAAGGCATTTAAGAAGATCAACGATGATTTCAACAAGGGTCCAGATAAGACATGGGATAACAACGTTCTTCAAGGAATGAACATTGCCTACATGACAACTTCTGCTCTCCTCGGAGCTGGCAAGAACCTCACCCGTCCAGGAATCATCAAGTACATCGAGAGCAATGGAGCGAAGATTTCAAGCGCTGCTCTAGCACCACTCGGTTACTCAGCAAAGACTCACGAAGCATTTACTGGCTTCTGGATCGGTGCTTACGATGCGACTTCTACCCTCAAGCCAATCGATGGAACACGCAAGGTGTGGACTACAGATTCAGCTAAGGGTGCTGTCACAGAACTCAAGTACACACGTCCTGCAATTGCAGCCGATGCACTACCAAAGGTTGGTTAATTCATGAGAATCACATCACTTCGCAAGTCAATTGCAGCGCTGAGCGCAACAGCGCTCGTTGCAACACTCGCTGTTGTCTCTGTGCCAGCTGCAAGTGCAGCTCCAACATGTGCAACAGTTGCAAAGATCGAGACATGTACCGGAAAGCTCGCTAACGGCGCTGGTTATGTCTTCAAGGTGCCAGCTAACTTCAAGGGAACAATGTTCTTTTGGGAGCATGGCTTCCGTCCAACATATCCAGGTGTATCTGCTGTTCCTAAGGGAGTAGAAGAAATCACACCAGGTAATTCAATAACTGGTAAGGATGTGACAAAGGAGATGATGTACGCCGGTTACGGTGTTGCAGCATATGACGGAACTGTTCAGGGCCTACGTGGCTGGAACAACACATTCCGAGTTGAGATGCTCAAGGAAGTTATTGACATCGCTACTGCTCACTATGGTGACAAGATTCAGCGCAAGGTGGTCTACGGATCATCACAGGCTGGCTCAATCATCACTCCATTTGTAGAGAAGTATCCAACTTATGCTGACTCTGTCGGTATCCTGGCAGGAACTACCCCATCAATCGCCGATTCATTGCAGTCACTCTGTGATGCGATGTACATCATGAGCGTCTTCTTTGATCCAACAATCAAGGGTTGCGCAGCGATGGGCACAAAGGGTGTACCTGGCTACCAGGCAGCAGTTGCAGAACTTCTCAAGGTTGTTGCTCTACTTCGTGTATGGCAGACAAACTACGGCGCACCTGCTCTTGAATACCCAGCAGCCCTCAAGGGAGCTGGAATTCCACAGCGTTCAGCGCTACTTCTCACAGGTCTCTTGATTGGTATTCCAACAAAGAGCGCGCACATGGATGGAATCACAACAGGTGGTCTCGTTCCTGAGCAGAGCATCAATGCAACTGTTGCAGTTCTTGAGAACATGGCAGAAGCAATTGCTACTGGCGTTCTTGCAGGACAGTCAATCTCTGAGACAACAGGTCCTGGTTTCTACGACAATACAAAGACCAATTGGGTATCACTACTCGATGAGGCTGATTCAGGTCGTTACAACCTTGGCCTCTCAGGTGATGAAGC
>JACCDW011886771.1_pt1 | contig 11513 bp, 11 predicted proteins | sample 7449781 | NCBI WGS metagenome assembly JACCDW01 (sample SAMN15323449, study PRJNA562643) | freshwater metagenome | isolation source: river surface water | place: USA:Blue River Watershed | collected 2017-08-18
AAGTAATCACAACCTATTAAAACAGCCTTTGAAAACCCCATATACTTCGCAACACCAAGCATAATATCTAGAGCGCCTCCCATTTCTGCAAAATTACCGGCCAAGTTATGGCTGCCCGAGTTTCGATCACCGAAATGGTAAAAATAACTCACATTACTTTTTCTACAAATTGCAGAATAAATATTTGTCAAATTAACGAAAAAGGTTACATCAGTATTCCTTGAAATCATTTCCGAAAATAAGGCTCTAATTTTATTTTTTTGAAATTTTTTTACATGTGGGTATGTATTAAATAGATACGGGTAAAATAGATAAGAATCAGTTGAAACCATATATTTAACATTAAGTTTTTGTAATCTTGTATCTATTAAAGCGTAGCTACAACCAATTATCGGATGCTGAGGAATTGCGGAAATATTATAGTTTTTTAACGATGCCCCATTTGCAAAAATAAAGCAAGTTTCCCCGCTATGAAGATCTTTAAATTTCTTGTTACTTAAGACAAATGGTCTGTGAAGATGCCAAAACATTTGAAGAATTTGTTTAACAAACTTAATCAAATTAGATACCAAAATTTAGCTCATTCTCAGGCGGGACCTCATACGCTACCTGCTTTAACAAGGTTCCATTTTCCATTTTTAAAATCATATCGCATTTTTTTAACGTAGTGTGTCGATGAGCGACCATAATGATGGTCAAATCTCTACCAAGATTATCAATGGCACTCATCACCTCCTGCTCAGTCTCTTGATCTAATGCGCTAGTTGCTTCATCAAAAATTAGAACTGAAGCCTGTTTGTATAGGGCTCTCGCAATGCCAATTCTTTGCCTCTGACCACCGCTCAAGCGGACGCCCCTCTCACCGATTACAGCTTCATAAGATTTGGGACTACTTTCAATAAATTCTGAAATTCTAGCTTTTTTTGCAGCCTCTTTCATTGCAGAATAATTAATCATTTCCAACGGCACACCAAAGGCTATATTTTCAGCAATCGTGCTATCAGCAAGAAAAATATGCTGGGGAACGTGAGCAATTGATCGCTGCCACCTCTCCCGATTACTATGATCAAGTACTAGGCCATCTATAAATATCTGACCTTTTGTTGGCTCTAACAAACCCATAAGTAAATCTAACGTAGTGCTCTTACCACTTCCGGTGCTTCCGACAAAGCCAATCCTTGCACCTTTTGCAATGACTAAATTGAAATCAATCACCACAAAGGGAAGATCATCGTGATAACGAAAACTTACATCATTAAAACAAATTGACTCTTTCAATAACAAAGGCTTCGTCTCAGGATATTCAGCATGAATAGGCAGTGGTTGCTCAAGCAGAGCTAGAACATCCATTAATGCCACGCTATTGCCAGTGACCTCAGACCAGTTTCCATAAAGCTGCTGCATTAATGGGAGTAAGCGCTGTGCACCAAGTGCAAGCAATGCAAGTAGAGGCAAGGAGGGCAACAATCCGCCTGGTTCTTGACTTAAAAATAATACAAATATCGCAATCAATATCATTCCTACAGCTTCAAATGCGTATCGCGGGGCTTGATTGATGAATGTATTTTCACCCTCAGCTCGCTGCAGCTTTAGACTTGCGATACCAAATATAGTGCAATAAATATTCTGAACGCCATCCAATAAAACATCTCGAATTGCGCCTAAACCCTCCTGAAGAGATTTAATAACTGAAGTTTGTGCTTCAGAAATATATATGCTATTTCTCATTAATCTTCGTTTCGTAATCCAAGCAATTACTGCGTACAAAAAACCAAAGCTGGTCGCACCCAGAATTCCAATAATTGGATCCATTATCAGCATCGTACTCATAATCACAATAAAAAGAGTTGACGATGTAACCACTGAAATGATTGAAACTATCACTCTAGCTGCCGTTGCAGTTTTCTGAGTAATTCCGCTTATGATTTCACTGCTACCCCGAGCAATATGTGTACTGTAGGGTTGATAAAGAGTTCTGCGATAAACTTCTTTACTTAAATCTACTGCTATTTCTTTACCCAGTTTTACACTTTTGTATAACAACAGTAAACGCAAAAATCCAGCAAGAAGTGCCATAAATATAAATCCTAACGTCAAGGGCCAAATCAAATCAGCGCTAGACTTGACGTCAAGAAAATCTATGGGCCCCCTCATCCAAGATGCGTTGTACACTTTCTCAGGTTGGGTTAATATGCCAATAAATGGCATAATTGCACTCATACTGATTACTTCGATTGCAGAGGTTACACCAGTAAGACAAAGCATAAATACAAACTGTCTGCGTCGATAATGATTGAGGTGATGCCAAAGAGAAAGCAATAAACTCAAAGAAGATTGGCGCATTCTATAAATCCTTACGAAAATTTTGACTACATATACACATATTGAGCAAATTTTAAATATCTGCCCATTTAAGATTCATTCTTGCTTTATCAATAGCAGCATAAAAACTTGCAACACCCCCTGGGCGACGGGCAACAATATTTATTCGCAACCGGCTTCATATTAAGTCCCCAAAAGCTAAAAAAACTTTGAGGACGCTTTGTCTAATTTCTTTGCCAATATTATAAATATCAATGCCAGCATCATATTTGAGGCGATTTAATGCAGAAAAATTTCCGCGCACAAAGTCCATAATATGAGCGTAATCTCTAACAACTGCTCTATCAAATGTTGAGTAGTCGTCTCAATAAATATATTAAATTAAATAATATAAGGCATTAAGTTATTTGTAGTACTCGGAGGATATTCACCAAATAAACCACATTCATGAGCACTCACAAGATTAAAGTAATGTAAACAAATAATCTTCTATTCTGCATTTGGATTAGCCACATCCTTCGGCATCTTCTTAATATGAAGCCTGCCTTTACAATATGCATTAGTTGTGCTACCAGGGTGATGCTCATCAATTAGTAAATATTGGAAGTCGCCATAAAAGTTGCACTAGCGCTAAAAAAACCAATCTCTTCACATTCATTGTTTTCATCGCCTCTAAAAGACTTATCGTGCTCTGCAAACTACCACTGAAATGCTCAATTGGTTTTTCAGTAGGCTCTCAAACAGCCTTTAATCAAGCAAATTGAATAACTGCGTAAATCTTATAATATTTTAGTAACTAAAGTAGTATCAAGAACATAAGCCTGAACACAAGGCAATGCCTTGCCTATCATCTTTTGCAATTGCTATGAAATACTTTTTCGGCTATTAGAAAAATACTGCCTCAGTGTGACAACCAATGTTCACAATGCCACCAGTTAATAGATTGAAACTGCTTAAAATTTATTTATTAATCAAGCTCGCTTAGACTCGATATCGATCATTGAAATACAGGCCATTTTTACAAGATTACCCATTAATGCTCTATCGCTATCAAACTCTGGAAGGCTCAACTTGAGAAGTTACAACAGTTTTTTCTGTTTCTTCCACTATTTGAGCCTCCTTAATTAAAGATTCAATTTCTTGTTTTAATTGCTCGTATTCTTGCATCTTACGTTTCAGAAAAGATCCTGTTAAAGCAGTTTTTTCTGCAATGCCTTGAGGGGTTAGCAAGTAAGCATAGACCCACTTATTTTGATTATTCTTAAAGTTTTCAATCTTTACCGCACCTTTGGCTATCAGGGCGTTCAGGCAGTAGTTGACACCACCTAAGCTTACGCCCAAGGATTTAGAGAGCTCCCTTTGGCTCAAATGGGGGTTTGTTTCCAAAAGACGAAGGACTCGAAACTGTAATTCTGTTGACATGGTTATATTTCGGTGACTCTCTTTAAATACTATCTAACTTGTATTATTGAATCAATGGGCACGCTACCGCGCTATCTACTGATTAGATATTTTGGTGTTTTTTCAATAAATTCAAAAGCTTACAGTTGCTTATATGCTGAGTTTTAGTGTTCAGTTATGAACATTGTAACAAAGTAAGTATAGTTTTTTATATATTTTTGGAGCGTTAAAAAATACAATAACAGCTATGGAATTATTGGTTTTAGCCTTTTTTATAAGCCTTACTAGCACTCTAGCTTTAGTCAGATACAAACATCTTCACGAAAAGATATCTAGTGATCATGATTTAGCGGGTCCTCAAAAATTTCATACTTATGCCGTTCCTCGAATCGGCGGTGCTGGGATTTACATTTCATTGGTGATTACGGCCTTGTTTGCACATTTAATATTAAAGCTAGATAGAGGTTTAATATTGCTAGAGTTGTGCACTTATGCCATACCAACATTTGCAATTGGTTTGATTGAAGATCTTACAAAAAAAGTTGGTATTAGCGCCCGACTTGTGGGTTGTGCCACTTCTGCATTTTTAGGACTTTATTTTTTAAATATCTTAATTACTAAAATCCAAGTCCCTGGACTTGATTGGTTACTGGGTATTTCTACAATTGCAATCATCTTTACGTTAGTTGCAGTTACTGGTTTAGCTAACGCATACAACATCATTGATGGTTTTAATGGTTTAGCTAGCATGGTGGCCATAATCAGCCTCTTAGCGATTGGGTATGTGGCATTCAAAGTCAATGACTTAGTTTTAGCATCTACCTGCTTGATTATCATAGGTGCTATTAGCGGCTTCTTTATTTGGAACTACCCGCGTGGCTTGATATTTTTAGGCGATGGTGGCGCTTATTTGGTTGGTTACTTGATCGCATCATTATCAATTTTGTTGGTGATACGCAACCCTAGCGTATCACCTTGGTTTGCTCTATTGGTTAATGCCTACCCAATCTTTGAAACACTTTTCACCATTTGGCGGCGCAAAGTTCATCAAGGAAAAAATCCTAGTCTACCTGATGGCGCCCATTTTCACTCTTTGATTTACCGCAGAATTATTCGTTGGGCAGAGGCGAATGGATCAAAAGATACTGCACCATTTACTAAAAATGCTAGAACATCGCCCTATCTATGGCTTCTGTCTAGTTTGGCAGTATTTCCTTCAATTATTTGGTGGCAGAGTACTTCGATTTTGCAATGCTTTGCACTGCTATTTTGCATTTCTTATATCTGGGCTTATAACGCTGTCGTGAAATTCAGAACGCCAAGAATTATTAAGTGGTTTAAGTAAATATTTTAAATACTTGCTCTTCTACTTCTGTTCGATTGTGAGTGACCCATACTTTTTATCAAGCACTTAATTTTTTAAGCTGTGGTAGTTGAATTTTTAACTTTTGCACTGACCCCAATAACTCAACCAATAGCAGTGCTCTAGATGAACCATCTGGTTGCATTTCTAACTTTTCAAAAAACCCAAATAATCCTTTAAATGGCCCATTGGTAATTTCTAAAATTTCTCCAAACTTAAATAACTCATGCAATGGCTCTTCTAGAGCACAACGCTGCCTCAAGCAGTCGATAATAGGATCAGGAATGACAGCCGAATATGTTGTTACTCCAAACCTAAGCAACGAAGCCACACCCCTGGTTGACCTAATAGGGAGCCAATTACTACTAACATCAGACAAGCGAATAAAAAGATAGCGAGTGAACAATGGTTCACTCACTAATTTGATCTTTCCCTGTATTTTTTTTTGAACCTGACAAGTTGGAAGAAAAACTTCAAAACCTTGATTTTGAAGATTTTCAAAAGCCCTAAACTCTTCTCTTACTTTAGTGTGAATGACATGCCATTGCATAATGAATTTTTTATCGTTTGCTCAATTGAATATTTTTTTAATTAATACATTTAAGCATTTGATGCTTTGTAAGCCCGATAAACTTGTTGAACCAACATCATCAGAAGCCCAAAAAATGAACCTGCAAATAATCCCAAAATTAATATATTACTGCGATTAGGTGAAACTTTATTTTCTGGTGAGTAAATCGGAGAAACTAATTTGGTTTGCCGAGAATTAGCGGAGTTAATTAAATCATTTAAACGTGAAACTTCATCAACCATCTGTTTTATTTCATCTCTATAAGCTAGATATACTGCCGATACAGATGAGCCCGCCTTGTCTGCCTTGTTGATAAATGCTTGAGATTCTTGCAATCTCTTTTGATAAATAACCAACTTATCCTTTGCTTCATCAATGAAAATATTAGCTTTTTGAATTTGATAATCTTTAATCATATCAACCAATTTTTGATTACATTTGATAGCGCTAGCCTGGCTTAATGTAGTGACTTTCAACTCTACAAGGCTAGTGCCTTTAATAATTGACAATTTCACCATATTAGCAAGCGCCTCTTGCGGTGATTTACTATTATCTAAATCACAAGCAGCAGCGATATTTTTATCATACGAGCTAGGTAATTTCATTCGAGCAATTAATGTGTTAGGATCTTCAATTAAAGTAAGTCCTGTAGGACTACTTAATGTAATTTGAGCTCCCTGTATTTGCGCTGTTGCCTCATATTGATTTGGCGTAACGAAAATATAAGCAATTGCACCAAAAATACCGACAATACCTGCAGCAAGGATCGCTTTCCAAGATTCAACCATGAAATCAACAATATCTTTAAGGGAGATTTCATCTTCAATATTTGAGTTGATATTTTGGACTGACATGTTTTTACCCATTCGTATAATTGTGTTAATTATAACTTGATGCGTTACCAAATCAGCCCTAAAGTTTCACTCAAAATCAAGCGCGCTCTCCATATACCAATACTACTAGAATAGAAATCCAGTGGATAGAACTCATTTCTTTGATAAAAGCTCATAGGGGCTGGTATGACCTGAGGCCATACTTTTCAAAATAGCTTGAGTTCTGTGCAAATACCCAAAGTGGGTCACCAGGTAAATATGCGTGATGCCTTCTTGCCTGAGTAGAGGACTTGCCTTAGAGAAAAACATCGATCAAGAAACCGTTTTAATTACCTGCCACAATAGACATCACAGCCATGCGTACGGCAATGCCGAAAGTCACTTGCTTGAGGATCACTGACTGCGGGCCGTCGGCCACATCACTGGCGATCTCCACCCCACGGTTCATGGGTCCCGGATGCATCACAATGGCATCCGGCTTTGCTAACTTCAGTCTTTCTTGGGTGAGACCCCATTCTTTGAAGAATGCATCGCCCTCTGGCACTTGCCCTGCTTCCATGCGTTCTTTTTGGATTCTGAGGGTCATCACCACATCAACACCTTTTAAACCTTCATCAATGTTGTTGAAGATTTTGACGCCGCTCATGTTCAGGTCTTTAGGAAGTAAACTCTCTGGGCCAATGGCGCGTATCTCTGAGCAACCCAAGGTGGTGAGTGCATGAATATTTGATTTAGCAACACGACTATGAACAATGTCACCAATGATGGCTACTTTGAGCTTGGTGAAGTCTTGTTTGTAATGGCGCATGGTGTACATATCGAGTAGACCTTGCGTTGGATGTTGGTTAGTACCATCACCCGCATTGATTACATGAACATGTGACGGTAAGTGTTGCGCCACCTCAACCGCAGCACCTGTGGTTTTATGTCGGACCACAAAGATATCTGCCTGCATAGCTACTAAGTTATCAATGGTGTCGAGCAAAGTCTCACCCTTAGCAGTCGATGAAGTTTGGATATCTAAGTTCACCACATCAGCTGATAAGCGTTTAGCAGCCAATTCAAATGTAGTTCTAGTTCTGGTGGAGTTTTCAAAGAAGAGATTGAAAACATTGGTGCCTCTTAGCAGAGGCACTTTTTTAACTTCTCGGTCTGAGTCACTCACCGCTACAAACTGCTGAGCAGTATCTAAGATGTTAAGAATGTGCTCTTTAGATAAACCCTCTAAGGTCAACAAATGGGTCAGATCACCCTTATCGTTCAGTTGCAACTGGGAGGCAGTTTTGCCTACTGGGGGAGTCTGAAGTTTATTTGTCATCTTGGTTAAATATTTTAATCTTTTCTAGCTTAGGTCTCAGTTTATTAAGCTTTATTTTCAGTCATAAAAGAGAAGCTACCATTCTGCTCATTTTTCTCTAAAACCAGGATTTGGTCATCTCCCACTTTAACTTTGGCGCCCTTGAAAGTAGCATCTACTGGCAGCTGTCTTCTATGGCGATCTGCCAAGACGGCTAAATCCACCTTAGCTGGACGGCCATAGTCGAATAACTCATTTAAAGCTGCTCTAACAGTTCTACCCGTATCCAAGACATCATCTACCAAGATGATGTGAGCACCTTCGACATTAAAAGGTAGTTTGGTTGACATACCCTCAGCACTGTTAAATGCTTTAGCGCCTTTTTCTGAGTAGTCATCACGGTGGAATGAAACATTAATAACACCATGGCTTGGCAATTGGAGGTCTTTAGCTAAACGCTCAGCAACCCAAGCGCCGCCACTGGCTAAACCAGCCAACTGAAAGTTGGCACTTATTTTCTTTTGTTCTTTTAATCGATTTAAAAGAATTTGGTATAGGTCTTCTGCGTTAGGAATAGATGACATAAGCTTTCATTCAATATTGATGATTAATAACTCCAAGCTATTAATTATTTTAATAAGAGTATCTTACTCCGATGCTGTATTTTGGCCTTAACAGGTCATAGATGATCTAAATACTGCTGCAAGATGAGTTGGGCTGCCAGGGCATCATTACCTCCATCAACAGATACAGAGGTATAGCGCTCATCAACCCAAACTACTTCTTTTTTAAATCTACCCTTAAGTTGATTACCAAAACGTTTCGCTTTTTGGGTCATCTCATGCTCTGCACCATCCGTATGAGTTGGTAAGCCTACTACCAATAATTGAGACTGCCACTCTTGGATGAGTACCTCTATTGCTTTAAATTTGTCTTCTTGGTTTTTTTCTTGAATAATTTTTAATGGTTTCGATGTTTTTGTAATGGTGTTGCCTACAGCAACACCAATCCGCTTTTCACCAAAATCAAAAGCCAGAATCGTTTGCGACATTAAGCGTGTCCAGCTGTCGTTGATAAGAAGCTTTGTTCAATACCCAATAGTGCCAAAACGTTTTGGTATTTATATTCATCGGGAGTATCAAAAATGATGTGCGCCATTTCTTCTGTAGGAGCTGGCACATTGAGCCAGCCATTACGCGCGATTTCATCTTCTAACTGCCCAGCACTCCAACCAGCATATCCTAAGGTCATTAGGAAGCGAGCTGGGCCATGGCCTGCCGCCACCTCTTCCAATACATCTTTAGATGTGGTCATGGCCAAGCCACCAGGGATTCTGAGAGAAGAGCTGTAATGAGTGGTGTGTTCACCTTGTTTTTGCTCATGTAGTACGAAACCACGATCAGTTTGTACAGGGCCACCAAAGTAAACAGGCTCAATAGCTTTAGGCTGGATTTCTAACTTAAGGTCAACCTTATCAAAGACAGTAGCTAGATCCACATCAGTGGGTCTATTAATGACCAGACCCATAGCGCCGCTGGGGGTGTGATCGCATAGATAGATGACGGATCCAGCGAAGTTCTCATCCACCATGCCAGGCATGGCAATTAAGAATTGATTGGCAAGATGCTGGACATCCACTGTTTTTTGGGTCATTTAGTGATTTTTACACAAGTCAAATTGACCAATACATTTTTTTGTAAAGGCCGATATCATTAAGTTTCTTAGTAAAAATCAAATATTACGTATTTATAGACTATGAAACTTAACACTGGACTTGTCTGGCTCCGCCGCGATTTGCGCCTCCATGACCACCATGCCATGCGTGCGGCTCTTCAGTCATGCCAGCAAGTTTATGTAGTCTTTGTCTTTGACACTGACATTCTGTCCTACTTATTAGACAGAGGTCTTCAAAAAGATAGGCGCATAGACTTTATTTGGCAATCCTTACAAGAAATAGATGCTGAGCTGCGCACCAAAGGTGGTGGCCTGATTGTTCGCCATGGCAAAGCTACAGAGATTATTCCTGAGTTGGCTTCTCAATTGGGCGTTAGTTCTGTTTTTACTAACAAAGATTACGAACCGGCCGCTATTGAACGAGACCGAATTGTTTCACTTTCTTTAGAAGAACATGATGTGGCTTTCCATGGCTATAAAGATCATGTAATTTTTGAAAATAAAGAAGTGCTCACTGGTCAAGGTGGCGTGTTTTCTGTATTTACCCCTTTTAAAAATGCTTGGCTCAAAAAGTTACAAGCAACCGACTTAGATGCACATGCAGTTGATTTAGATAGTGGTAAGTTTGCTGCTATTCCAAAAAAATTAGATTTGCCATTTCCATCACTTAAATCGATGGGCTTTGAAGCAACTGGAATTGAGTCTTACTTACCAGTTGGCATTACCGGTGCTTCAGAACTATTTGAACAGTTTTTAGATCGCATGGATCAATATCATGCCACCCGTGACTTTCCAGCGGTTAAAGGCCCAAGCTATTTATCTGTTCACTCACGTTTTGGCACCATTTCGATTAGAGCGTTAGTTCGAGAAGCCCATCGACGAATGTTAGCTGGCAGTATGGGAGCCACCATTTGGCTATCAGAACTGATTTGGCGTGATTTTTATTTCATGATTCTCAGTAATCATCCAAGACTAGCCCCATCTGTTGGTAAAAAAGCACTCTTACATGGTACAGCTGGCCATGAATCATTCAAACCCGACTATGACAAGATAGTTTGGGAGAGTGGTACTAAAGCTCAAAAGCTCTTTAAAGCTTGGTGTGAAGGTAAGACAGGCTACCCATTGGTTGATGCAGCCATGCATCAACTCAATCAAAGCGGTTATATGCATAACCGCTTACGGATGGTGGTGGCTTGCTTCTTGATTAAAGACCTCGGCATTGATTGGCGCTGGGGTGAGCAATACTTTGCTGATCATCTTAATGACTTTGATTTCTCAGCTAACAATGGTGGTTGGCAATGGGCATCATCAAGTGGTTGCGACGCACAACCTTATTTCCGCATCTTTAATCCAATTACTCAATCTGAGAAATTTGATACAGAAGGTAAATTTATTAAAAAGTATTTACCTCAGTTATCTAAACTTTCTAAGAAGACCATACATGCACCTTGGACTGCTGGTGAGATTGAATTAGAAATGGCAGGCGTTCGCATGGGTAGAGATTACCCTTGGCCAGTCGTGCAACATGATGAGGCTAGGAAAAATACTTTAATTAGATATGCTGCTGTTAAAAAAGAATCGCTTGAATAATTAGTTAATTCTTAACGACTAAAGCCCAATAGGTCTTTTTAATCCTGGCACCTCAATAAATTGCGGCTTTTTCCCCAACGACATGGCTGTAAGTTGACCACCCCAGACGCAACCCGTGTCTAAACCCACCACATTCTTTTTCTTTAAGAGCCCCAAAGTTGACCAATGCCCAAAGATGATTTTGGCATCTTGAGTTTTTCTGTTAGGAACTTCAAACCAAGGCATATAACCTTTGGGGGCATCCCCTGCCCCTTCTTTACTCTCAAACTCCATCACGCCCTTGGCAGTACAAAAACGCAAGCGCGTGAATGAATTAATGATGACTCTCAGGCGCTCCGCGCCTTTGAGTTTGTCATTCCATTGATTGGGTGTATTGCCATACATCTCTACAAGTGACTTCGCATAGTTTTTATGCCGGAGAGATTTCTCAAGTTCATGAGCCAACTCTAAAGTTTTGGTGAC
>JACCDW011859480.1_pt1 | contig 11508 bp, 14 predicted proteins | sample 7449781 | NCBI WGS metagenome assembly JACCDW01 (sample SAMN15323449, study PRJNA562643) | freshwater metagenome | isolation source: river surface water | place: USA:Blue River Watershed | collected 2017-08-18
AGTGCATCTCGCACCTTTCCTACTGGATCACCATTTGGATCAAAGACCGCGGTACCTGCAAGACGGGCGAGAAATACTCGATTGATCAAGTTTCCGCTCATGGGATAAGGGTAACGGCTCAATGATGGTTCATGCTTTCGCTTAAATTGCGTTAAATAGATACTTTTGGCTAATGCAAGAGCAGAAATCAGATATTCATAGCCATACGGCGATGCCGGGGCGCGCAGATTCGATTCGCTTGTTAATTGGAATCGTTGGCATCGGAGTCTCTGGTCCACTCATCGCATTAAGCACGATGCCTGTAGTAACTCTGATTTTCTGGCGAAATCTTGGTGGTGCTTTAGTTATGGCCCCATTCGCTTTGAGGCATCGTGCGAATCGCACCGCTATAGCGTGGGCCGCACTAGGTGGGTTCGTTCTTGCAATTCACTTCATTGCTTTCTTTTTAGCAATGCGCCTAACAACAGTTGCTGCAGGAACTGCTCTCGTTGCGCTGCAACCAATTTTTACTGCGCTATTTGTCAGACTTAAAGGTGGGCATATTCCATCTCGTGCATGGCTTGGAATGATTGTTAGTTTTTCTGGTGTGATTTTAATATCCGGAGTGGATTTAAGTATTTCACTTAGATCATTCACAGGAGATGTAGCAGCCATTTTCTCCGCAGTCCTTGCTGCAATTTATGTGATGATTGGGTCAAAAGCACAACAGAGTTTAGAGACCAGTACGTACACAGCAATCTGTTATGCAACTTGTGCAATTACCGCATTGCCGATTGTGTTAATCGGCGGATTTCAATTATGGAATTTCAGTGGCAACGAGTGGTGGCTTGTCATTGCTTTAGTTGTCTTTGCGCAATTACTTGGCCACAACATGTTTAATGCCGCGCTGAAGAGAGTTTCACCTGCTGTTGTTTCCTTGATTATTTTCTTTGAGGTTCCAGTTGCATCTCTACTGGCAATTTGGTGGCTAGATCAAACTCCACCTCTTGGAATCTTGCCAGGCATTCTTTTGATTCTCGGTGGGTGTGCATTAGTTGTATTGCGAACACGTCCCATAAAAACAGGGATTTAATGATGATTGATTTACATACACATACTGACTGCAGTGATGGAACCGATTCACCTGCGCAATTAGTCAACAAAGCCTTAGCGCAAGGGATTTCCGTCTTAGCGATTACCGATCACGACACAACATCTGGATGGAGCGCAGCCCAGCAAGCTATTCGTCCGGGTTTGTCCTTGGCACTGGGTGCAGAGATTTCATGCTTAACAAAAGATGGAATTAGCGTGCACATGCTCGGTTTACTCTTTGATGGCGAAAACGTAGGCATGCAAGAGATGTTAGAAAATACTCGAGATAGTCGTATTCCACGAGCTCGCAAGATGATTGAACTTCTTAATGATGCTGGTATAAAAATTTCAATGGACGATGTGGAATCCGTGAAGCCAGTTGGCGCAACGCTAGGCCGTCCTCATATTGCAGATGCGCTAGTAAAAAATGGCGTTGTGGCATCGCGAGATGAAGCATTTACAGATTTGTTGAATAACAATTCTCCGTATTACGTTGCTCATCTGGCACCAACTCCTGAGGAAGCAATTTCAACAATTCGTCGCGCAGGTGGCGTTGCAGTCATAGCTCATGCTTTTGCTTCACTTCGCGGACAAGTACTTTCGGCAGAAGATTTCTCACCTCTAAAAAATGCTGGCTTAAATGCAATTGAAGTGAATCATCGCGATCATGGCAATGAAGAACGAAGTGCACTAGCGCGCATTGCTCGTGAATTGGATCTCGTAATCTCTGGTGCGAGTGACTATCACGGCACAGGTAAACTTAATTCATTAGGCGAAAACTTTACAGAGCAGGCACAATGGGAACGCCTTGAGTCAGAGGCAGATCAACGAAGGGTTGTCAGGGCATGAGTATTGGTGAAGTCACCGCAATTACATTTGCGCTACAGGCATTCGTAACCCTTTTCGTCATTATGGATCCACCTGGTTCAATTCCAATATTTCTTGGTCTTGTCTCAGATAAATCTCCAGCCACTCGTCGTAAACTTGCATGGCAAGCAGCCGCGGTTTCTATGGTTGTCATTACATCCTTTGCACTATTTGGTCGCTTGGTGCTTTCATACTTAAATATCTCACTTGAATCCTTACAAGCAGCTGGTGGACTTTTATTGCTCATCGTCTCGCTTCAGTTATTGATGGGTGGTGGCCCGGGATCAGATAATAAGAAATCCAACAACATCGCACTTGTCCCGCTTGGCACACCATTGCTTGCTGGACCTGGTGCAATTGTTGCCACAATGATTTATGTACAGAAGATTGAAAACGTTGGTCAAGGTGTTGGACTCGCTGTTGCAGTAATTGCTGTTCACCTTGCAATCGCTTTAACTCTGATGGCATCCACCACAATTCTTAAAGTAATCAAAGAAACTGGTGTTAATCTCGTGGCGAGCATCGCAGGACTTTTGCTCGCAGCAATTGCAATTCAAATGATTGCTGATGCAATTAAGGCATTTACCGCTGCATGAGCCCAGAATTAGGTTTGTATTCACCAGATAGCGTTGTCTGGAAAGTTCATAGCGATCCATCGATGGTTGTTGGCGGAATACGTGCGCTATTGCAACAAGCCCTTCATCCTGTTGCTATGGATGGTGTAGCAAAGAACTCCAACTTTCGCGAAGATACATGGGGAAGATTGCAGCGCACAGGCGATTACGTTTCAACTCTTAGTTTTGCCCCACGAGCAGACGCTGAAAAAGTTGCAGCCCGCGTTCGTTCAGTTCACACCAAACTTGGTTTAGATGATCCACACCTTCTTTTGTGGGTACATATGTCACTCGTTGATTCATTTGTAGACGTTGCACGTCGCTCTGGTTTAGCCCTTGCTCCACAAGATTTAGATCAATATGTCCTTGAAATGGTTACCTTTGCCGAGCTAGTTGGAATCAACGCAGATTCGGTACCTAAAAATATGCAGGAGCTAAAAACTTATTTTGAAAATATCTCACCAGAACTTGAAGCTAGTGATGATGCCAAGCGCACTGCACTCTTCCTTGCTGTTCCTCCCATGCCAAATGCCATTCGTTTTGCAACACCAGCAGCACCTGCATGGGCAACCTTAAGCGCACTCGCAACGGCATCTCTTCCACAATGGGCACGTAAGCTCTATGCAATTCCAGCACTGCCAGGACACGACACTGTGACAAATGCAGCGCTTGTCGCAACTCGCTCAACACTTAAGTTATTGCCAGAAAATATTTTTCAACCACCAATTCTTAAAGAAGCCAGAACCCGTTGGGGGATAGCTTCATGACTTTCGTTATTGCAATTGCCAATATCGCTGGCGGCACACACAAAACTACTGCGGCACATTCGTTGGCTGTGGCCACAGTTGAGTATGGAAAGAAAGTTTTACTAATCGATCTAGATCCACGAGCTGAGTTAACTTTCAACGTAGGCTTTGAAAAATCGAGAGAAACCATCGTAGAAATGCTTCAAGGCTCAACATTTAGCCAGAGTAATGACATAACAACCGATGAAAGATTTGATTTCATTGGCACAGATTCAAGATTAGCCTCACTTAGTGATGCCAATTCCTTCAAATCCTTCCTAAGTAGAGTGCCAAATCAATACGACGTAATTATTGTTGATACTTCATCCCAGGTGGATCCCCGCATGGCAATGGCATTTAGCACTGCAGATGCCATTGTGGTCCCATCGGATTCTTCGCTTCACAGCATTCGCGGGGCTATAAACACGATGAAAATTGAATCTAGCGCTCAGAGATGCTTACTACCAGTAGATAAATTCTCATCCGAACACTCTGCGCTTTTCTCCGAGGCAATTATTTTGGATGCACTGATCCCGATTAAGGAAGATGTTGATGCTGCGATTGCAAAGAAACGAAGCGTGCTATCTGCAGATAAGAATTCAGATTTTGCTCAGGCTTATCGAGAAGCTGCATACAGCCTTCTAGAGCACCTCAAGTTTTTTTAAGTTGTTTTAAACTTTTTCGTGCGAGTTCTCTCGCGCTTTTCACGAGTCTGCTCAACCTTTACAGCAGCTTCTACCTTTACAGGTTTTGCCTTAACCATTCGCCCAGTTGAACCTGCAGGAATCTTCATGACTTCGTAGAGATGTTCTGAGGAAGAGTACGTCTCTTCTGGTTCGGGTAAACCTAATTTGAGAGCCATGTCAATCATTTTCCAACGCGCCATTTCATCCCAATCAACAAATGTCACAGCAATTCCGTGAGCACCAGCGCGTGCAGTACGACCAATTCTGTGAACGTAAGTTTTTTCATCTTCTGGGCATTGGTAGTTGATTACGTGTGTAATTCCATCAATATCAATTCCACGTGCGGCCACATCTGTTGCGACAAGCACATCTGTTTTGCCTGCCTTGAAGTCATTGAGAGCTTTTTCGCGAGCGTTTTGTGCTAAATCTCCGTGAATAGTTGCCGATCTAAATCCGCGCTCAAGCAAATCATCTGCAGTTTTCTGACATGTTCGCTTTGTGCGACAAAAGACGATTGTGGGACCACGACCTTCGGCTTGCAGGATCCTTGCGAGCATTTCTATTTTGTCCATCGCATGCGCACGATAAACATGTTGTTCAATCTTTGAAACAACTGCGCCTTCATCTTCATTATCTTGTGTGCGAATATGAATCGGTTGATTCATGAATCGACGTGCAAGGTTAAGGATGTCACCAGGCATAGTTGCCGAGAAAAGCATTGTTTGTGTTCGTTTTGGAGTGCTTGTGAAGATTTTTTCTACATCTGGCAAAAATCCTAAATCCAACATTTCATCGGCTTCATCTAGCACAAGACGAGATACTTCTTTGAGTTTGAGTTGACCTTGACGATAAAGATCTAAGAGTCGACCAGGTGTGCCAACAACGATTTCGATTCCAGCATTTAGCGATTCGATTTGTGGCTCAAATGCACGTCCACCATAGACGGCTAAGGTTCTAATTCCGCGGTTACCTGCAAGCTCATCAATGTCTTTGGCTACTTGAATACATAATTCGCGAGTTGGAACAACAACCAAAACTTGTGGCAATCCTTGATGTTCAAGTCCTTGCCACTCGGCATCCTTCGGGGCGATGACTCTTTCAATAAGTGGAATTCCAAATGCGAGCGTCTTTCCTGTACCGGTTTTTGCTTGCCCGATTACATCGCCATCAGAAAGTGCGATAGGTAAGACCATTTCTTGAATTGGAAATGGTGAGGCAAAGCCATGCTCCTTAAGCGCTGCCTTAGTCTCTGGGCGAAGGGGAAGTTCTTCGAAAGTAAGTGACACTTATTGGACGCCAAAACCGACACGACGATCGGTTTGTTCGCCAATATCTACGAAACCAATTTTGTCAGCAGGAACCATAATTACTCGGCCACGGATGTCTTCAAGTGTTAGCGCTTCACCAGATTTAAGAGCTGCGTTAACTGCGCTTTGAATTTGTGCGGCGCTTAAAGCGCTCTCGAAATTTACATCAGAAGTTACATTTGCAACCGTGATACGAACTTGAACTTTATTTGAGCTTTCGCTTTTCTTTGTACTCATAGTTGCTAATCCTACCGATTAAATAGCCGGCTTGTTTGCCAGATTATTTGCTGGGAAAGCCTGATATTCCGCGCCACATCAGATTTTCAACTAAATCAACGGCTTGCTGGCGGCTTAATTTGCTGTCGCGTTGTAGCCAATGGCGTGCTGTCACTTGTGCGCTTCCGATTAATCCAACACCGAGCAACATGGCAACTTCTTTAGGCAATCCTGTATCCAGAGAAATAATCGCACTGACAGCAGCCGCGCAGTCATACGTCATGCGATCTAGTCGTTCAGCTACAGAAGGTTCAACACTCATGTCGCTTTCAAATAGTAAACGAAAAGCTTCTCCATCGCTTTCGATAAAACCAAAATAAGCATCAACCGTGGCACGAACACGATTGGCATTATCTGGAGTTGAAGCAATTGCTTTTTGAATTTCAAAAACAAGTGAATCAATGTGAAGATCTAATACAGCTAAATAAAGTTCAAGTTTTGATGGAAAGTGTTGATACAAAACTGGCTTACTGACTCCTGCACGATCTGCAATTTCATCCATCGCGGCAGAGTGATATCCAGCGACAGTAAATACCTCGAGCGCCGCTGAAAGCAGAAGTGCACGGCGCTCATCTCGTGGTAAGCGAGCCTTGTTATCTCGAAAATTGGCTGAGGTACTCATCGCGGCTAATCGTAGAGGTAAATGCCTTCAAATTGGCAGTGCTCTGGTGAGTACGGCAGAATAAGCACATACTCACTCACATTCAGGACGGTTATGAATATCCCACCATTGGTTGATAAAGGCCCGGCGCTCACAGTTGATGAAGTGCGTCGATATAGCCGTCACCTAATTATTCCTGATGTTGCGATGGCTGGTCAGCAACGTTTAATGAATGCAAAAGTTCTCTGCGTTGGCGCAGGTGGACTTGGTTCGCCGGCGCTCATGTACTTAGCTGCAGCTGGTGTTGGAACTCTCGGAATTGTTGAATTCGATACTGTCGATGAATCAAATTTGCAGCGCCAAATTATTCATGGCCAAAGTGATATTGGAAAGAGCAAGGCGATTTCAGCTAAAGAGAAAATTGCTGAAATTAATCCAAAAGTGAATGTAGTTGTCCATGAAATTCGACTTGATATCGATAACGTTATGGATATTTTTGCGCAATACGATTTGATTGTTGATGGAACAGATAACTTTGCAACCAGATACTTAGTTAACGATGCATGCGTACTCTTAAAGAAACCCTATGTGTGGGGCTCTATCTATCGCTTTGATGGTCAGGCAAGTGTTTTCTGGGCTGAATACGGACCTTGCTACCGCTGCCTTTATCCAGAACCACCACCTCCGGGCATGGTTCCAAGCTGCGCAGAAGGTGGCGTTCTCGGCGTTCTCTGCGCATCTATTGGATCTATTCAAACAACAGAGGCAATTAAGTTAATTACCGGAATTGGCGAGCCACTTATTGGTCAACTCATGATTTATGACGCGCTTGAAATGTCATATCGCAAAATTAAAGTGCGCAAAGATCCTAAGTGTCCGCTCTGCAGCGAAAAACCTTCTCAAACAGCGCTGCTTGCAGATTATGAAGCATTTTGTGGAGTCCTATCTGATGCTGCAGAAGTTGCAGTCAAGGATTCAACAATTTCTGTTTCAGATCTCAAAGGCAAGATTGATAACAAAGAAAACTTCATGCTCATAGATGTCCGCGAGCCAAGCGAGTTTGAAATCGTCAGAATTCCTGGTTCTGTTCTGATCCCTAAACAAGGTTTTCTTGATGGAAGCGCACTCGCCGGTTTGCCACAAGACAAACCAATAATTTTGCACTGCAAATCAGGAGTCCGATCTGCCGAATGTTTAGCCATTCTCAAGAGCGCAGGTTTCGCCGATGCAACACACGTTAGCGGTGGTGTTGTCGCATGGGCAAAGCAAATAGATACATCATTACCGGTGTACTAAGTGCGAGATAGTTACAAAGGCTTTCGCCTACTTTTAGTACACGCGCACCCTGATGATGAAACCATCAACAATGGCGCAACTATGGCTATGTATGCCGATCTTGGCGCCGATGTCACTTTAGTTACATGCACACGCGGTGAAGAAGGCGAAGTACTCGTTTCTGAGTTATCGCACTTAGCCAGTTCTCATTCGGATTCACTCGGAGAACATCGTGAAATCGAACTCAAAGATGCCATGAATGCTTTAGGAATCAAGGACTTTAGATTCCTTGGAAATGGTTCAGTGAAATTTAGAGATAGCGGAATGATGGGCACCGAACCAAATAATCGCCCTGATGTGTTCTGGCAGGCAGATCTGGATTTAGCTGCAGCGCACCTTGTAAAAGTAATTGAAGAAGTGAAGCCACATGTGCTCATCACTTACGACGAAATTGGGGGATACGGACACCCTGACCACATCCAGGCTCATCGAGTTGCGATGCGCGCGAGTGAATTAGCTCAGTGGAAAGTTTCAAAAATCTATTGGAATGCAATGCCAAAATCTGTTCTTGCCGAAGGAATAGAGAAGATGAAAGAGATTGGCTCAAGCTTTTTCGGAGCAGAAAGCGTTGATGATCTTCCCTTCGCAAAAGATGACGCGCTAGTAACTGCGATGGTTGATGGCACTAAGTATGTGGAGTTAAAAATGAAGGCAATGGCAGCACATGCGACGCAAATTGAATTAGACGGACCATTTTTTGCCCTATCAAATAATCTGGGACAACAAGTATGGGGACATGAGTATTACTCACTCGTTCAAGGGAAAAAATCAGAACCATTTGATTCACACGGGCGAGAAACCGATCTGTTTGCAGGAGTTAATCCAGCATGAGAATGATTTATTCAGCTGCACTGGGACTCATGGCAGGAATTGCAGCAGTCCTGTTGCATATTTTTTATCCACCAGTTGGTTTGATAATTGCGATTCTGGGTTCAGCTGCAACAATTTGGGCTATTGGTCGTCACTATGGTTCAAGAATTTTTAAGTTAACTGCATCAATTGCATGGGCGCTAATACTCTGGCGAGCTTCAAGTTTTGGTGTCGGTAATGAATTATTGGTTCAAGGTAATGCAGAAGGAAGCGCTCTCGTTTTTCTCGGGCTTCTTGCACTCTTTATCGCTATTGCACTTCCTGCCTAACTAACGCCAACTCCAACTCTGGCCTGTAGCTGAATCAGAAATCTCCAATCCTGCATTTTCAAGAGTTGTGCGCAGTTCATCGCTTAGCGCCCAATTCTTTGCAGACCTTGCGGCTTCACGTTTTTGCAAGAGTGTTTTTAATTCATCTGGCAATTCACGGACTTCGGGAGCACGAGAAAGTTCTAGACCCAACACCTGATCGGCGTAGATAAAAGCATGTGCCTTCTGCTCATCGGTGGCACTCGTATCTTTTTCTAGGGCGCGCAAGTATGTAATGACACGAGGAGTATCCAAATCATTTTCTAAGAAAGCGAGTATTTCTGGATTTGCCTTTGCGTTAGTGATTACGCCCCATCCAGCAAGCTTGTTGCGCCAACGTTTGATTGTTTCATGAGCAGCTGAAATAGATTGCCAGGAAAGATCCATTTGAGATCTGTAACGATTTTCCAAAAAGCATAAGCGCAGAGATAGTGGATCAAAACCCTTGGCGATTACATCATCGAGCAACACAACATTTCCTGCGCTCTTAGACATTTTGCGACCTTCAAACAAAAGGTGCTCACCATGAACCCACAGATCAACACTTTCAACTCCAGTTATTGAATTTGATTGTGCTCGTTCATTTTCATGATGGGGAAAACGCAAATCGATTCCGCCAACGTGAATGTTTACGTGGCCATGCAAAAACTTAAGTGACATCGCAGAACACTCGATGTGCCAACCAGGAAACCCAGGTCCCCAGGGAGAATCCCAAATCATCTCTTCTCGGTTTCCTGCGGCTTTCCATAGCGCCCAATCAGCATGAAACTTCTTTACGCCATCTTCTACATATTCATAACGGTGTCCAGGTTTGAGTGCATCCAAGCGATTTCCACTTAACTGTCCGTATCCAGCAAAAGATTGTGCATCAAAATAAACGCACTTATCTTCACCAACGTATGCAGCACCCTTTTGAATAAGTTCGGAGATCATTTCATGCATTAACTCAATGGATTCACTCGCTCGCGGATACTTTTTCGCCGGAACAATGTTGAGATTTGCTAGGTCGCGATGAAAGCGTTCTTCATATTTTCGAGCGATTTCAAAAGGATCAATCTTCTCTTTCTTTGATTGCTCAAGCATCTTGTCCTCTTGAAAATCATCGGACATGTGACCAACATCTGTAATGTTTTGAATCATTTGAACTGATAGTCCGCTCAAGGCAATGGTGCGAGCGATGAGATCGCTCAACAAAAAGGTTCGTAAATTACCGACATGAGCATCTCGATAAACGGTTGGACCACAGCAATACATGGTGACGTTATTGTCCCGCGAGGAAATCTCCTTTGGTATGCGAGAGAAGGTGTCATAAATTGATAGGACCATTAGCAGCAGCCATCCGAGAGCAGCATTGAATTCTTTTGATACGCGCGATAAACGTATTCATGATGAAAACTAAATCCGAGAGATTGATAGAGATTGATTGCGGTTTGATTCTGTGAATCAACTTGTAAGACAGATTTTTTGATTCCAGCATCTAGCGAACTCTTAAGGAGTGCACGGACAATCAATTTACTAACACCTTGGCCTCGATAATCGGCATGAACAAACACTCTAGATAGCGCACTCCAACCATCAGCGTGTGCAGTGCGTCCAACGCCAATTAATGTGTCTCCATCAAATACTGATGCATAAAGAGCTGGATATGCACGCATAAGTTCGGATACGCCATGGTCTTCTTGCAACGCCAGCCAGGAATCATCAAAGTGATCCGAAACTTCTGTCTTGTATGGAGAATGAACAGAGGGCGGTTCTGAAATATCTGCGACCATGACGTGCGCTCTAATTTTTTCAACCCAGCCTTGGTCAAAGAGTTTTGAATCTAAATCTGCATACGTTGGCAAAGGGATGGCAAATACTGGCGCAAGACCCTCTTTTTCATAATATGAAATTACATGCAAAATGGATTCATCAATTTCTAATGGAGGCTCGCCAAATGGCGCCTTTCCTGTAGGCAGCACAGAGTTGGCGCGCATTGTGAATTTTCCTGATGAACGAATCAACCAATTACCGAAGCGTTCCTGTCGCAATGGCGGCCACGTCTTCGTCAATACTGTTTCTAACTCTTGAATGCGCATGGATAGTGGAGCGCCATGACCTGCTGCATGTATCTTCTCTTCGATAACTTTATAGACAGCGATTTTTTCAACATCAAATTCGATCAGTTCACCGTGCCGATTGCGAAGTGAATTTTCAGACTCGAGATAACCAACTAGGTCGCGAAATCCGCCTTCGGGATCGTGGAAGCGAATACTGACTCGCGCACCAATAGGAGCCTTCATAGTTGAACCTTCACAGGTCTAACGATAATCGCCCACGCCAAACTCGCGAGTTACTGGGGCTTCGCATTACAATCGCGCTATAGAAATGGCTAAGTAAGCCGAGGAAAAGAGTTTCAGGGAGGCTGTTCTCGTGACGTATGTGATTGCCCAACCATGTATCGATGTGAAGGATAAGTCCTGCATTGAAGAGTGCCCAGTGGACTGCATCTATGAAGGCAATCGCATGTTGTACATCCAGCCAGATGAGTGCGTTGATTGCGGAGCATGCGAGCCAGTCTGTCCGGTTGAAGCAATCTATTACGAAGATGACGTTCCTGGACCTTGGAAAGATTTCCAAAAAGTGAATAGCGAATTCTTCGTTGAACTCGGTTCACCTGGTGGCGCAGCAAAAGTTGGTCCAACAAATAAAGATCACGCCGACGTTGTAACTGCTCCAGCAAAGAGCGAGTAAAGGCGCGTGCACTGAAACTTCCTGATTTTCCGTGGGATGCTTTAGCGCCCTTTGG
>JACCDW010757512.1_pt1 | contig 11507 bp, 11 predicted proteins | sample 7449781 | NCBI WGS metagenome assembly JACCDW01 (sample SAMN15323449, study PRJNA562643) | freshwater metagenome | isolation source: river surface water | place: USA:Blue River Watershed | collected 2017-08-18
AATGGAATCCCCTACAAATTCAATGGCCTCATTGTCGCCTTTCTGGAGCGGCAGGCAGGCGGGGGGACGCGGGGCCACCACGACCGGTTCCCCATTGGGCGTGGTGAACGAGGGGCCTTCTGGGCGATCTACATAGGAACAGTGGACGCATGCTTGACGAAAGAGATCCCATCGATTCGGTTTGTCGCGCACACCAAACATTCGCAGAATACGGAGAATCTCGCCATCAGGTATGACCTGATTGGAGAGATTCCAAGGATTGTAGACTTTGGTTTCAAATTCATCCATGGCGGATGTAGGAAATACGGGTGTGGCGTTGGAGTATGGAGGCATCCTGGGGTTTCCAACATGGCTTCATCTTTATGCCTGCGGTTTCACACCAAACGCCGCCAGTATACTTGTGGTAATGGAGGTGGGCGGTGTGGAATACCGGCATTCGGGGACTCCCATCCAAAACTTCCATGCATCAAAATCGCCCCCGTATTCGAGTTTCTTTTCTCCAAAGTAAGCGACCGTTCCCAGGATGGTTAGGATGCCGGCAAACAGGACGGCAGCGCGTTGCAGGGGTTCCATCCACTCCTTTTCCACGGGTTCTCCCTTTGCCGACTTCTGTTTCTTGTAGACCCACAGGAGGTAGGCGCCCAACACGGCCAGGATCATGGGAATCCAAAAATACACATGCATTTTAGTAGTCAGGAAAAACCAGAGATAAATGACAACGGTCAGTGCCAGTGTGGATTCGGCAGTGTAATTTTCGGGGGGTGCCGACAAAATAATCAGAAAATAGGCCGTAAAAAGGCCTAGCACATGTTTCACAAACATGTTCTCGCGGAAGAGCTGTTGGATCTTGCAACCAAACAGGTTTCCCAGGTAATTTCCGGAAATTACCAGGTACACCAGGGCGAGATAAAATCCATTGGAAACATGGGCTCCTACATCAACCTTCTTCTCCTCCTGTTTTGTCTCCTTTTCAATGTGGACTTCCTCCTCTTCGTTCTCCATTACTTGGTAGCCCGATTTTTATACCACTCAACAGTGGAGCGAATCCCTACTTCAAAGGGGATCCGAGGCACCCATCCGAGGGCTACCAATGCATTGTTTTGGACGGCATACCGCCGATCATTAAAGAGGCGATCCGGAACAAACTCGATCCAATCTTCGAGGCGTTCACCTGGTCGCACGATTTCCAACAGGCGTCCTGCCACTTCGCGAACGGACAATTCGCAATCCCCACCAATGTTGTAAATCTGGCCGACGGCACCCCTGTGAAGAATGGTTTCCACAGCGGTCGCCACATCGTATGCATGAATGAAGTTCCGCGTCGCCGAACCATCCCCTTGGACCTCCATCTTCTTCCCTACCAGCAGGTGATTGATAAAGCGAGGCACCACTTTTTCGGGATACTGCCGTGGCCCATACACATTATTCCCCCGTGTTATTATGGTCGGCATACCATATGAATGATTGTAGGAACGCACGAAAAACTCAGCGGCCGCCTTCGATGCGGCATAGGGATTCGTAGGATTTAGCAGGGATGCCTCCGTGCACCCTGGATGATCGTCGGCGACTTCCCCGTACACCTCGTCCGTTGAAATATGGATGAACCGTTTCAGATCGGATCCCAACACGGTCCGACAACATTCCAGAATTGTATGGGTACCCACCACATTGTCATGGGTAAACGTCAGGGAATTTCCGAAGGAATTGTCAACATGGGATTGGGCGGCAAAATGAATGACGGCATCTGGTCGATGTCGCTGTAAAATATAGCGCATAGTGTTTGCATTGGTTATATCGGCGGCATAAAAGGAGTACCAGGACGGATCTGGATTCTCTACATTATCTTCCGAGGCGCAATAATCGAGTCGATCCACATTGATAATTCGCACAGTGGGATGTTGGGAATGATAATATTGAATGAAGTTCGAACCGATGAATCCACATCCACCGGTTATGAGAAGTTTTGTGGGTTGCATTCTACCCCACCCATCCTCCTGCATGTTTAGGCTAAAGGGAATATGAATTCCATTCATTCAATCAAATGAAGCTTCATTATTTAGTATTTGGAGGCCGAGGATGGATTGGGGCGCAGCTTCTGGAAATTCTTACAAAGCGGGGGCATCTCGTAACCACATCTGAAATCCGTCTGGATCAGACGGAGGCTGTGCGGGCCCAATTGGAAACACTGAGACCCGATCGTGTAGTGTGTTTAGTGGGTCGAACCCATGGACCAGGATTCGCAACGATCGATTATCTGGAGCAACCAGGAAAGCTGGTGGAGAACCTACGGGACAATTTGTTTGCACCGGTCTCCCTTGCCATGGTATGCAGGGACCTAGGAATTCATATGACTTACATGGGAACGGGTTGTATTTTTGAGTACGATGCCGTCCATTATAAGGGAGGTCCTGGATTTACCGAGGAGGATCATCCCAATTTCTTCGGATCTGCCTATTCCTGTGTCAAGGGGACCACGGATCGTCTGATGCATCTGTTGGAATCCGCGGTTCTCAATGTACGCATTCGGATGCCGATTATTGCCGAACATCATCCGCGAAACTTCATTACCAAAATTACCCAGTATGCAAAAGTGTGCTCGATTCCCAACAGTATGACGGTGCTTCCTACACTCCTTCCTCTCCTCGTTGAAATGATGGAGGAGGGTGATGTAGGAACTATCAATCTCACAAATCCAGGAACGATCACGCACAATGAGATTCTCACCATGTATAAGGAACTGGTGGATCCCACATTTACCTGGCAGAATTTTACGGTGGAGGAGCAGAACGCTGTGTTGGCATCACGGCGTTCCAACAATCTGTTGGAAACCTCGCGACTACAGGAGCGTTTTCCAGCGGTTCCAGACATTCACACGGCGGTTCGCGAGGCTCTCATGCGATTCCCCAAAACATAACGAATAATCGAATTATTCCATATGTTTTACATTAAATGTTTTATTTAACGACCACCAATTGTGTTATTTACGGTACGCACCACGTTTGTACCCAGATTCCTACAATATCCCTTGTTGAATCCATAAAATACAAAGTACAGGGGTCCTAGGAAGAAGGCAATGAAAAGGCCTACAATTTTCTCCATTATATTTCCACTTAGTCCAAAACATGCCAGGCTCATGATGAGAGCAGCAATGCCACCGAGGGCCCAGAACAGCACAAATCCAACAAAGAACATACCGCCTTTGGTTTCTTGTTGGATGGGTTGCGGCTGCTGTGGTGGTTGCACGGGCTGTGGTGGTTGCACGAGCTGCACGGGTTGTACGGGCTGCGGTTCTTGCACTGGTAGTTCGGGAGAGTAGGATGGAAAAGGAGAGGACATTCTTTATTCTGTAGAGTGAAAAGTAGTCCAAAGTGTATGGGCGACTGCGGAACCTATTTTTCGTTTCCCCACTTTGAGGGCAGCCAGCTCTTCTTCGGTCATATCATAAAATCCAGGGAATCCTTTGGTGCCGACATGAGCGACAATGGCGTCTGCGGCAGCAGGACCCACCCCCTGTATGGTTCGCAGCAAGGTGGCGAGGACACGATCAGCTGACATGTTGGTAGCCTTTCGTACATGGAGCGCCTCCGTGTACGCCGCGGCGACACCCGTGGCAGTCTCTGCGAGTCCCGTATTGAAAACGGCCGGATCTGCCACAAGTGCACCGGCAATCCGACGGATCCACATGACTGTTTCACGGACACTTGCCGCGAGATAGACGGCAAGTCCATAGCGCATTTGGAGGCGCACCACGGCGTTTTGCAGATGGGTTTCTTTAAATGCCCCGCCACACCAGGTACGACTCAGGGTAGGGCTCCACGCCGGTGCTTCCAACACATATCCAACGGCAACGCCTGCCCCTTTGCGGGCAAGTAGGCGTGCCCGCTGTTCCCTGTAGCGACCGTCCTTTTGCGAGGCCGCCAGATCCTCCACGGTTTTCCGTTCTAGAATCACCAGATCCTCTTCACCCCGACGAACCACAATATCTCCGATATCCAACGCAACACGTTGGACCTGCCAGCCCTCAAAGGGTTCCCGCCAACCCGCAAGAGCTTCCCACAGTTCTTCCTCGCGTGTATCAATGAGGACCTGAAGTGGTTCCGTCGTCATCATACGTTTGTATTTTCTATTTATTTTCCGTTTACATGGTGGGAATTGGTCTCAGGTTTCATGCGAATTCTCGCACACACCCCTCCTACAAAGAACCAGAATCGACGGGTCGTCCCTTGTTTGCCCTGCAGCTAGCAACACCGTTCCCCCAAGGACTTCCGTACAGTCTCCTGGCATACATATACATTCAAACAGCCTAAGACAGCTGGTAAAATGATCTCTAGAATTACGCGAAGATGTCCTTCTTGGAAGGTGATCTTGGCACACTGCTTCGTGTAGGAAAACATTGGGTCGAACGGGGCGATCTGGCATCCCTTCAAGAAGCCTTTGCCACCCTAGGGGATGTCGATATTCCAACACTCTTCCATCGCATTTATCTGCATGCCTGTCTCAAACAACAGGCAGGCATCGCGGAATGGCTCGAGAATGTGGTATTTCCTACACTCTGCCCCATTCAACAAATTGGCTTGCGCCATATTTTTGCATACGGACACACACTTCTCAGGGCGAGTCAAAGTCAAAAAAAGTGAAGTTGTGGGTGGGTGAGTACGGCGCAACTTCCACAGAATGTATCTGGAAACACTGGAGTCCCTGCGAACATTTTATAAGGATGCGGATCAATCAGTACGGGAGATGGAGAGTGCATGTAGGAAATGTTGCATAATGCGGGATCCGCCTCTTCTTCGTTTAGGAGGACATTGGGTTCAACGTTGTCTGATGCAGCATATTCCGGAACGGATTCGTATTTCCGCACATCTCTATGGACGACAGAGAGATGTGTGGGATTATTTAGCGGCTGCCTTTGGCAAGACACTGGATGTGTGCGAGGGAACGTCGGTAGTAGATGTGGGAGATCTGAATTCCAACATATGTCCTGGTGGTTTCTTGTTAAGTAGGACGTATCGCAATCCTGATGCAGGTACATGGACCCATTGGGTTTCGTTCGAGTCCTACCATGTTTGGCAACGGTGTACCTAGGACCAATTCTGTGTCTCCAGAGTGGGTGCAAACATCCGCTCCAAACCTGGCGTCCACTTGTTGAATTCGTTGTATTTCCAGAACCGATTATTGGAGTAGTCTGCTACACCGTCTTTGGCAAAATAGGGGTCCTCCTCAGCCCGCTGGACCAGCACCTTGGCTTGTGTGGATCCCCCTGTGAGAAGTCCTTGTTGCCGCGCCTCTTCCACGGTCGGTGCGGCATCCCCTTCCCATTCGGTTTTTCGGGGACGAGGTCTGAGTTCCCGCACCGCGTATTGATGATCCGCTATTTTTTCAACAACCGGTTCCCAATCGCGATCATTTTTGTAGGTTTGGGCGACTACCTTCGCAACCCGTTCCATCTCATCATCGACTTCATGTGTTGTAAGACTGGTTGGTTGATAGGCCGACAGAATCTTGGCCTCGCGCAGTGCTTCCACATTCTGATCGGGAGGTGCCACATTGGATCCATCAATCGACTGAAAGAACACATTCGTTTTGGGTTCATGGAATCCTGCTTCCATCCTTTTTTGGACGAATTGATCTTCCAGGGTAGCCCGTGTATCCGAATTATACGGTAGATTCGTCCAATCCTGCTGATATTGTTGCATCATGGCATCCTTCTGTTGATTTGCGCTCTCCGAATTTCGTTCCCTATTTTCTAAAAAGACACGGTTGTATTCATAGTCGCCCAGGCTATTAATTGGTTGTCCACCCTCTGTGCTCGTTACAACACGAGTTGCATCTTCGAGAGCCACTTGGTCTGCCGAGGCTGTTCCTGTTCCACCACTGGTGATTCCTGGGATTGGTCCTTTGTATTCCTCAATGGTTGGCAGGACACAGGATGGATTCTCACTTTGAATACGCAGGAAGAATCGCATGTACTCGGCAACTGTATCAAACACCATACCGTGCGGTTCAATCACAATCTTTCCCATTGCAGTATAATATGCACGTCGTATGCATTTAGGGACAGGATTTTCCATTGTTTGTGGTGCAGCGGTAGAAGGACCTTCGGTAGATCCCGAAATCTGAAATCCTTCAGGGAGTGCGGGACGAGGCTTCCAGAAGACACCTGCTAGAACGACTGCCAGGAATACAATGATAACAATCCACACTTGTTTCATTGTGTGAAACCCCTCTACACCTACATGTGTAAAAATACTTCTCCCTAGAATAGAGATGCCTCGTTATCGCAACACGACTGGTCGCTTTCGTTCTCCTACTGCTTCCGAGCGGGGAGTTGATATTCGCAGTGAGACAGATGTAGGCCAACTGACATCCATGATGAAGAATGGAAATCCCACATTCATCCTCATTTATGCAGATTGGTGCGGACATTGCCACCGATACATTCCTACCTGGGAAAAACTGGAAACTACACCGGGTAGAACTGCAAACATGGCACGGATCCATTACGACATGCAGGAGAAAATACCCTCCATCAAAGATGCAAAGATCCAGGGATACCCGAGTGTTATTAAGGTGCTACCTGATGGACGTATTGAGAGCTATGCAACTGAGAGTGGATCCACTAATGCAATGCCAACTATGCGCGACGAGGAAGTAATGAAGTCGGAGTTGGTAGGGCAGCCGAAACAGGCAGGAGGTAGTCGCCAACAGGGCGGCAGTGTTCTACAGGCCTTTTTGGGTGCCCTGCAAGTTGCGGGTCCCTCTCTCACCTTTCTGTTGGCAAATGAAGCCCTGAAACGCCGTCGTACCTACAAGTCGCCCAAGCGCGCCTCGATGCGCGCCAAGAGTCGGCGCCGGTCTTGATGTATCAAGACTGGCTTTGAAGCCAGAGATTGTAAATGGCGACGCTCTCCTTGAGGGAGAGCCATACAAAAGTCGCCATTTACAATCTCTGGTTGGCGCCGGTCTTGAGCGACGAACATTGCAGTTCATTTGGTAGGCAAGCCTAGTTTGAGAAGACAATCACCACCTGTCAGAAGTGCCGGTGTTTTGAGGGGTCCATAGAACAAACGTTCATCCGAAACACCTACACAGGCGGGGTCCTTTCGGCAACGTTCAATTGCCTCGGCCGTTGAGGCAAAGTAAGGTTTCGATGTAGGAGTATTCGGAATACCCGTACATTGCATAAATCCAATAGCGTGTGGTGGAAGTCCTCGGGGGAACATTGTATTACCGTATCGCAATACTTTTTCGTTTGGAGGAATTTAGAGGATCCTCGCGTTTGGCTTCTTCCACCATATTTCCAAACTGGTGGGCTTCTTCATGGGTCGGTTTGCGTTTATTCACCTTGGCACATTTCTTGCAGGCACAATCTTTCACCATATACAGAGTCGGTTCTACAACAAGTGTATTGACAACTACATTTCGCACGGTGGTTTCCACAAAGGGTTTCCAAGGTTGTTCGGTTTTGCAGGTGCTGCTACAGAGACCCATTCTGCTGGAGGGTGCGTCTTTAAACTGACAGGGGTCTAAAGCCCCCGCGCATGGCAACCTGAAAAAGTTGAAGTGGTACCTACGGTGTTTCTGTGTGCTTACCTGTATTCCCTACAATTCTCTTCTCCTCCATTGTTTTCCAAACATGGCAGCTCTTTCCGAATCCGAGGACTTGGTCTTCCAATGTATTGATTTGCTGACCCAGGATTGTCTGGTGTTTGAGGAAGACGCTTCTACCTCCACGCCCTCCACACGCTCTTTTGATAGCGATCGAGATCGGATGGACGAAGGTCCGAAACCCATGTCTGAAGATGAGAAGCTCGCCAAGAAGGAGTTTCAGATTCTCCTATTTGGAAATACGGCTGCCGGAAAGTCCGTGTGCCTGCAGGTCGAAGATTACCGACCCTACTTTTACATTCAACTTCCCACAGGCATTATGGGGACACATGTAAGAAACCTGGAAGAATGGATTCGGTCCCAGATACCCAAAGCTCTCCAACATCGGGTTGCCATCCGCCAGGAATCTCACCAAACCCTGTGGAATTACAATGGCGGTAAAAAGGCCACCTTTCTTCGCCTTGAGGTTCCTTCGCAGGCCCTGTGGCGTCGCCTGAAAGATGTGTTTCTCACACGTGGTTCCACGTCCCGTATTTATGCAACCAAGTCCGTGTTGGGAACTTCGGCGATCCCTATCCTGGCTGGAATGGGTGAGGAGGCCAAGGAGTCCGTGGGGTTCGTGTCAGCGGACGGAACTCGCATGGGTCTCAAGGTGTTTGAGGCGAACATTGATCCCGTTCTGCGTTTCTTCCATGAACGGGATGTATCACCCGCGGGTTGGATACGGGTTCCTGCCGGCGAGTGGGATTTGACGGAGGGATCCGCTGCCAAGGCCGCCATTTGTGTACGGTGTGCGTGGACGGCGTGTTGTCCGGTTGACAAGGCTGCCATGGCACCCCTGACAATCGCATCGTGGGATATTGAGTGTACTTCCTCGCACGGAGACTTTCCGGTGGCTCGGAAAACCTGGCGCAAACCGGTGCGTGAAATGGCGGAACAGGGATGTCCTGGGTCCGTCGAGGAACTCTGCGAATGGATTGCCGCGGCCATCCGCGGACAAGGCCCGCTCTCTCCCGTATTTCTCAAACAGGCCTCGGCCGCATTCAGCAACAAGTGTCTGGGAGAAACAGTCCGCCTCATGCTCGAGGGAAAACAGGCACTTCGCGGAGTCGCCGCGGGTCTCATGCAAATGCGCGCGGCAACCAATGGGAATGAACGCGAAGAAGCCATTGCAGCCCTGGATACCGCCCTCACACAAGCACTCCCTACACTCGCCGGCGATGAAATCATTCAAATCGGAACTGTTCTGTATCGCCAAGGCCAGGCTGTTAGTAAGCATATCTGGGTCCTGGGAGGCGTGGATCGTGATACAGTACGCCCCCCTGGTGCCGAAGTTCCCGTTCTCATCTACTCGTTTCCTACAGAACTCGCTATGTTATGTGCCTGGATGAAATGGATTGGCGAAACCGATCCCGATGTCATGATTGGCTACAATATCTTTGGCTTTGATGAACGCTACGTCTGGGATCGTCTGCAAGAACTCGTGGTAGGCGGAGAGAAGACCATCAAGACCCTATTGCGTCCTTGGACCCGTATGCGCGCAAGGCCTCCCAAGCTGGAAGAGAAGTTCCTGTCCTCCTCGGCAATGGGGGATAATACCATGTATATTCTGAGTTGTGTAGGACGCCTACAGATCGATCTGCTTCCCTACATTCGCCGGTCCTACAACCTGGATTCCTACACCCTCGATAATGTAAGCGCCACGTTTGTAAGTGGAGCTGTGTTGGGAGCACTGCGGCCTGTTGAAGATCAGGTGAAGTTGGTTGATATTCAGCAACCAACTAAGCCTTTGCTAAGCAGTCCGAAGGACTGCTTAGCTCAGGTGCATGTATTCCGCTTTGCTACTAAGTCTACCAAAGGAACAGTTGTGGGACGTTTTATCACTCTGTTGGATTCCGAGAATGACCGTGTGGTGGACCGGTGTGAAGTGGTGGGTGTGGAGCCCAAGGCACTCCTTGTGCGGATCGAGGGAGGCCAGGCAGCGCTGGACGATCATGGGGCGGCTCCTGCACGTTGGGCGCAAGTCAAGGATGACGTATCACCCAAGGACATTTTCCGGCTACACCGCGGTTCCAACAAGGATCGTGGTATCGTAGCGAAGTACTGTTTGCAGGATTGTGATCTAGTCATGGAGCTCTTCAATAAGTTGGACATTCTCAACAACTCAATTGCCATGGCGAGTGTTTGTTCTGTTCCTGTTTCTTACATCTTCCTGCGGGGCCAGGGAATCAAGATCGAGTCCCTGATTTTCAAGGAGTGCCGCAAGGTCGACCAGCTGATTGAAGTCCTGCCTTCGCCTTCGCGCGAAGAACTGGAGGCAGACAAGAAGAAGGGGGAACTCGAGGGGGACGAAGAGGAAGATGAGGATGATGAGGACACCTATGAGGGTGCCATTGTTCTCAATCCGCACACAGGGATCTACATCGATGATCCTGTGACGGCCGATGATTTCGCCTCGTTGTACCCGTCCTCCATTATCTCCGAGAATATTTCCCATGATACATTAATTTGGGTGAAGGATTACGACAATGATGGGCGGTTTGTATGTTGTCGCGAGGGATCCGATCGCTACGACAACATTCCAGGTGCCAAGTATGTCAATGTGGAGTTTGATATTCTGCGGCCGAATCCAGCGGAGGCGCATAAGAAGCACCCTGGCAAGATCCGCGATGGCAGGCGCGTCGCACGGTACATCCAGAATCCCCAGGGAACCATTCCCCGTATTCTGGAGATGTTGTTGGCATCCCGTAAGAAGTGCCGCAAACTCGCGGAAACCGAACCCGATGAGTTCACCCGTAATCTCCTCGACGCCCAACAGCTTGCCTACAAACTGACCGCCAACTCTCTGTACGGTCAGCTCGGTTCTGGAACCTTCAAAGTCCGGCGGCAAGTCCTGGCTGCCTCCACAACCGGCTACGGTCGCAAACAGCTGATGTATGCCAAGGCCGTCATTGAGGCCGTGTATGGAGGTGGCCGCGATCCTCGGTGCGATGTGGAGTGTGTATACGGTGACACGGATTCTATCTTCTTACGGTTCCGACCCCGTGATCCCATAACTGGTGAGAAATTGACGGGCAAGGCGGCACTGCAGGCGGCCAAGGATCTCACAGTCGAATCCGGTCAGCTCGTGTCTTCGTGTCTGAAACCTCCTCATGACTTTGAGTTCGACAAGATTTTCCGCTCGTTCATTTTGCTTTCGAAGAAGCGATATGTGGGGGATATGTCGGAGGATGGTGTGGAGGATGACGATTTCCACCGTAAGTCTATGGGGATTGTTATGAAACGCCGCGACAATGCCCCGATTGTCAAGTATGTCTACGGGCATGCAGTGGATGCCATTCTGGATCCGGCGTGTCTTGACGTGAAGGCAGGCGTCCAGAAAGCGGCCGCCTTCGTCCAACAGGCAGCCAAGGATTTATTGGCAGGCAAGTTCCCTCTTACCAAACTCACCATTACCAAGTCGCTGCGGGCAGAGTACAAGGATCCCAAGAAGATCGCACACAAGGTATTGGCGGATCGGATTGCTGAGCGAGACCCTGGCAACAAACCTTCGACTTCCGATCGCATTCCCTTTGTCTACATCCAGGCTCCGCAGGCCAAGTTGCAGGGGGATCGCATCGAACTCCCTTCCTTCATCAAAGAGCACAAACTCCGTCCAGATTATGCCTTTTACATAACGAATCAGATTGCCAAACCGGTCGCACAAGTATTTGGGTTGGCGCTGGAACATCTTGTCAATGTATCCCCCCCACAGATCAAGGCGGCAGCGAAAGCAAGGGATCCCGTGGCAGCCCGTGAGAAATTGGCACTCGAGGCTCTCTTTGGGAAGGCACTCCAAGATGCCGCGAGGGATCCTGCCACCATGAAAGCCAAAGGCCAACACTCGATTGCCACGTTCT
>JACCDW010398925.1_pt1 | contig 11506 bp, 11 predicted proteins | sample 7449781 | NCBI WGS metagenome assembly JACCDW01 (sample SAMN15323449, study PRJNA562643) | freshwater metagenome | isolation source: river surface water | place: USA:Blue River Watershed | collected 2017-08-18
AGTAATGCTACGTTTTTTGATTTAACTGATGATCATTGGTTTATTATTTGGGAAAAAGCAATTATCAACTGTCCAAGTTGTAATGTAAATAACCAATTACCACCAAGAAATCCTTAAATTAAAATCATATGGCAATAGGACCTCCTCCTCCTCCAGTAGACCCAAATCCTCCTGTAAGTGGGATTGAGGTTGAAGTAAGACCAGTAACACATCTGGAACTTGAAAAGATTAAGAATGATCCTTTTAAAGGTCCTGATCAAACTAAGGTTTTACGTTTGATGTACAAGAATAATGTTGAAATTATTCCTGCAACAGGTTGTACAGCAGTTAGGTATATGTACAGATATATAGCTAAACCAACACCTGTGTCACTGCAAAATAATGTCACATTTGTATTATCTGAACATATGCATCAAGAAATAGTTGATGAAGCTATTAAGATAGCATTAGAAGGTATAGAAGCTAAGCGTAATCAAACATTTACACCAATTGTAGATAACCAAAAAGAATAAAAAAATTAAAAAATGGCTAACATAAAAAATATCAAACCTGCATACTTCTTAGGAAGTTTGCTAACAAATCCTAAAGTTTTAGGTGGTAAAGTAGCTGAGATGATCACTGCTTTAACTGAAAAAAGCACTGTTACACAGGCTACAAGTATATCAACAGGAGTTACTATCAATGCTCAATCAGGTGTTATTACAACTGTAGCATTAACAACTGCTGCTGATACTGATTGTGGTTCATTTACTGTTACTAACAATAAATGTTACTCAAACTCAGTAGTACTTTTAACTGTAGTTAATAGTGGTGCTGGTGCACCTATAGCAACTGTTACATCTGTAAGCAATGGTTCATTCATTGTTAAATTACGTAATGTACACAGCGCTACTGCACTTAACAGCGTATTGAAATTAAACTATCAAATAATCTAAATTATTAATATTAAAACACAAAAAAATGAATAACTTACAAAGAGTTCAAAACATCTTCATCAGTAACGGTAGTGCTACTCCTGCTGGTGGTTCTGCTATTACCTCTGTTACACCTGGTGTAATTGGAGTATATGGCACTGGTATGGCTGCTTTAACTGCAGGTAATACCGTATCAACTAGCACTAATACTGGTGCAATCTACATGGTAGAAGGTAAAACTGACGCTAGCGGTGTTAGTTATGTTAAACGTTCATCTAAAATAGATGGAATGTCTATACTTACTTATCAAGCTGAATCTTATGCTCCTGCTCAACGTCAAGTATGGTCTATTGGTTTTAACCGTGCTACTTCAGCTGGTCTTATTGAAGTGAATAATGATGTTAACTATAACTTCAGCATTCGTTTTAAGAATGACAAATGGTTATATTCAGAACGTCCTGAACTTCTTAATATCAACTTCCAATCTTCAAGTACTGCTACTCAATTAAGCATTGCTACTCAAGTTGCTAACTCTATTAATAACAGTGCTTACAAAAAGCAAGTTGTTGCTATTGTAGTTGGTGATGGTACTGGTGTTTATGGTGTAACTGGTGCTAGCAACTTTGGTGTTGAAATTACTGCTAAAGATGTTGATCAGTTCTTTAACAGTACTTATACTCCTAATAAAGTATATTTCTCTGTTCAAGTAAATGATGCTACTGGTTTTGGTACTTCTACAACTTGTACTGAAATACAAGCTTTTGATCCAGGTGTTGGTACTTACGATCAAATCTACATGCTTGAAAACAAATGTTTTGGTTACGAAGGTGTTGCTAATCGTCGTCAGTGGCCTATCCCTGTATTAGACTATTCAGCAAGTTCATCTTATGTTCTTAGTGCTGCTATTGTACCTACTGTAACAGGTACTATTGGTGAAGATAAAGTTACTTTCAGTGCTACTGTTGCTGCTATCCTACGTGCTGGTGAAAAAGTAGAATTAGGTGGAGTTAACTATGAAATTAAATATTTCATTAGTTCAACTGTTGCTGTTCTTACTTCAGTTCTAGTTGCTGGTTTAGCTGCTGCTGCTGCTAAAGTACGTTATCAATATGATGTTATTACTGTAGAATATAACGACGCTATTAATACTCCTACTGGTGTTGTTGCTGTAGCTAATAAGTCAGCAGTTATTGCAATGCCTGCTATTGATGCAGGTGGTGCTTATAGCTCTACTTCAGCTATTGGAACAGCTATTTTAGCTATATTGAATCCTTGGATGGCTTCTACAGCTAAAGCTCCAGCTAACGTTTCTTTATAATACTTTTACCCCCTTGTTGTTTGTCCCAGGCTGTTTGGTGTCCTACCGCAGCTTGGGGCTTTTTTAATTTTATTGTTCATGGTTCATGAACATTTAACAAATGAACATTGATATAAAATGGCATTAGAACCAAAAATAAAACTTTGCCTTGCAGCTAATTGCACAGGCTTAACTTTCTATGAGGAAACTGGGGTATATAATGCAACCACTAACCCTGGTGGTTATGGTGCACCTAACCCTACTTTAGCTAGCGTAGATCATGCTGAATTATTAATTTGGCCTTTATACAGTCTTACAAACTACGTAGCTCCTACTTACACCCTCACAATCACTCCTTCTGACAATCCTGATCTTGGTACATCCATTCTTGCTGATTTAAATATCCAGGATGGATTTTGGTATTTTGTATACAACCTATATGATGCAGCTGATCAATTAATAGCTACTGTTGAACAGGGTTATTATTACTATTGCAACACTGAATGTTGTGTTAGTAAATTATTATCAGCTATTGATTTAGATAGTTGTATGTGTACAAAAGAACATTTAAAAGATATAGAGAAATATACTAGAGCTAAGGTTTTACTTGAGTCTTTAAAAAATGCTGCTAGCTGTTATAATGATTCACTGTTTACAAAAATAAAAACAGCATTAAACAGTTTGTGTGCAAGTGTTGACTGTAAATCTTGCGGTTAATTAAAAACAAATAAATAATATACACATGTGTAATTGTAATGATAATATAAATTCAGTAACTGTTTATACTGGTCCTGCTGGACCTACAGGTCCTCAAGGTCCTGCTGGCAATGATTCAATATTAACAGGTACTTCTACAAGTAACTTAGCTGCCACTACTGGTACTAAGACTATAGTAACTCAAGCTAATATATCTTGGGTACCTGGTATGCGTTTAAGGGTATCTGATGGTGCTCCAGCTACACCAAGAATTATGGAAGGTGAAGTATCAACTTATACAGGTACTACATTAGTACTTAATGTTGATTACACTGAAGGTCCTGCAAGTTTATGGAATAACTGGGTAATAGGTGTTAGTGGTGCAGTAGGTCCTACTGGTCCAACAGGTGCTACTGGTGCAACTGGTGCAGCAGGCGCTGATTCTTTTGATTTATTACAGAATGCTATATTCTTTTCAGGTTCAACATATACACTAACTGTACAAAATAGTACTGCTTGGATGTCATATGGTATGATACTGTATATTGCTAACCCAGCTACTGCTGTGGTAGCAGGTTATTATCAAGTAACTAATATATTAAGTATAAATCAGGTTATTGTATCTGATTTAGGTTACCCTGGTAATAGTACTGCTAACTTAACAGGTGCATTGCCTTTAGCAATGACTATTAGTGCTGCAGGTATTAGAGGTGCTGTAGGTGCTACAGGTTCTGCTGGTCCTGCTAATAGCTTAAGTATTGGTTCTGTAGGTACAGGTACTGCAGCTGCTAGTATAACTGGTACAGCCCCATCACAAATACTTAATTTAACATTACCTTATGGTCCTGCAGGTCCTGCATCATATACTACATTTACTGCTACAACATATCCTGCTGGTTCTACATATCATCCAGCAATTATTGGTGCATATGATGTAGATATAATGAATACTGCATGGATAGCTCAATCTAACCCACCTTATGTTGCACCACCTTTTGATGGTCAAATTATATTTATACAAGGTGCTGGTTATTTTCAAGTAATTACTGTAAATACTAGTACTAGCATTACCGTTTATGATGTAGGTTATCCTGGTAATAACTTAGGTTTAGCTACACCTGCTGGTATAGTTAGCACTGGTGGTTTACAAGGTCCTGCAGGTAGTTCTACTACAGGTAGTGTTGCTACAACAATTGATGATGGTGTTGCTACTACATATAATGGTACTTCATATTATACTGTAATAGGTGACTTAGTACATGTTGAAATTGATATAACTATGACAACTGTACCTGGCACAGGTAGTAGTCAATTTTATGTAACGTTACCTTATCAACCATTAAGAGCTAATGTGTTATATGGTGGTTATTTATATTTAGGTGGTACTACTAATCAATGGCCTTTACATGTTAAAACTAATGCGTCAAATACACAAGCTTTAATTTATTTTTCACAAGTTACAGGTAGTAATATTAGGTCAAGATCTTTTACTGATACTAATCCTGAAACATGGAGTACAGATGCAGCTAATGTTTTGAAATTTAGCTTTACTTACGAAAAAGCATAATAATGACACAAGAACAAATAATAAACGTAATATACAGGTTACAATGTTGTTCATCAACTATTGCTGCTGAACTATCAACATTGTTATTAACTGGTGATAAATCTTGTAAATCAAGGTTTAGTAATTTATTATTGTTAAATGATTACATTACACAATTTAAAAAATACAATACTGTTGCTGGTTCTATAAACTGTATTACAGAAGAAGAATTTACAGCAATGTATAATAATGCTTCTGAATTGTGTAAGCTTTGTGATTGTGGTACACCATTTCAATCTTATAATAGTCCTTATACTGCACCACTTGCTAATATAACTTTAAGTCCATCACCTGCTTTAGTTGATGATAAGTTAATACGTAGCATACCTTTTACATTTGCAAATACAATTGATGCAACTATAACAAGGACTAGCAGTAAGAATATGATTACTTATGCTTTACAAAGAAGTTATGATAATTCATCATGGACTACTTTGTCAAGTAACGATGCTACAAACCCTGTTACAACAATACTAGGTTTAACTGATTTAGCTCAACCAGCTAATCAAAATAATTATTATGTGAGGGCTTTTGTTTCAGATGAACAAGTGCCTGCTGGTCAAGCAATATCTGCAGTAGCATCATTTGGTATTTATCAACCTGTATTGTATGGTTATACTACCCAATCTAACCCTACACTTGTAGATTTAACTACATTAGTACCTGTACCACAAGGTGCTGGTTCTGGTCAATTAGATTATGCAAACAGTTCTGCAGATAAAACCATAAACGGTTTATTTTTTGATTTTAATGCTAACCCTAACTTTAGGTTTTGTATAGCTTATGATGATTCTTATGGTACTTTAACTTCATTTAGCGATGGGTTTTTTAATTACATAAGTAACTTTACAAGTAATACACAAACATTAACATTTGGGGATGGCACAGTAAAAACATACAAAGTGTATGTATATAACTTAACTATTAGTTCAGGTACATATACTATAAACACCTACTAAAATGGCAATTAATTTACCTACAGGATTTTTTAGGACAACTAATGAACCTTTAGATGTTCGTTATTTGGCTAGTGGGTTAACACCCTATAGTTCTGTTGCTGCAGCTAATGCAGCTATAGAATCTTCTGTTAGGTATATAGGTCAATTTGTAAATATAAACAATCAGTTATACTGGTATCAAAATGGTATTGCTGATGGTAATTTAGTAGTTTTTGCAGGTGGTGGGGGCGGTGGTAGTGGTACTGTAACAAGTGTATCTGTAACAACAGCTAATGGTGTTTCAGGTACTGTTTCAAACCCTACAACAACACCAGCTATTTCATTAAGCTTAGGTGCTATTACACCAAGTTCTGTTGCTGCTACGGGTACTGTTACAGGTAGTAATTTAAGTGGTACTAATACTGGTGATCAGGATTTATCAAACTTAGTTGTTAAAAATCCTACTATTACTGGTGCCACAAAAACTAAAATAACATATGACAGTAAAGGTTTAGTAACTAGTGGTTCAGATGCTACAACTGCTGATATAGCAGATACTACTGATAAACGTTACCAAACTGACAACCAAAAGTTATATAATGATGCTACAAGTTCTATTCAAACACAATTGAATAGTAAAGTTACAGGTGTTACTGCAAGTTCACCTATAACATCATCTGGTGGTACATCACCTGTTATATCAACATCTATGTCTACTAATAAATTAATTGGTAGGTCTAGTGCTGGTACAGGTAGTATGGAAGAAATTACTGTAGGTACAGGTTTATCATTATCAGGTGGTACATTAAGTAGCACAAGTACTGGTAGTGGTATATTAAGTGGTACAGCATCAGGTACAGATACTTATACAGTAACTATATCTGGTGTAACAGCTTATAACAATCAGGATGCTTACTTAATTAGGTTTACTAATGGTAATACAACTGGTTGTACATTAAATATTAACTCTATAGGTGCTGTAACATTATACAGAAATAATAATGGTGCTTTAATAGGTGGTGATATTATTGATGGTGCTGAAATGTTGTGTATTTATAATTCAACATTAAGTGCATTTCAAGTTATTGGTACTGCACCTAATACATTATTAGCTTATGTTACTAATGCTGAAACTAGTACTATAACTAAAGGTCAAGCAGTGTATGCTTTTGGTGGTACTGGTGACCGTTTAAAAGTTAAATTAGCTTATAACACAAGTGATGCAACATCAGCTAGCACATTAGGTATTGTATTATCAACATCTATTGCAGCTAACCAAAAAGGTTTAATTATAATGCAAGGTCAGCTAGATGGATTAAGTTTATTTCCTACAGCTACATGGGCAGATGGTGATCCTGTTTTTCTTAGTGCGACACCTGGTGGTGTAACTAAAACAAAACAATATGCACCTAATCATTTGGTGTATTTAGGTGTTGTAACTACAGCAAGTAATGGTAGTGCTGGTAGAATGTATGTTAAAGTACAAAATGGTTATGAATTAGATGAACTACATAATGTTCAAGCACAGAGTCCTAATAATAATGATACACTTTATTATGACAACTCTGTAAGTCAGTGGAAAACTAATTCAATAGCTGGTATATTAGGTTATACACCTGCTAATGCTAGTACAGCTGTAACTTCTGTAACAGGTACAAGTCCTATTTCAAGTTCAGGTGGTACTACACCAGCTATAAGTATATCACAAGCTACTGCAAGTACTAGTGGTTATTTAAGCAGTACAGACTGGAATACATTCAACAACAAACAACCTGCAGGTGCTTATTTGACTTCTGTAACTGCAGATTCACCATTATCAGGTTTAGGTACATCAGGTAGTCATTTAACAATACCTGCTGCAACTTCAAGTGTAAATGGGTATTTGAGTAGTACAGATTGGAGTACTTTTAATAGTAAACAACCTGCTTTAAGTGGTACTGGTTTTGTAAAAATTAATGGTACTACAATAAGCTACGATAATTCAACTTATTATTTAGCTTCTAACCCTAATGGTTATACTAGTAATTTAGGGACTGTTACAAGTGTTGGGTTATCTTCTTCTACAACAGGAGTAACTATTGGTTCAACACCTGTAACTACAAGTGGAACAATTTCTTTAGCTATTGCTACTGCAAGTGGTTCACAACAAGGTTTATTATCAAGTACTGACTGGAATACTTTTAATAATAAACAAAATGCTTTTGGTAGTCAAACAGGTAATACTTTTTTTGCAGCTCCTGATGGTGCACCAGGTGTACCTAGCTTCAGACAAATTGTTGCTGCTGATATACCAACGTTAAACCAAAATACTACTGGCAGTGCTGGTAGTGTTACAAATAGTTTAACATTTAATAATAGTGGGTCAGGTAGTTCAAGTGGTGTAACATTTAATGGTTCAGCTGCTAAAACTATCTCATACAATACAATAGGTGCACAAGCATCTTCAACAAATTTAACAAGTCTTGCTGCTTTAAGTTATGCAAGTACTTCATTTGTTAAAATGACTGCTTCTGGCACATTTAGTTTAGATACTAATACATATGTTACATCAGGTGCTTTAAGCTCTTATGTACCATATACAGGTGCTGTAAGTAATGTTGCTTTAGGTACTTTTAGTCTTACATCGGATAATGGTGCTTATGATACTGAAATATCACCTACCTTTGTTAAGGCAAAAAACTTAACCGCTACTGAATTTTCTAGTATGCATTATGATCATGTTGAAGTAAGTAATACTATTTCAATGTCTACAATGCAGATGAATTCTTCAGGATTAGTTTTCCCTAATGGTAGTACACAAACTTCAGCAGGTTTAACTGGTTCAGGTTCATCAGGTCAAGTATCTTACTGGAATGGTTCAACTTCACAAGCAGGCACAAGTAATTTGTTTTGGGATAGTGGTAATAATAGATTAGGTATAAATAATGCATCACCATTGTATGCTTTAGATGTATCTGGTACTGCAAAATCTAATACAGTACGTGTAGATAATATAGGTGCTGATACATTTCAAATATTTGATGGTGGTGGTACTAAGCAATTATATATTGATAGTACAAACCAGTTTGCATTTAATGCTGCATCAGGTCCTATATATTTTGGGGCATTTGGTGCACCTACATTTGGTAGGGCAGGTTTTAGTATACCAGGTAATGTAGTATTTGTTGTTGACGCTGTAACAGCTAGGACAGGTTTTGGTGGTGGTATTAACTTAATATTTAATTCACCAGATGCTTTAGTTGAAATTCAAGGTAAAGCTGATGAAAAACAATTATCTGTAAAAGGTAATGCTGGTCAAACTAGTGATATTGCAGAATTTAAATCTAATGGTACTAAAACAGTTTATGTTGATAGTACAGGTAGATTAGTATCAACAACTATGGCAATACCTACTGCTGCTCCTGCAAGTGCAATAGCAGGTAGTATGTATATTGATACTACAACTAATTTTTTATGGGTACATAACGGTACAAGTTGGGTATCAACATTATTAACTTAAAATTATGGAAATACAAGATATAACAATATGGTCTAAAGGTGAAACAAAAACAGCTACACAAATTAAAGTAGCACTAACAGGTGATGACTTGAGTAGTAAAGCTGTATTTTATTATGAACTTTTAACTGCAGATAATATTCAATTAATAGGTGGTACTGTTGAAATGAAAGGTTCTGATTATACAAATTGGAATGGATCAAATCAAGCTGCTTATGAATTTGTAGCACAAAAATTAAATATTAATTTAAAATAACAATGGAAAAAAAGATAGAACAAAACGCACAGGATTTACTTAATTTAATCCACAACACACCTTTAACAACATCACAACGTGAAAGTTTATTAAAAGGTTTAGAAACAATTTATAAATTAGCATCTGATTATTTAAAATTAGAAGCTGCAAAAGAAGAAGAAAAAACAAAAGTTTAAACTATAAAAACATATTAAAATGATTAGAGCAGACCAAAGTAAACAGTATCTAAGTGAATTATTACAAATTACTAAAGCTAATTTAGTAGCTTGTGGTTTTCAAAAATTAACTGTAGATGGTACAGTTGGTGGTGTATCCCTAACTGTTCCTTCAAATGCACGCTATGCACTTTGTGTAGTAGAATCTACTATAACATCTGGTCCAGCAATACGTTATTTAGAATTAGGTGGGGTAACACCTCCTACAGCTAGTAACGGTATTCCTAGAGCTAACTATGAATTATTTGACCTACAAGGTTATCAAAACATGGTTAATTTTAGAGCAATTCAATTTGCAGCAGGTACACATAGTATTCAGGTTCAATATTACAAGTAATGGCTAACATAAAGCACAATATTAGAAATCTTTTATTGCGAGGTAAAACCTTTGTATCAGTTATTAAACCTAGTGAGCAAAACTTACTAAGGGGTATGCTTGATAAAAATGCTTTACAAAGTGTTTCAGGTGGAGCTGTAGATGATCCTGCAGGTACATTTTTATCTGCAGCAGGTATTACAGATCCTACTATAACAACAGCTACTTATCAATTAGTAGCAGGTTTACAAGCGGATGGTTTATGGTCTAAGATGTTAGGTATATACCCTTTAGTCGGCGGTACTGCAAGTTCACATTCATGGAATTTAAAAGATACTACTAAACTAAAAATGCGTTGGGTTGGTGGTATGACTCATGACTCTAATGGTGTTACAGGTAATGGTACTAACTCTTACGGTCAACCTGATGTTGTTGGAACTACTGGTATTAATGCTATAAACTACCCTCCATTAACAGCAACTAATTATGGTATTTCATCGTATCAAAGAACTACAAGTGTAGAATATGTTTCACAAATAGGATTTGGATATACTACTGGTTATGTACTTCATTCATACGGTGGTGGCACTACTCATTATTTTAGAGGTATAACTGCTTCACCTGATAATGCTACAAATGCAAATAAAGTAGGATTAATACAAATGTATGGCGGTTCAGGCGTTGGTTCTGGTTTTATTAACGGAACTAAAATAGTTTCAGGTACTGGAGGTGTTTTACCTAACACGGCTTTAGGTACTTTTTTATGGTTTGGTGCTAATAATGGTGGTGGTTATTCAAATCGTAACTTTTCATTCTTTACAGTATCTCAGTATTTATCGGACACTGAAGCATCTAATCTCTATACACGAATACAGACATTTCAAACAAGTTTAAATAGGTTTGTAGGTACTCCAATTTATTCCTCATTTGATTCCGATGCTCAGTCCTTTATGACATCTGCAAGCATAACAGATAGCACACAACAAGCTGCTATTAATTATTTAGTAACCGACTTAAAATCTAATAACCTTTGGACTAAGATGAAAGCGGTTTATCCGATGGTTGGGGGTAATGCTACAAGTCACTCATATAATCTTAAAAACCCTTCACAATTTCAAATAACTTGGAATGGTGGAATTACACATGACTCAAATGGAGTTTTAAGTAATGGAATTAATGGTTATGGAAATACTAATTTTAATTTATCTACAAATTCAACAGCTTCAAATATATCAGCAGGTATATATTCAAGAACAAATATTAATAGTGGACCTTCAATAGGTGCTGTTACAGCAACATATAGAGGATTACAAATAACCGCTAAATTTACTGATAATAATACGTATTATGGAGCTAATGATTTTATTGTAGATGGTTCAGGAAATTATGTTACTAATACTCAAAAATTATTTATAGTAAATAGAGAAGGGGTTGCAACTAAAAAATTATATAGAGATGGTATTGCAATAAATACAGCTACATCAATAGAGAGTGTTGTTCCTAATCTTAATGTTTATTTATTATCAAGAAATTATAATGGTGCAACTGATGGATTTGATTCAAAACAATTAGCATTTTCATTTTTAGGAGATACATTGACTTCAGTTGATGTAACTAATTTAAATACAATAATTCAAAACTACCAAACAATTTTAAGCCGACAAGTATGATAGTATATAAACTAAAATCACAAGACGTAGACAAGGTAAAGGGCGGACAATTCGCACCTGATTGCTACTTTAATCCCGTTCAAGATGTTGACGGAAACTGGA
>JACCDW010291464.1_pt1 | contig 11505 bp, 7 predicted proteins | sample 7449781 | NCBI WGS metagenome assembly JACCDW01 (sample SAMN15323449, study PRJNA562643) | freshwater metagenome | isolation source: river surface water | place: USA:Blue River Watershed | collected 2017-08-18
GAAGTCGTCTCGTGGGCGGCGTCCAATGGCGATCGTTCGGAAAATGGGGATTATCTGTACGGCAAAAAGCGCTTGCGCGAGATTGATCGTCGTATCCGTTTCCTGATGAAACGATTGGAAGATGCCCAGGTGGTCGACCCCGCAGCACAACAGCATCGCGAGCAGGTGTTCTTCGGCGCGACCGTGGTGGTGTGTGACGAGGCCGGGCTTGAGGCTACCTACAGTATCGTTGGCATCGACGAAGCCGATCCGGGCAAGGGCTGGATCAGCTGGGTGTCGCCGCTGGCCAGGGCGCTAATCAAGCGTCGGGAGGGCGATGTCGCCCGATTTAACAGTCCTCAGGGGGAACGGGAACTGGAAATCATCGAAGTCGCCTATGTGGCTCTGGATGTTCCGGGTTTTGATCCTGACGCATGACCCCTTGAAAATTCTCTGTTCGCCCTCAACTGCGTCGACAGCACGTGTTCAACTCTTTTGATTCAGACACTTATGACCACCACTACGGAAACAAAGGCCTTTCAGGCCGAAGTCAAACAGCTCCTGCAGCTGATGATTCACTCGTTGTACTCCAATAAAGAAATCTTCCTGCGCGAGCTGGTCTCCAACGCCTCGGATGCCTGTGACAAATTACGCTATGAGGCATTAGCCAATGCCAGCCTGTTCGAGAATGACCCGGAGCTGGGTATTCGCGTACAGATTGATGCCGAAGCCAAAACCATCACCATCGCCGATAACGGCATTGGTATGACGAAGGAGGAAGCCATCGCCCATCTGGGGACCATCGCCAAGTCGGGCACCAAGGAGTTTTTCTCATCGCTGACGGGTGATGCCCAGAAAGACGCCAACCTCATCGGCCAGTTCGGCGTGGGTTTTTACTCGTCGTTCATTGTCGCCGACAAGGTCACCGTCCGCAGTCGCAAGGCCGGTGCGCCGGTGTCCGCAGGCGTTGAATGGATTTCGGGCGGTGAGGGTGATTACACCGTTGCCGAGATCGACCATCCGGGTCGCGGTACGGAAGTGATTCTGCATCTGCGCCCCGAGCAGGAAGATCTGCTCAACGGCTGGAAGATCCGCGAGATTCTGCGCAAGTATTCAGACCACATCGCGCTGCCAATCCGCATGGTCAAGGAAACCTGGGACGAAGAAGCCAAAGCCATGAAGGCCACCGGTGAGGAAGAGACCGTCAACCAGGCCAGCGCATTGTGGGCGCGCCCGAAGACCGAGATTAGCGACGACGAATACAAAGCCTTCTATCAGCACGTGGCGCACGATTATCAGGAGCCGTTGACCTGGGTACACGCCCGCGTCGAGGGACGTCACGAGTACACCCAGTTATTGTATGTTCCTGCGCAGGCGCCGTTCGATCTGTGGGATCGCAACTCGCGTCACGGCATTAAGCTCTATGTGAAGCGTGTTTTCATCATGGACGATGCCGAACAGTTGCTGCCGGTCTATCTGCGCTTCATTCGTGGCGTGGTCGACGTGGCTGATCTGCCGCTCAACGTCTCACGCGAGATCCTGCAAGAAAGCAAGGATATCGAGCAGATCCGTTCGGGTTGCACCAAGCGTGTGCTGGGTCTGCTCGAAGAGCTGGCCGATAACAACGCCGACAAGTACGAAACCTTCTGGAACCAGTTCGGTCAGTTGCTGAAAGAAGGTGTCGGAGAAGATCACGCCAATCAGGCGCGCATCGCCAAACTGTTGCGTTTTGCAACTACGCACAACGATAGTCCGGCGCAAAAGGTGTCGTTGACCGAATATGTGTCGCGCATGAAACCGGGTCAGGACAAGATTTACTTCGTCACCGCAGAAACCTTCCAGTCAGCCAAGAACAGCCCGCATCTCGAAATCTTCCGCAAGAAGGGCATCGAAGTGCTGCTGCTCTCCGATCGTGTCGACGAATGGCTGGTCAGCCACTTGCGCGATTTTGACGGCAAGCCACTGCAGTCGGTCGCCAAGGGCGGTCTGGACCTGGGCGAACTGGAAGATGCCAGCGAGAAGCAGGCGCGTGCGGCTGCCGAGTCGTCAGCCAAGGATCTGGTCGAGCGCATCCAGAAGTCACTGGGTGAGAAGCTCAAGACCGTGCGCGTTACGCACCGCTTGACCGATTCGCCAGCGTGTCTGGTCGCCGACGAGAACGATCCGGGTGCCAACCTCCAGCGCATACTGAAAATGATGGGTCAGAATGCGCCCGACTTCAAACCGATTCTCGAAATTAATCCGCAACATCCGATGCTGAAAAAGATGGAATTGCTGCCGAATGAAGGCGGCCATTTCGACGACTATGCCTCGATCCTGTTTGACGAGGCCTTATTGGCCGAAGGCGGGCAGATCGACGACCCGGCGGGTTTTGTTCGCCGGATTAACCGGTTGATGCTGGGTTAAACCTCAGCGTTCTCAGCATCAAACAGAGCCACCCACGGGTGGCTCTGCTGTTTTCAGGGTTTTAAGCGCTGACAATGGCTTCGATACGTAACTGCGGCCGCTCAATGCCGTTGTAGTGGTTGATGTCCAGTACGTAAGCCAGCGTATCCTCCTGCGTGGGCACGGTTGTGTCGTTGAAGCGGATGGCATCGATCTGCTGCGTGCCACTGGCGACGGTCAGTTTCAGATGTTTATCCTGGAGCAATCGTGATTCCAGAATCCTGAATTTGTTGGCAAACATTGGCGCCGGGAAGCCCTGACCCCAAATGCCCTCGGCAAGTAAGCGGGCGCTATGGAGGTTCAGGTCGCCTTCACCCAGACCACCATCAACCGCGAGGCTGTGCTGTCGCGCTTCGAGCGGCAGGAGTTGATCCACCAGTTCATCGAAAGCACGCTGAAAAAGCGAGAAATCACTTTCACGGATCGTTAGTCCGGCCGCCATGGCATGACCGCCGAATTTAAGAATGAGATCCGGGTAGCGCTTGGTCAGGAGATCGAGCGCATCGCGAAGATGTAAACCGGGAATCGAGCGCCCAGAGCCCTTGATTTCGCCACTGCCGTCACCGGCAAACACAATCGTGGGTCGGTGCAGCTGTTCCTTGATGCGTCCGGCAAGAATGCCGACAACGCCACCATGCCAATTCGGGTCGTACAGACTGATGCCGGCGGTGGCATGAATATCCAGCTGATTCAAAATCGATGCGGCATCTGACTTCATCTGCGCTTCAACCGAGCGTCGCGCCATGTTGAGTCGATCCAGTTCCTGGGCCAGTTTCAATGCTTCGCCCATGTCGTCGGTCAGCAGGCAACGGATCCCGATGCGCATATCGTCCATACGGCCGGCGGCGTTGAGTCGTGGGCCCAGTAGAAAGCCGAGATCCGCCGATTGCGCACGATCAGGTTGCTTTCCGGCCACGGCATAGAGCGCCAGAATGCCGGGGCAGGAGCGACGTTGCCGTATGCGGGCGAGACCATTGGCTACTAGAATCCGGTTATTGGCGTCGAGTGGCACCACATCGGCAATCGTGCCCAAAGCAACCAGATCGAGCAGCGTGCCCAGATTTGCCTGTTCGGCAGCCGCCCAACCACGCTGGCGCAGCACCTGGCGAAGACCGATGAGGGTGTAGAACATGACTCCCACGCCCGCCAGGTTCTTCGAAGGAAAATCACAACCCGGTTGGTTTGGGTTCACGATGGCGTCGGCGGCGGGCAGGGTGCTGCCCGGCAAATGGTGATCGGTAATCACCACCGGAATGCCCAGTGCCTTTGCGTGGGCGACACCATCGATGCTGGCGATACCGTTGTCGACCGTGATGAGGAGATCGGGTTTCGCTGTAAGGCCTGCGGAACCCTGGGCGACCAGATCGACAATCGCCGGGGTGAGGCCATAACCCAGTTTGAAACGGTCAGGCACGAAATAACTCAATCGATCCGGTCGTGCGCCAAGCAGACCCAATCCCCGCATGGCCACGGCGCAGGCGGTAGCGCCATCCGCATCATAGTCAGCGACCACACAGATGCGCTGGCCGTTGACGATGGCATCAGCCAACAACGTCGCAGCTTCGCTAAGCCCTTTCAGCGCGCCCGGCGGCACGAGATCTTCGATGCGGGTGCTGATCTGTTCGCGCGTTTGTATGCCGCGTGCAGCATACAGACGGGCGAGTAGCGGATGCACCCCACTTTGTTCCAGCTGCCAGGCAGTGCGCTCGGACCAGGCGCGTTGCTTCAGGCGGGTCATGATCCGAGTAGGCTTTGTAACGCAGGGGGTTTGGAATGGATGCCCAGGAAGCGCTGCAGGAGATTGCCGCAGAGTGCGCGGTCGTTGTTATGCACCACCCAGGTCGTTTCCTGGTGTGTGCCCGGGCTGATCAGCCGGAGTGTTTTTAGCGGTTGTCGGCGATCCATGAGTGCGTTCAACGCCGGTGACACCCAGTCCTCGATCAATTGCGTCATGCGGGTTTGCCATGCATCTAGATCATCCTGTTGAACGGCGCTTGCCAGCCCGAGTTGCACGACCAGTTCATGGGCGGATGCTGCGGGATCGGCGCCAAAGGCTCGAGGAGATTCCAGGGGTGTGTTGGTGGCATGGCAGAGCCCCTTCAACATCGGGCCCTCACCAACGGCCCGCTGGAAGGTGCGCTCAGGCGTGGTCTCCAGTTGACCCAATCCCCATGGCCACAGGCTGTTGATCACCGGCAGGCCTCCGGCCTCGCGGGCGGCATTGACCGGGTGTTGGTTCAGACACATCTGGATACGATTGATCCACTGTAGGCCCTTGCTACCTAGCAGTTGGCGCGTTTCGTCTGCGTCGATGCGACGGCCGGCCAGCCGACTGCAAGCCGCGAGATCGGGAAGATCGGTCACCGCATCGTCTGGAACAAAATACCAGCGGCACGCATCGTCAGCCCCGGCGGCTGCGGAAGCCGGCATCGCATAAAAGTGCCCTTCGCCGACGAATTCGGCATTGAGACTGTCGACCAACGATGGTATGTCCTGTTCGGCCTGATGGTTCGCAGAGGCGTCGATGGTAATCGGCGACAACACCATGGCCTGTTGAATAAAACTGAGGTTCACGGGGTCGGCGCAGAGCACGCGGCCCGGCTGTGGCTGGCCGTCACCCAGGCTGCGCAGTGCAGCTAATGGCGGGCGGGGGGCTGCGAATCCAAACAGTTGTGCAAGGCGGCTTTCCCACGAATCTGTTTGCGCCAAGGGGGTCGTTGTGCGCGTCGCGCTCGAGAGTACGCGCGCCAAAACCTCGGCACCCTTAAAATCGTAGGCGTTGCGATTCCCGATATCTGGCCAATGAAGGTCAGGGACGAACAGAGTCAGATGCATGGCAATCAGGATGTATGCGGAGGGATGAGCCGGTAGGAAACTCGAATCGAGTGTAGCATAGCGACTTTGCCGCTTTATCGCGCGTTGCGCCTGTTTGATAGTGAAAATCCCTTTCCAGTTATTCATCGGTTTGAGGTATGTCCGTAGTCGCCGGCAGATCGGTCAGGACAATCGCTTCATTTCGTTTATTTCCAGCCTTTCCATGGCCGGGATCGCGCTTGGCGTGGCCGCATTGATCGTTGTGCTCTCCGTGATGAACGGCTTTCAGAAGGAGTTGCGTTCGCGCATTCTGGGGGTGACCTCGCATATCGAAGTCGTTGGTATGGATGGCGCGTTGATCGATTGGCGGCGCGTCGTGCAGCAAAGTCGCGAACTGCCGCAGGTGTTGGCAGCAGCACCTTATGTCGAAGGCCAGGTCATGCTTAACGGACTCAGCCGTGATCGTACGGATGGACCGACCATGCCCGGCAGCGGAGTTCGCGGCGCTATCGTGCGCGGTATTGATCCTGCGCTTGAGAGCACGGTTGCCGATTTTGCAACCCACATGAAATCCGGTTCGCTGGAGAGTCTGCAACCCGGGTCGTTCAATATCGTGCTGGGGTCGGATCTGGCCAGAGCGCTCGGCGTTGTGACTGGTGATCGGGTGACATTGATTGCGCCAGAGGGCGTTGTTACACCGGCTGGCGTGATTCCGCGGATTAAAAGTTTTACGGTCGGCGGCATTTTTGATTTCGGCATGTACGAATACGATAGCGGCCTGGCGCTGATTGATCTGCGTGACGCCCAGGTGCTTTTCAGACTGGGCCAACAGGTCACCGGCGTACGCCTGAAGGTTGATGACCCGTTCAAATCGCCGCGTATTGCCCGTGATCTTGCGCCAAGGCTGGATGAACCCGCATTTCTGGTGGACTGGAGCCGCAAGCACGCCAACTTCTTCCGGGCGGTGCAGATCGAGAAGCGGATGATGTTCCTCATTCTGTTCCTGATCGTCGCGGTTGCCGCGTTCAATATCGTTTCGACACTGGTGATGGCAGTCACCGATAAACGGGGTGACATCGCGATTCTCAGAACTCTGGGTGCCAGCCGCGGCAGTATTGCGTTGATTTTTATGGTGCAAGGCGCGTTGATCGGCTTGATCGGACTGGGTCTCGGCGTGGCGGGCGGTGTGGCGCTCGCGCTGAATATCGATGTCGTGGTCCCGGCCATCGAACGCTTGTTTGGTGTGCACTTCCTGTCTCGGGAAATCTATTTCATCTCTGATCTGCCTTCCGATTTGCAATGGAACGATGTGCTGACCATTTCCATCACGGCCTTCGTGTTGACGCTGCTGGCGACCCTGTACCCCAGTTTGCGCGCAGCGCGGGTTCAACCTGCGGAGGCCTTACGTCATGAGTGATCTGATGCATAACATGGTGCTGTCCTGTCGCGGGCTGGGCAAGGTCTATGCCGGTGAAGCCGAAGAGGTCACCGTGCTACGCGACGTATCCTTTGATCTGGCGCCGGGTGAATCCGTGGCGATTGTCGGCGCTTCGGGCTCAGGCAAAAGTACCTTCCTGCATCTGCTGGGTGGTCTCGATCAACCCACATCAGGCGATGTGTTGATCGCCGGCCGCAGTTGGCAAACCATGTCCGAGAAGGAACGCGGGCTCTGGCGCAACCGACATATGGGGTTTGTTTATCAACACCATCATCTCCTGCCGGAATTTACGGCGCTCGAAAATGTCGCTATGCCGCTGTTGGTTCGCGGTCTCCCCAAAGCGGAAGCCGAGGCTGAAGCCGCGGAATGGCTGGGTCGCGTTGGCCTGGGTCATCGTCTGCTGCACACACCGGCCGCTTTGTCCGGTGGAGAACGACAACGCACCTCGGTGGCGCGGGCATTGGTAACGCGTCCCGCTTGTGTGTTGGCTGATGAGCCCACCGGCAATCTTGATCGACAGACCGCCGCCCAGGTGTTTGATCTCTTCCGTCAGTTAAGTGTGGAATCCGGCGTCGCCTTTGTGCTGGTGTCGCACGATCCGGATCTGGCTGCCCAACTTGATCGAACCATGCGTTTGCAAGATGGTGAACTCAACGCAGCTTAGCTTCTGACCGTATCGTGTCGCAATTTCTTCTGGTCTTTGCCGTAGGCATCCTGGTTTGCCAGTGGTTGCCGATCATACCGTCATTGCCCTGGGGCGCATGTCTTCTCGTGGCAAGCTGCCTTAGCTTATTTCTTTTGCACCGATGTCGCGCCGGAAGAAATCACCTTTCACGTTGGGGGTTGGCGCTACTTGTCGTCAGCACCTTTCTCAGCGGCGTCGCGTATACCTGCTGGCGCAGTGCCGCCGTCCTGGCCGATCAATTGCCGGAGGCGGCCATGGGACGCAATATCGAGCTGACCGGTGTTGTCGACAGCATGCCCGATCGAACCGCGCGAGGTCAGCGTTTTCTTTTTCGGGTTGAGAGCGCCGAGAGTCCGTGGGCTATCCCCGGGTTGATCCAGTTGTCGGTCTGGCAAAAAGACGCCGATGGTGAAGTGCTGAACAGCGGCATTCCGCAGCAGATCCAGCCCGGGGAGCGTTGGAAGTTCATCGTCCGTCTCAAACGTCCGCATGGCCTGGCTAACCCGCATGGTTACGATATCGAAGCGCGGTTGTTCGAGATGGGTGTGCGCGCCACCGGTTACATTCGCGGTGGTCAACTGCTGGAGCCATTTGTGGCAAGCCCGGCCACACTCATTGCCCGTTTGCGCTATCAGATTCGCGAACGGTTCGAACGCGTATTGCCGCAGGAAGTCTATCCGGATGCCGGCATTCTGACGGCGCTGGCAATCGGCGATCAACGTGCGATTCCCGGTGAGATGTGGCAAGTTTTTGCCAGAACCGGCACAACACATTTGATGTCGATCTCGGGACTTCATGTGACGTTATTCTCCGGTCTGGTCGCTGTCTTGGTGGCCTGGTGCTGGCGACGGATACCAAGATTGGCCAGCCGTATCCCGGCACAAAGAGCCGGGGTGTTTTGCGGTTGGTTCGCAGCCGCTTTCTATACGCTCGTTGCCGGGGCGGGCATCCCTGCTTTACGGACGCTGTTTATGTTGAGTGTTGGTGCCTTGGCGCTGATGACGGGTCGCCATGTCTCACCATTTCGCATTCTCTTGCTGGCCTTGGTGGTGGTGTTGCTGTTCGATCCCTGGGCCGGTATGAGTCCGGGTTTCTGGTTGTCGTTCGTGGCCGTAGGTCTGTTGCTCTGGGCGGCGCTTTCCGAGCATGGCGATGCGGATGAGCAGGCGTCTCTGGGTCGGCGGTTGCAGCGTTGGATCCGTGGCTTTGGTCGAACGCAATGGGCGGTGACGATTGGTACCTTGCCGTTTCTACTCATATTCTTCAGTCAGTTTTCGTTAATCTCCCCACTGACCAATGCGATCGCCATTCCGTGGGTGAGCGGTGTCGTCACGCCGCTGACGATTGTTGCGCTGGTGATCCCGTGGGATCTGTTACTGGTGCTGGCCGATGCGCTGATGTCTCCCCTGGTCAGTGTGCTCTCGTGGGCAGCCGCCTTGCCCGTGGCCATCTGGCATGCACCGGTACCGACCCCCCTCGTCTTTAGCCTTGCCGTGCTCGGTGCACTCTGGTGGCTCATGCCGCCCGGGTTGCCGGGACGCTGGATGGCACTCTTTTTGTGTCTCCCCCTGGTATGGCCCAGAGCCGCCCAGATTCCGGAAGATCAGGCACGGATCGATGTGCTCGATGTCGGACAGGGTCTTGCGGTGGTCATTCGCACGCACGACCACACGCTGCTCTATGACACAGGTCCCTATTACAGCGGCGTGGCCGATGCCGGTGATCGTGTAATCGTACCGTATCTCCGGGCGATCGGGGTTGATCGGCTGGACGGGATGATTGTGACCCATCGGGATACCGATCATTCAGGCGGTGCGCAGTCGGTATTGGAATCGATACCCGTGACATGGGTGGCCGATGCGCCAAATACGAATTTTGCCGATGGGGTGCCGGGTATTCAGCGTAAACGCTGCGTGGCAGGACAGGATTGGATCTGGAACGGTGTCAAATTTGCGTTCCTTTACCCGCAGCGCCATCAAGGCGTCAAAGACGAGGCATCGAATCACCAGAGTTGCGTGCTCCGGGTCAGTGTGGACGGTAAGAGTATGTTGTTGACGTCCGATATTGAAACGCCGGATGAAGCCACCCTGTTGGCGAGTGGCATTAGTCGCAGCAACGTCATGCTGGTGCCACATCATGGCAGTGGTACGAGTTCCGGACCAGATTTTCTGGATGCGGTTCAACCGGAAATTGCCGTGATTCCCGTTGGTTACAGAAACCGCTATCGGCATCCCAAGCCAGAGGTGTTGTCCGCGTATGAAGCGCGTAGAATCAAAGTGCTACGAACCGATCGCGATGGCATGGTGCAGGTAAATCTGCCATCAATGGTCATTACCGGTTACCGCCAGACGCATCGGCGCTACTGGATGGATCAACCGGGTTCGGCGATAGCACAGAGCGACGAGTAAATAGGGGCGAAACGATGCATCAGCTTTCTGGCGGGGTCTTACATTCGGTCCTTTGTGGTGGTGCCTTGGGGCTCTATCGGATGGCCTATCGCGAATGGGGCGATCCATCGAACCCCCGTGTATTGGTCTGTGTACATGGCCTTACCCGTAATAGTCTGGACTTTGCCCGACTCGCCACGAAACTCTCTGCCGAATACCGGGTGATTGCGCCCGATGTCGTTGGTCGTGGCGAGAGTGATCGGCACCCCGATCCCATGGCCTACAACACGCTGACCTACGCCGCCGATATGGTGACCTTGCTCGCGCGCCTCGGCGTTGCGCAGGTGGATTGGCTAGGCACGTCGATGGGGGGCTTGATTGGCATGATGTTGGCCGCCCATGCGAAGACGCCAATTCGCCGCCTGGTCTTGAACGATGTCGGTCCAACACTCTCGCTAGAAGCACTCAAGCGCATCGTGAACTATGTGAGTGGGCCGCACCAGTTTGCGGATGGCGACACCGCCCGTCGTTACGTACGAACAATCTTTGCGCCTTTCGCACTGACGTCTGAAGCCGACTGGTCTGAGCTGATTGACCATACACTCAAGCCGACCGGCGATGGCGGCGTCCGTTTTAATTACGATCCTGATATTCGTAAACCCCTCGAAGTCGCGTTATTGGGTCAGGAAGTCGACTTGTGGGCGTTCTATGATCGGATTCAATGCCCGACGTTATTGATCCGAGGTGAGCAGTCTGATTTGCTATCCGCCGAGATAGCGGTTGAGATGAGCCGTCGTGGACCCCGTGCAACGCTCACGACGATTGCCGGTGTTGGCCATGCACCCATGTTTATGTCAGATGACCAGATTGACCTGGTACGGGGCTTTCTGGATCGTTGATGATGAAAGACGCTACGTTGCCGGATGCCATCTGGGCAGATTTGGATGACCTGCAGCGAGGCCATCTGCAGGCCGTTGCGCGGGAAGCACAAACCGTTTACGGCGATCAACGGCTAGAGAGCGGCGAGCCAACCTGGCAGCATGCGCTGGCGATGGCCAGTCTGGCTGCCGAGCTCCGTCTGGATGCCACCGCCCGCGCGGCCGCCTTACTGTTTGCTTTTCCGAATCAGGAAGTTTTTGATCGAGACCGTTTCGAAAAGCAATACGGCCAAGACATCATGCGCTTGGTGCGTGGTGTTCATAAGCTCAACCAGATGCGGCCGATCGCCCAGGCCTTTGTCAGCGATGCCGCCCTGAATCCGCAGGATCTGAAAGCGCAGGTCGAGATCCTGCGCAAAATGTTGCTCGCCATGGTGGAAGATGTACGGGTTGTGCTCCTGAGGCTCGCCTCACGCACGCAGACACTGCGCTACTACGCGCAGAATCCGGATCCAGCCCGGTTGGCGGTTGCTCAGGAAACGCTCGAATTGCTGGCGCCGCTGGCGAACAGACTGGGTGTCTGGGAACTCAAGTGGGAGCTCGAAGACCTCTCCTTCCGTTTTCTGCATCCCGAGACGTACCGGGAGATCGCCAAAAAGCTCGACGAAAAGCGCCTTGAGCGGGAGAGCTTTATTGCTGCTGCCGTGCAACGCGTACAAGCAGCGCTGAAAGAGCGGGGTGTGGTGGCGGAGGTCTATGGCCGTCCCAAGCATATCTATAGCATCTGGAACAAGATGCACCGTAAAGGCCTGGCCTTCGATGAACTTTATGATGTGCGTGCGTTGCGGATCGTCGTCGACACCGTTCAGGATTGCTATA
>JACCDW011185069.1_pt1 | contig 11505 bp, 18 predicted proteins | sample 7449781 | NCBI WGS metagenome assembly JACCDW01 (sample SAMN15323449, study PRJNA562643) | freshwater metagenome | isolation source: river surface water | place: USA:Blue River Watershed | collected 2017-08-18
CTAATTTCGTAGGTGTTCATCTTTATATTATTTTATAGAAAAAATAATTGAAAAAAAAATAATTTAGAGAAACAACTTAAATACAATTTGAGAAAACAATATAGAGAAAATGATTGATACAGTTGACGATGAATGGGCTAAGTATTTAGATGATGATAATAACTGTTCTGATGATGAGTCCATTGTTGAATCTGAATCTATCATTCTTGATAAATCATCATCTTTTATTAATGAAAACACTCCTATTCCGGAACCTACTGATATATACATATCTACAAAATCAAAAATAGTAATATTAAATGAAGTTATTGAATTAAATATGTTTTGGGATATTCCTGTAATTCCATATTATCTACCAATTGAAGGAGTTGTTAAAAAGGAAATTAAAATTAATTCAAAGACACCTCAAGAAGTTGAAGAAGTTGAAAAACTAATTTCATTGCAACAAGGGTGTAAGTTTGATATGCTTAAAAAGATTGATTCAACTAACAATAATCGCACTAAATTTAGAGATATAAGAAAAATCACTGTGGGTCTTTGTAAAAAAGACATAGACAGTGTTAGAAAGAAGAAGAAACAAGCATTTCATAATTGCATTGTTGTCATCTTACGTTTAAAAATAGATGATAAATTTAAAGAATTCCATGTAAAAATCTTTAAAAATAAAAAAGAAAGAGGTATTGGTAGTATTGAAATTCCTGGAGTCAAAGATGATGATGTATATGACTTAGTTTTAAATAAAACTATTGAAATTATTCAACCTTTTGTTAGTAAGAGATTAATCTGTCAGCCAAATAAAAATACGGTTCTTATTAATTCAAATTTTAACTGTGGGTTCTATTTAGATAGATATATATTATGTGAGATTTTACGAAATAAATATAACATAGAAGTCATATATGATGAATGTTCATATCCAGGATTGCAATGTCAGTTTTGTTATAATCCAGATATAGAAATACAAACTGGTCAACAATTATTAGATTCTGACAAGAGTAAATATCCAAATGTATCTAACATATCTTTTATGGTATTTCGAACTGGAAGTGTTTTAATTGTTGGAAAATGCGATGATAGTATTTTAAATATTATTTATAATTTCTTAGTAAAACTATTTAAAGAAGAATTTTATAAAATCGCCATTAAAATTATCCCTTTGAAAGATAGAATTAAAGAAAAGAAAAAGACTATTCGTACCAAAACTATTACAATTGTTAATGAAGTTCCAAAATCACCTAAGAATATATTAGACAAATATATATTAGAAGACGAAGATGAAGAAGAAGAAGACCAAGATTTAGATTTTGGTGTATCACTTGTTAATTGAATATCATTTGTTAATTGAATATCACTTGTTAATTGAATATCATTTGTTAATTGAATATCACTTGTTAATTGAATAAATAAAATCCATTGCATTTGTAATTTCAATATCAGATATATTATATAATTTTTCGCTCAAAATATTTTTTCTTTTACTATTCATATATAATTCAACGATCTCATAATACATTTCAATTGAAATATGTTCTTGTTTATCAAGTAAATATTCTAATAATATATTAACATTAGATATATCTGTTAAAGATTTATATGTAAAAGCTAGTCTTATGAATAATTCTTTTATTTTTGCAATTTGGATAGATTTTGTGTCATAGTTAAAAGATGTTAGTTTCAATAGTGTTAATAATATATATTTAAACCCATTTATATAAGAATCTATTTTTTCATTCTTATTATTTACACATTGTTGTAGATTCTTTTTGTAATTATTATTAATTTCAAAAATAGTCTTTTTATAAACAAACATACTTACTTCTTTCGAAGATAACTTTAAATGAGAATTTGAATCACTGCTAATTTGTTCAATATATTCTTTATATACATAATTCGATTGTTGACAATTATATACAGTCAAATTCAAATTTTTTGTGTAATATAATAAAATACTAAAAACAGTAGAAACTGTTTCTATACCACGTTGAACCAAAAATTTATATAATTGAGGATTTTTATAATTAATATCTAACTCTAAAAACTCCTTAATTACTAATATATAACCTTTTAATATTTCATCAACCGGTTCTTCTAACGTTTTGTTATAGTTATTAACATTACTAATTGTATATATCGGTTCCATATATTTAACTAACAAAAGTATTTTTGGATTTTTCTTTTATTTTTTTCAAGTTTATAATAATTATATAATATATCAAAATAAGTATTTAAAGACAATGAACCAATAAACAATATAATGTCTGATAATAAGTCTGCAACTACAACTGCACCAGCAACCACTAGTTCTACATCTGAAACACAACCACAAATTCGTTTACCAAGCGATATTACATTTCAACATGCAGCTAAATTAGCTATTGTCAATGACAAACCTATTTTATTAGATTATTGGTCTTCTTCTTTAGAAAAGAAGGCTCTTATTGGTGTTAGAGAAAATGGTGAAAAATTACTTGTTAAGTCTAGTGAAGAATACACGTCTAGCATTGTTAAATTTTTCAAGAGTGGAAGTGAATTGATTATTATTACTGAAAATTCTATTTATCTTGTCTCTTCGGAAATTCCTACAAGAAAGATTTCATAAGTTGGAATTAATGAAATAATAATATATAAAAACGATTTATTTTTTATATATTTATAGTATATGCCTAATGGACAATTTTGGTATGGACCGTATGGTTTCTTATTTAAAAAAAGTGGTGGTGGTGGAGCACGACGTAATCCACGCGTTGGATTAATTTGCAATCAACCTCAAAATGTTAATAATAAATATGTTCCTGGTGCCGGTGTTGGTGGTTTAAATACTTCTGTTAGAAGAGCTAAACTTATTCATGCTACTTCTTGCGATAAATCTCAGCACTGTGGTCGTTTCTTTCAATATTTAGGACAGAATATGATTCGTCCTTCTCAATATACTAATTATCAAAGTTAAACAATTTTAAATTAAACCTTTTGATTTTAAATAACGGAATTCTCTATTTCCTGATGCTTTTCCAGCTCCAATATTTCCTAAACCACCTCTAGTATTGTATTCATATTGAGGTAACGACATTCCGTAAAATGAAGTTCCTTTTTGTAAAACAAACTCTTCATGATAAGCTCTTGCTTCTTGATATGAATATGAGTTGCTCTGCATACGACAGTTAAATCTTCCAAATGACGACATTATAATATATATAAATAATATAATTTTTACGAATCATATTATTATATAAAAGCCTTAGGAGGGAATCGAACCCTCGACCTCTAGTTTACAAGACTAGTGCACTGCCACTATGCTACTAAGGCATTAAACTGTGGTTTCCCACAATATATACTAACATTTTTTCTTTAAGTTCTTTTTTCTAAATTATTATAATGTTTCATTTAAAACCTTAATTTGAGACTCCTTCAACGTTGTAGGAAAATCTACATTAAAAATAATTATCATGTTACCTACATGATTATCACGTGGAAGCCCCATATTGGGTATTATTTTTCTATATCCTGGATATATAATTTGACCTCCTGGTGCATTATTTATCGTATAAGTCTTTCCATTTATATACTTTAATTCAAATGAAAATCCACATAAAGCATCCTTCAAAGAAATATTACGCTCATGAATTAAATCTAACCCAGAACGCTTAAATTCTTGACTCGGTTCAACCTGAATAAACACCTTTACATCTCCTATTTGATTTTGATTCACTATATTTCCTTTATTCTCTAATATAATTAATTCATTATTATCAACTCCTTTTGGTATATTTATATATAATGTTTCCTTTTCAAATGTTTTTACATTTTCTTGTATTAACCAACGCTCTATTTCTAATGGCATCGTCATACCAGTTAATACTTGTTCCATATTTAATTTCACATTCATCACTATTGGGGTTGGCTTTTGAAAAACAGGAATACCATTTCTAAATATTTGAACATTTGGATTATTAAAAGGACCCGGTTGTCCTTGACCAAAAGGATTAAATGCCTGACCGAAAATATGCGAAAACAACTGCTCTATATCTTCTTGATCTTGTCCAGGACCATGTGAATTTTGTCTGAAAAAATGAAAAGGCATACCACCTAAAGGATTCTTCCTACTAAAATCATATTCTTGTCTTTTTTGTTCATCTCCTAAAATTGAATATGCCTCATTTATTTTTTGACATTTTTCCACTGCAGAAGAATCATTTGGATTTTTATCCGGATGATATTTAAACGATAATTGCCTATAGGCCTTCTTTATTTCTTCTGTACTGGCATTTTCATTAATTCCTAATATATTATAAAAATTCTCCATAAATAATATTATTTGAGATATACTTAAATAATATTTTACGAATATAATTAATGAGTAATATTCTTTTTGTCAATAAATACCAACCTTCGTTATTTTCTGAATTTCAGCTCAACTCTGAAATGTTAGATATACTAACAACATTAGTTCAAATGGACAACCTTAATATACTATTTATAGGCGACATCGGTTCCGGAAAAACTTCTTTCTTAAATGCAATGATTCGTGAATATTATGGTTATACAAATACAAATAATATAAAAGACAACATATTACATATCAATAGTCTTAAAGAACAAGGTATTAATTACTACAGAAATGATGTGAAGATTTTTTGCCAAACTTGTTCTACTATTAAAGGCAAAAAAAAGATTATTGTGTTAGATGATATTGACTTTATTAATGACCAAAGTCAACAAGTATTTCGCAATTGTATTGATAAATATAGCCATAATGTACATTTTATTGCATCTTGTACAAATCCACAAAACGTTATTGAAAGTATCCAATCAAGACTTACTATTATCAAAATCAAACCACTATTAAAAGAAAACATTGAAACTATAATGGATATTATTATCCAAAAAGAACACATTCAAATTGATAATGATGCTAAAAAATTTATACTAACAATTTGCAATAATACTGCCAAAATCTTAATTAATTATATGGAAAAAATTAAACTACTTGGAGAACCGATTACACTTGAAATTGCTAATAGTATTTGTACTAACATTAGTTTTTTTGTTTTAGAAGAATATACACATCATGTTAAAAATAAAAACCTAAATCAAGCCATCAAAATCTTATATGACTTATATGATAAAGGATATTCGGTCATGGATATTTTAGATAATTATTTCTTATTCATAAAACATACTTCACTTTACACTGAAACTGAAAAATATGAAATTATTCCTCTTATTTGTAAATATATCACTATTTTTCATAATATACACGAAGACGAAATTGAACTTGCACTTTTTACAAATAGTTTAATTGATAAGATTACATAAAAAAATTAGGTACTTTTAGGAAAATATAAATATATTACTAATATAGGTAATGACATCGCAAATATTCCGTAAAATTATACCTAAAGAAGATTTAATAAAATTATTTGATAATACATGTTTAAAAGAAGATGATTATTATATTTTAAGTAATGACTCTTTTAAACGTGGTATGTTAGATAATTCTATTCCTGAATTTATGGATTTCTGTAAACCATTTTATTTTAGTTCTAAACAAAAATATTTAGAAAGAAAATTATGTTTTAACAGTTTTATAACAATCATACGCCAAATTTGTAAAACACATAATATACCATATAAATCACAAATTAAATATTGTAAATCTTCATATACCATTGATTATTTTATCTATATTTAAATTTCCTTAAACTTTTTACGTTTAAATTTATGTATTTTTATTTAGGAATATTTTAATATATCATGTGGGAAATTCTTCAAAATTATGGCGTAGTCATTGTTAGTATCATCGTTGCAGCTCTCTTATTTGCGTATAAATTTTACTTTGGAGATAAAGGTGGTGAAATTGCAGATGGATTAGAAGAAATGGGTGATGCTATTGCTGGTGCAACTGGAGGTAAACGCGGACGTCCACGCAAATGTGACGGTGACAAGTGTGCATATTAAATCTATTTAATTTCTATTACTCTTACTAAATTTATTTACAATACTAAAATAAATACGTAATATTTTTTCTAAGTCCTTATCTACTTCTATTACAACATTATCTCTTGTTTGCATTATATATTGTTGTAAGTGACTAAATATTTGGTTAAACTGTGTTGGATTATGTGTTCGTGTTTTCGTATAAAATGTTAAAATTTTTAAATCTTCATTTATTCCTTCTATTCCTTCTATACCTTCCAATTTTCTTACAGTATCTGTTAACACCTCTATTTTTTCTTGTAATAACTCTTCTTCTTTCTGTAATTCTTGGCGTTGTCTTTCTTCTCGTAAATGCTCTTCTGCTAACTGTTGTTTCATATATGCTTTTAATTCAATCATCCTTATCTCACTTGGACTTCTATAATTAAATAACGAATACATCATATTATTTGCTATTATATACACTGATGACGCTGAATAATTTATTCCATATATAAGTGGACATAATATATATCTTCGAAATATTCCATCAATATCCATATTTAGATATATAAATTAGTTTCTATATTCGTTATAAAAATATTGTATAAAAAATTGATTATTATTTTTCTGTTATTGTTAGTTCAAAAAAATGTATAGAATCATTTACTTCCTATTATTATGCAGAATTATCAGTTGTCTAACTGGTTGTGAACGAGTTTCAAACTCTTTATCTAAACCAAAAATTATGATGCTACAAAATACTAATCCTAAATTAAAGTTCTTAGCAAATGAAGTAATCAAAGATGTTTCAAAAATAACAAAAATTCCTGAAAATAAAGTGAAACTTTGTATAAATTATGGAAAAATTAACTATAAAACTAAATTCTAACGTCCATAATGTATCTTATGTATGACTTTTTTCATTACTTCATATATCTCATTATAAATATCAATATCTAATTCATATTTTAAATATTGCAAACTCCTTAAGTATCCCGTTGCATGACATATTGGGTCATGATCAATATATTTTGGATTTACAAACATGAACTTCCCATTATGCTTATTTATACCCAAATGAGACAACTTAAATTTACTAAGCGATAAATCATTATTCCATAAAAGTGTTAATAATTCACACATATTTCTTATAAATACTGTTCGGTCAATTTGCGTAATTACAGATATCATTGATTTACATTGTGGAATTTGAAATTTAATTTTATCTTCTGTTAGTTCATATATCTTTAATTGTTCGATTTTTTCCAATTGTTTATAATTATTTACAACATAATCATAATAATGTTTATAATCATTATCATAATCATATGATTCATAATCTTTCTTTAAATTATGTATTACTGTCATGTAGTATTCTGTATTATAGTAATCAAGGTAATCGGTATCTTCAATACACTCTTGCAACATTCTTATATTTGCGGTTAAAATCAATAAAAATTATGTTTCATTTTTTTTTCTTTTACTTCTGTATTCGATTCATTAATATAATAGTTATCGATGTTATTGTTGTTATCATTATAACTGTTATTGATGTTAGTACAATAACATTATCTACACGACTTCTTATTGGATTTAATGGATTCATACATTATATATAAATTATCGTTTATATTTATACATAATATAAAACATATAAACGCATGAAACTTATTAATTAATTCTAAACTTTTTAATAATTTGGATATTTCGCCTTTAATAAATTATTACCCAAATAATTTGGCTTTTGACCCCATGAATATACTAATGGTGTCTTCCAAAACGAGATCCATTCTGGTTTTGCATGATGGAACGGTTCAACAACACCATTATTACTATCTGGTGCTAATGCTAATAACATATACTTTCCAATAATAGTATTTGATTCTAATATTTGTCTTGTATCCATTCTACTAAACCACTCATAATGACGACGTTTTAAAATCTGTGACGCAGGAATCCAAATTCCATACATATTTTTATAAAAATCTATATAATCATTTGATAATAACATATCAACTAACACAGGAACATCATTCAACGTTTTTGTACCTACTTCTTTTCCACCAATTATATTTACCCTATGATTATTATTATTACACCAACGATTTAAATCACCTAACATATCCATTTGTGCAGTATAATCATTTGAAATTAATCGTTGAAGTTCTTGGATAAAATCCGCAACCGTTTCATTCTCCTTTGGTGCACCCATAAAATTACAGTCCGGATAAAATAGTCTCTTCACTGATGTAGAATGATTATTCACATTTTCACATACAAACATTTTATCGCCTTTAGTTCCCTTGACATACATTTCAGTTAAATCTCTTAAACATAAAAATGATATAGGAACATTCATACCACCAAAACTATGAATCAGTTTTGCAATACCTAACATTCTCATATGAGATTTTATTGGATCTGGAATAATATCCATATTGATTGACCAATTTGTTAGTAACTTACCAAATGTATTATCATCTATGATACAAATATAAAAATTCTCTTCACAACATTTAATAATGCTTTTCACAGTTAAATATAAATAAGGTTGATTCAAATCCAATGAACTACGAGAACCAAAAGACGTCCAATTTCTTGCATTATACTCATATGGAACATGAATCCATAATATAGGTTTTTTAGATTTGGCTAAATCAGATTCATTTAATAAATATTTTCTTATATCATCGTAATCAGTATAAGGAATATCTTTATATTTTTTTGCAACATAACGTTGATATAATATAGATAAAACTACAACTAATATAAATAAAATTACAATATTACTTATGGCAACCATATATAATATTGCTACAAAAAAATGTTATACTTTATAATGTTTATACAGTTATACTTTTATACTAGACTATACATTTTTTCTATGTTCCTGTTTTGCCTCATTAAGTTCTACTAAAGTCATATAGATGTTACGAAATGACTCTGTGACATCATCTAATTGGTCCAAATAAAAAATTAAAATCTCTAAATGGTCTATGATAAAATCTGTATCACCTCCATTTTGCATTATATCTTCTAATTTCTTTGATTGTTCTTTAATTAAATGATGGGGTGATAATTTTCTTAAAATACCCTTTTTATTAATTTTATCAATCTTATGGATACGTTTTTGAATCTTAGCTTGAATTTCATCTAAAGAATGATGTATATATTTATTTTCATAAATAGATTCATCATCACATTCGTCATCTTCATTTATTTCTTCTATATCTTCTATATCTTCTACACTTTCATTTAAATTTGTTTGACCTAAACCTAAAACAATACCTTCACTTACATCAATTTCTTGTAAGTTTACATCAATTTCTTGTAAGTTTACATCAATTTCTTCTATTGACATCTATATATTAAATTTATGAACTTATCTTTAAGTTATTATTTAATATTAAATATTAAATATTTATTTTTAATTTGTTAGTTTCAATAGACTAGACCAAAAACTATTATTCGCATCTTTAGCCTTCTCTGTTTGACGTGCATAATGATATGCTAGTGCTGCACTTTCTTCTTCTATTTGTTTATTTTGATTAAATAATATACGTGTTGATTCTTCCGCTGATAATGGTGCTGCGTTTAAATTATCTCTATGAGTCTTATATTCATTTACATTTTTAAACTTTGGTGTATTATTATAATCTTCTGTTGTAACCGGAATAACTGTCTCTATGTGAGCCTGTCTTAAATCTGTATATTCTAAACCATTATTACTAAATAAATTTCCTGAACCAAAATTAGCATCATTTTCTAACAATGATGAACCAAATCCAGGTGAGAAAAAACTATTACCTACCCCATTATATACTGATACTGACTGTATTTGTTTTTTTTGTTGCTCAAATTTTTCATTCATATTTGATTTTGTTACATTTCCATCTACATCATATAATCCATCATTCGATTTTAACCAATCTCCATAACCTTTTTCTAATGAATTTTCCACACGATTCTTTTCAAATTGTTCATTAAACCACGATGAAAACTCTGAACCCTTTTTAAATTTACCACTCTTTTCGTCAAATAATTTATTTACTATATTTTGTTTCTCTTTTTCATGATAATCAGTTTCATCTATTTTTTTATTTGTTGATTTATTTTGAAATTCATAAATCGAATATAGACGCTTATACGCCGCTGAATAAAATAAAAATACTTTTGGATCTAATTGACTCTTATCCGGATGAGTCATTAATACCTTTCTCTTTGCATTTTTCATCATTTCTTCCGTCAAAATTGTATCATGGATCTCAAACAATTTATACAAATCCTTTAACTCATAATTCGCTATATCTAAATCTAATGTATTATTTACATTTGTATTTGTTACAGGTTTAGGATCATTATCCCAGTTATGAATTTTTATTCCTGACTTTGGACAACTACCTTGACTACATTTAGAAGTATATTGCATTTACATTATTCTAATATTTTAGATTATTATTATTAAACGGATTATTATTTTCTAAACTAACATTTTACCTTCAGAATTCATTATTCCCTTTGCATGCAAAGATGTATTTATTGTACTATTTAATACTCCTAAAAATTCTCTATGTTCACTATCAGGAATTTTATCTATGTTTAAACCTTCATATTGCTTCCAATAATTATTTTCCAATATAAATGCAACCGCGATTGAATTTCTTATATATTCTTGTAATGAATACAAATTAGCTGAAATGAACCTCTTTGTTTTTGTATTTGTATTTGGGTTATTATCATATATTATTTTTATATATACAATATTTTTACCTTCATTATTTTTATAGGCAGTTATAATACTATCCATAATATAATGTAAAAAAATTTAATTCTTAATTTAACATATTACATTATAAACTCCGGAATACTATATTTATCTCCTTCCTTCACATACTTAGCAATAACTTTTGGATTTATCTGATTTGTTAATATATCATCCGGCATATACACATTTCCAGTTTTATCTATATAATAATTTATTCCTTGAATCTCTTGCACCCATACTTCGATTTTTTGGACCAGTTGAGCCGGTGCTTCTTCTACTGTTACTGTTCCATAAGGAGTATTCTTCTCATGTGTACCACAATATTCACATTCAGCTCTCTTTCGTCTTGTACATTGCTGACCATTTGCCCTTTTTGCACAACATCTCTCAAACAAATTTACTGGCTTCTTAATTCTCTTTCTCTTCATAAAATCTTCCTTTTCTAACATTAAACGTTCATAATCATATACGAATTGCAATAATTTAACACATTTATCGTCATTTTCAATACCAATTGTAATTGCATATTCACGTATATCATCCTTAAATTCCTTAATGTAATCTTCGATTTTCTTTGTTAAACGCTTTTCCATCTTTATATACCATTATTTATTGGCAATTATTTTTTTCAATTTTTTTCTATTTTCTTTTATTATTCTCTCTTTTTCCTTGGCTTATATTGTCTTTTTTTCTTAGTCGGCTCTTCTACTATTTGTTCTTCTGTTACAGAACCTTCTTCTAAGATTGTATCTGGTAAACTTGTATCTGGTAAACTTGTATCTGGTAAACTTGTATCTGGTAAACTTGTATCTGGTAAACTTGTA
>JACCDW010940932.1_pt1 | contig 11501 bp, 11 predicted proteins | sample 7449781 | NCBI WGS metagenome assembly JACCDW01 (sample SAMN15323449, study PRJNA562643) | freshwater metagenome | isolation source: river surface water | place: USA:Blue River Watershed | collected 2017-08-18
ATTAATACTTTGATTACCATTTAAGGAGATTTACGTGAACGTTCCAGTTACATCAACCCTTCCAAAGCATGACATCGCTGATGCTTCGCTTGCGGCGCAGGGTCGCCTCAAGATTGAGTGGGCAGAGCGCAACATGCCTGTGCTTGCACAAATCCGTGAGCGCTTCGAGAAGTCACAACCTTTTGCAGGTGTGCGAATCTCAGCATGTATGCACGTAACAACAGAGACAGCTAACTTGATGCGTGTTTTGAAGGCTGGCGGAGCAGAAATCGCTCTATGTGCATCAAACCCACTTTCAACCCAGGATGACACAGCTGCAGCTCTTGTCCACGAGTACGGAATTTCTGTGTTTGCTCGCAACGCGGTTGACCGTGATGGCTACTACAAGCACATCAATGCAGCTCTTGATATCGAACCACACCAAGTATTTGATGATGGTTGCGACCTAGTAAACACTTTGCACACAACTCGTAAAGAGTTGATTCCGAACATCGCTGGTGGTTGCGAAGAGACAACAACTGGAGTTATCCGTCTTAACCAGATGGCAAAGGATGGCGCCCTTCAGTTCCCAATGATTGCTGTTAATGACACAGATACAAAGCACATGTTCGACAACCGTTATGGAACAGGACAATCAACTCTTGATGCTGTGTTCCGTGCAACTAACTTCTTGCTTGCAGGACGCGTTGTTGTTGTAGCTGGATTTGGATACTGCGGTAAAGGTGTTGCAGAGCGCGCAAAGGGTATGGGCGCAGATGTGATCGTTACCGAAATCGATCCAACTAAGGCACTTGATGCAATGATGCAAGGATTCCGCGTTATGCCAATGATCGATGCTGCAAAGCTCGGTGATGTATTTATCACTGTGACTGGTAATCGCGATGTATTGCGCGACGAGCACTTCGCAGTTATGAAGGATGGCGCGATTATGGCTAACTCAGGTCACTTCGATATCGAAATCGATGTGGCTTGGCTTGAGCAAAATGCCAAGACAAAGAATGCAAAGATGCGCCACCAGACAGATGAATATGTACTCTCAGATGGGCGTCGTTTACTACTTCTAGCTGAAGGTCGCTTGGTTAACCTAGGCGCAGCTGAAGGCCACCCAGCATCTGTAATGGATATGTCATTCTCAGATCAAGCGCTAACAGCTGAGTACCTCGTCAAGGAAGCAAAGAACTTGAAGCCAGGTGTACATGAAGTTCCTACATACATCGACAAGGAAGTTGCATCACTCAAGTTGATCAGCATGGGTGGACGAATCGATGTATTAACTCCTGCTCAGGATATGTACCTCAACTCTTGGGAGCACGGTAGCTAATGACTTTAGTTATGGTCGTCGATGACGACCAAGATCTCGCAGAGATGCTCGGCATCGTTTTGACTGGTGCCGGCATCGATGTCGATCTAGTTAGTCGTGGCGATGAGGTCATGGATGTCTTCCGTAACAATCCTCCCGATCTAGTGTTGCTGGATGTTATGTTGCCTGGCCTTGATGGAATTGAAGTCTGCAAATTAATTCGTGCAGAATCCATGGTTCCAATTGTCATGCTTTCAGCTAAAGGTGATACTCAAGATGTGGTTAAAGGTTTGGAAGCAGGCGCAGATGACTACATGGTTAAGCCATTTCGTCACCCTTCAGAGTTAATTGCTCGAATCAGAACGCGCCTGCGCCGAACCAATGCCGATGTTTCGGGCTTGCTGACCATTGGTGACATTGCAATCGATGTACAGGCACATCAGGTGACTCGCGGCGGAAAGCAGATTGCATTAACCCGTCTTGAATTTGATTTATTGGTTGCACTTGCGAAAGAGCCTGGTCGCGTCTTTACTCGAGATGCATTGCTAAGCGAAGTCTGGGGTTACAGACATTCAACTGACACACGTCTTGTAAATGTTCACGTTCAACGCCTGCGCTCAAAGATCGAACATGACGCCGAGCATCCCGAAATCGTCGTTACAGTCCGCGGAGTCGGATACAAAGCTGGAGTGATGGGCGGTTCCTAACAATGAACCGAATTTTTACGCGCTTCCGAAACTCACTGGCAATAAAAGTCATTATCTCCACTGTTTTACTCTCCTTGGTCGTTATGGGAGTTGCCGGATCAGCCCTAAATTCACAGCTTTCTAGAGGCATTAAAGAGGTAAATCTCAATACCGCTCTGGTTGAAGCTCGATCTACGATCTTTACTGCCGAATATAGATTCCTTCTAGCGCAGGGTGAGCCCGATTCTGTTGTTCAAAAAGTCGTTGATGATGTTATTAGTTCTGCCACAACCTTAACCGCTAATGAGAACGCTCGAGAAGTAGTTTTCATTCGTAGTCCTGGCAACACAATGGACAACAACTACGAAATCGCTTCCAACCTTCTAGATCCAAATTCGATTCCATCATCTCTTAGTGAACGTGTGCGAAAAAAACCTGACCTCGTTTACCAGTACACCAACATGAATTACTTGACGGGATCCAGAGTTAAAGGTCTTGCTATTGGTCAAAAAGTTCAGATTCCAAACGCTGGTCAGTACGAGATGTACATTATTTTTTCTTTGGCTAATCAAGAAACAACGCTTGATCTGATTAGTCGCTCCTTTTTCTTAACAGGATTCTTGCTGCTGTTCCTTGTGGGGCTTGTTACCTGGCTGGTAGTTCGACAAGTTGTTAAGCCAGTTCGCGAAGCTGCATCGATTGCAACAGAATTTACCGCAGGTGATTTTGGGAAACGTTTGAAGGTTGATTCTCAAGATGAAATAGCTACCTTGGGAATTGCCTTTAATGACATGGCTGAGTCCATTGAGAAGCAGATTGCACGGCTTGAAAACCTTTCTCGCGTTCAGCAGCGCTTTGTGTCAGATGTTTCCCACGAATTACGTACGCCATTGACAACTCTAAGAATGGCATCAGAGGTTATTCATTCTTCAAAGGATGAATTTGACCCGATTGTGGCCAGAAGTGCAGAGTTATTGGTTGCACAATTGGATCGATTTGAACGATTACTGGAAGACCTCCTAGAAGTTTCTCGTTTTGATGCAGAAGTAGCGGTTCTCGAAGCGGTCGATTTCGACATTGTTCAGTTGGTTAAACGCTGCGCGGAGGATTTAAGCTTGGTAGCTAAAGAGCGCAAGACTGAAATTTATGTTAATTCCTCAGAACCAGTTGTGATGATTAAGGCTGATATTCGTCGGGTCGAGCGTATTTTGCGCAATTTATTGGCTAACGCAATTGACCATGCCGAGGAGATGCAGATTGATGTTCGCATCGAAGCGAGTGATCACGATGTTGCAGTGGGAGTTCGTGACTACGGCGTGGGCTTAGATGAGAACGCGTTGATCCGAGTTTTTGATCGCTTCTGGCGTGCAGATCCTTCACGAGCTCGTACACGTGGTGGCACAGGGTTGGGTCTCTCAATTGCTCTTGAAGATGCACGTTTACATAATGGTGAACTCGAAGCGTGGGGACGTCCTGGACGAGGTGCAAACTTTGTTGTGACATTGCCACGAAGCACATGGGAAAGAATCGATCAACGGTTGATTCCCTTGCAGCCTGAGGATTACAAAGCATAATTTCCACAGTTTGATCTCGAGAAAACTACAAGAGATTTTCACGACCATGCTTGCCCTGTGGGGTCATTCTCTGAAGTTACTCAACTCTTGTTTCCAAGCAGATGTTTTGGTTGTCAAAAAATTGGACCCAGCATTTGTTCTGAATGCCGAAGCAGTTGGCATCCTCATTACTATCGGACAAAGGTTGATGGCCTTACCGTCCATTCATCGCTTCTGTACACGCCAACTGCATCCAAGATTATCCTGGCTGCAAAAGAGTCGGGGCTGAAGAGAGCAGATGAGTTAGTTATTGATGCGATTGTTCTAGCACTTCAAAGATCTAAACTAGATTTAACGTTAAGTCGCTTAGTACCAATTCCATCGAGTAAATCCTCACAACGTCGGCGTGGAAGAAGCTTTATTGTGGATCTTGTTCACCAAATCTCATTGCGCACAGGAATTGAAGTGGTTGATTGCCTCCAACTTTCTCGCCGAGTCTTAGATCAAAGTGGCTTGCATCGCCAGGAGCGATCAACAAATCTTGCAGGTGCTTTCAGGGTTTCTTCTCACGTCAGGGGAGAGCTGATCCTGGTTGATGATGTGGTCACGACGGGGGCGACCCTGAGAGAGGCCTTCAGGGCGGTTAATTCGCAGGGTTTTCACGCTGTGGGCTCAGTCTCTGCGGTTACCGCCTGCGTTGCTCAACCTCTACGATAAGGGCTTGGAACAGGGTCACACCCTTACTGAGAGGCCAGGTCAATGCCAGCGTTTGTAGACAAGATTTTGCGTGCAGGCGAAGGAAGAATTCTTCGCGACCTAAGCAAGATCGTTGGCTTAGTCAATGCTCAAGAGGCTCGTTTTTCAGCGATGTCAGATTCAGAGCTTCGTGAGCAAACCGCTGTTTTCCAGGGACGGTACGCACAGGGTGAAACCCTTGATGAGCTTCTGCCCGAGGCGTTTGCTGTTGTGCGTGAAGCTGGTCGTCGAACATTAGGTCAGCGTCACTATGACGTTCAGCTTATGGGTGGCGCTGCGATGCACAAGGGCAATATCGCTGAAATGCGTACAGGTGAAGGTAAGACTTTAGTTGCAACCCTTCCGTCTTATTTGAACGCACTTGCAGGTCGTGGAGTTCACGTCGTAACAACTAATGATTACTTAGCAGAGCGCGATAGCGAGTGGATGGGTCGCGTTCATCGATTCTTAGGTTTAAAGGTCGGTGTAATTCTTGCCAACATGACTCCCGCAGAACGCCGCGAAGCGTATTCAGCAGATATCACCTATGGAACAAATAATGAGTTTGGCTTTGATTATCTACGTGACAACATGGCTTGGTCACTTGATGAGTGTGTTCAGCGAGATCACTTCTTTGCAGTAGTGGATGAAGTTGACTCCATTCTTATTGATGAAGCACGAACACCTTTGATCATCAGCGGTCCAGCTGATAAAGCCACCAAGTGGTACGTGGAGTTTGCGAACTTGGTCCAAAAACTTCAACGCGATGTTCACTACGAAGTTGATGAGAAGAAAAAGACTTCAGGAATTCTTGAAGAAGGCGTCACCAAGGTCGAAGAGCTTTTGCAAATCGGCAACCTTTACGAGGCAGCAAATACTCCAATGATTGGTTACCTCAACAATGCAATCCGCGCAAAGGAGCTTTTTAAGCGCGATAAGGATTATGTAGTTATGAATGGTGAGCTCCTCATCGTTGACGAGCACACAGGTCGCATGCTTGCCGGCCGTCGCTACAGCGAAGGCTTGCATCAGGCACTTGAAGCTAAAGAACGCATTGAAATCAAGGATGAAAATCAGACCCTCGCAACAATTACTTTGCAGAATTACTTCCGTTTATATGACAAATTGTCAGGAATGACCGGAACTGCAACGACAGAGGCATCCGAATTCCATCAAATTTACAAACTAGGTGTTGTTCCAATTCCTACAAATAGACCTTCTCAACGTATTGATTCTGCTGATTTGGTGTACAAGTCAGAGGTTGGAAAGTTTGCTGCAGTTACTGCAGATATCGCGGAGCGTCATCGCAAGGGGCAACCGGTATTGGTTGGAACAGTAAGTGTTGAAAAATCTGAAGAGCTTTCATCATTCCTTCGCAAGGCGGGAGTTCCTCACGAGGTTCTCAACGCTAAGCACCACGAACGTGAAGCTGCGATTATTGCTCGCGCTGGTGTTAAGGGTGCGGTAACAGTTGCAACCAATATGGCTGGTCGTGGTACCGACATTATGTTGGGTGGAAATCCAGAGTTCATGGCGGATTTCGAATTGCAACGTCGTGGAATTTCTCCGGTAGATAATGCTGAAGAGTATGAAAAGGAATGGCCAGCCGAGATTGCACGCCAAAAGGCTGCGGTCGAAAAGGGCCATGAAGAAGTTGTTGGGCTTGGTGGACTTTATGTACTAGGTACAGAGCGTCACGAATCACGTCGTATTGATAACCAGTTACGCGGACGTTCAGGTCGCCAAGGCGATCCTGGAGAGTCTCGTTTCTACCTTTCACTTCAAGATGATTTGATGCGTCGATTTAATTCAGGAATGGTCGAACGTTTCTTGTCCGCCGCTGGACTTCCAGATGATGCACCAATTGAATCCAAGATGGTCTCAAACGCGATTCGTTCTGCTCAGACTCAGGTTGAGGCACAGAACTTTGAAATGCGTAAGAATGTTTTGAAGTATGACGATGTCATGAACCGCCAGCGCACCGTTATTTACGGTGAGCGTCGTAGCGTGCTCGAGGGCGCTGACATCAAAGAACAAGTAGCTCACTTTGTTTCAGATACTTTGACCGCTTACATCTCAGCCGCAACCGCTGAAGGTTATGCAGAAGACTGGGATCTAGAGACCTTATTTACAGCTCTGAAGACGATTTATCCGATTACATTTACTATCGAACAACTTGAAGCAGAGGCTGGTTCACGAGTTGGGCTGGATGCTGATTTCATTACCGCTCGAGTCCTTGAAGATTGCCAAGCCGCATATGCACAACGTGAAGAGGCACTTGGCGCAGAGGTTATGCGCGAGCTAGAGCGAAAGGTCTTGCTCTCAGTTCTTGATCGTAAGTGGCGCGAGCACCTATATGAGATGGATTACCTACAAGAGGGAATCGGTCTGCGCGCTATGGCTCAACGTGATCCACTTGTTGAGTATCAAAAAGAAGGCTTTGATCTATTCGCGGCCATGATGGATGGAATTAAGGAAGAGATTGCAGGCTTCGTATTTAACATCGAGGTTACGATTGAGAGCGCAAACAACCAAGTTGTAGCACCAGGACTTGAGGCAAAGCAGTTGCCTCAAGCAGGTCTGCAGTACACGGCTGCAGATGAATCAGGTGTTCGCACAACCGGTGAAGTTTCTCGAAGCGCACCATGTCCATGTGGTTCAGGTAAGAAGTACAAGCGTTGCCACGGAGGCGCTGCTTAACTTCAAATGAGCTTTAGATAGGTGCATAACCAGCGCCCATCTAAACCTTCAAACCTGATTGCAACTACTCGTAAGCGATCACCAAAGCGAATCGTCACCGTTGCTTCGCACACCCCATCCAAAGGTTCTGTGATTCTAGTTTTACGAATTCGACCTAGCTCCTTCAACGAACCAGCCTTCCTTTGCAGCTCACTAAATACTGCGTAGTGACACAGATGTTGCAGTTGTTGACAGGATCTTCGCCCAGCCCAGATCTCAATCAAGTTGTGGGTGAATTGGAGAATAAGCGGATCAATCATTGGGAGTTCATTTGCCGATGTTGGTTGAGGCGCAAACTCTGAATCAAACTCCTCACCAAAGATGCTTGGAACTAAGTAGAGTCGGGGCTTTTTATCCACTTGAATGAGCGGCTCTGGTTTGAAAATTTCGAGAACTGGGTGCAAGAAATCCTCATTGGGGTCGCTTGAAACAGGAAGCAGTTCAATAGTTGTAAAGGTAGGAAGCTCTTCGAACTCTCTTTGTGTAGTCATGAGTACACCTTTTCGGCTTAAGGTGTGGATGTACTCATTCTTTAGTCTTTACATTTCTCATACTTTTGACCGAATGTGGACAAATCTTGCTATTCAGAGTCGCCAGGCTCTTGGGTACACACATGAAAAATACAAAGAGCTCATTTAGCGCACGCATGCCGTTGGCCGTAACCTTAATAATTGCCTCCTTTGCTTCGGCATTCTTTATCTCTACATATTCAAACAAAGGCGATAAGTATTGGGTGCTCAGTAACTCGATCGTAAAGGGACATGTCATAACCCCATCTGAAGTACGACTAGTGCACATGAATTTGTCCAGCATCTCTCGCAATTACTTAAGAGCATCGGAGCAAGTAATTGGTCAGGTTGCAATGAGGAGCATGGTTACCGATGAAGTTCTATCTGTTTCAGATGTGGCAAATGCGTATGACTCATACACATCAAGTGCAGTTCCATTGAGTTTGCGATCATCAGATCTTGCAACAGGCGTAGGTATCGGAGACCAAGTTGATATCTATTGGGTATTTGATTCCCTTAACGGTGAGGAGGTTGTTGATCCGATAATGATTTTAGGTGGCGTCACCATTGTTGGTTTAGATGATTCAAAGAACACCCTTGGTGGAGATGTTTCAATCACTGTCGCGATTGAAGAAACTCAAGTTCTGCGTTTACTCAGTGCAACAACACAGGGTCGTTTAGTTGTGGTTCGTTCATATGTCTGAACTTGATATGCCAACAGTAATCACCGCAATTGCTAATCCAGAAGCCGAAGGCTTCGTCGCCGGAACCCTCTTTGCGCAGGGTTGGAACGTCATGTTCAGGGCTATTGATTGGGGTTCACTTGAGAGTTATTGTGAAGCAAATCCAATGATCACGGCCAATGCACTGTTGATTTATGGAAATGATTTGCCAGGTGCAAGCAAAAACCATATCAATGCCGTGCAGACATCGTTGCGCCAAGTGATTGGTTTCTCAATTCCCAACGCCCCAAATGGAGATTTTGAGAGTTTGCACCTCCTGCCATCATTAGGTACAGATTTGGTTTCATTGGTGCGAGGATTTGTTCGCGCACCAATGGTGCGTTCTACTGCCATCACTCAACGCAAAACTCGAAACTCAAAGGTCATTGCCGTTTCTTCGGCAGGGAGTTTTACAGGGTGCACATTGATTGCTCTCAATCTTGCGATGGAGTTAAGCGTTATAGAGAAATCCACATTGCTTATCGAGGCGAATTTTCGAGCTCCTTCAATCGCGCCAATTCTTTCTATGCGCCACATCGGAGAAAGTGGATCGTGGAAATCGATTGCACCTAACTTGGCGCTAGCGGAGATAACTCAGAACTCTGTAGATCACCTTGAAGAATTCATGAACAAAGCGATGGATGAGTTTGATGTAATCATCATTGATATTGGCTCAATCTCGGGACTATCAAACCGATTGACAGATAGGCGATGGACCTCCATTGTGACAACTTGGTGTTGTGATCAAGCAGATGAGTTGATGATCACCTCACGAGCTGATCATTTAGGTCATTACCGCCTAAGCCAGGTGATTGATTTACTCCAGCAAACATCGATTCGCGCCACTGTAAGTTTTATTCAGAACATGAAATCCCCTGGCAAGAGAGGAAATGCAGAAATGGCTAGATTCTTAACAATAACCACCGCGCTAAAGCCAGTTCGAGTACGCAGCTTGAAGGAGGACAAGCGTTCGGCAAAAGCTGCAGAGGATGAACATGCAACCTTGCTTGAGAGTAATGAACGCTCAAATCTACGCAAATCGATCGCAGAGCTGGCCAGAGAAATCATTTCTTAAGATCTATTACTATGGGTGAATGCGCGCATACCTTCCCATCAGCCATAAGGATCTTGAAGCCTTTGTGCAGAGCAAGAGCTTTGACACTGATGAGGTTTTTGCCCCTACTCAAGCTTTTGTTGCAGATAATTTGGATTGTGATGAGGAAGAGCTCGAATACCTCCTATCCGTCGCTGCCGGTGAAGAGGCGCTAGATCTTCGACTCTCAGAAGGTTCACCAGGAATAGTTCTAGCTTTTGAACTCACCGCCGAACAGATTGCTGAAAGCTATGAGGATTCAGTCACTCTAAAATCTCCGCTGGCATGGGATCAACTGCAGTGTGCACTTCTAGCCTTTCAAGGCGATGATGAGTTGGTCTGGTTTGCTACTCAAGAGATCGAGATTCACTTGGCGGAGTGGAAATAACAATGTTCCAGCTAGAGAAATTGCTTGGCGCGAGAACGACAATCACGATCGATCAAGCCAATCGAATACGTGAGTTGATTGCAGATTGGCAGTTACTGTCAGATCTTTCCTTTGCCGATTTAATTCTGTGGATACCGATTCGTAAAGATGTTTCAATGTGGCCAACAGGTCATATTGCTGTCGCGCATATTCGTCCTACAACGACTTCAACGGTTTTTATCAACGATGTCATTGGAGATGAAGTTTTGTGGGGAGCAAAGCCGGGGATTGACGAGGCTCTTTCTGGCGATGAGGTGATTAGTTCTATCGATCCTGAAAAAGTCGGGGAGATGCTGGTAAAGAGCGAAACCATCCCAGTCACCTTCGAGGGCCAAGTAATTGCAGTTATATCAAGTCACAGAAATGTTGAACATTCACGTGGCTCGGGAAAGCTTGAAAGCAATTACCGAGAAGTTGCGCAGCATCTGTATCAGATGGTTGCACAAGGTAGTTTTCCATATAAAGATGCTGGATCACTCTTCGAACCAGTTCCGCGCGTAGGTGATGGAATGATCCGATTAGATGCGAATTCGGCCATTTCATTTGCAAGTCCTAACGCAAAGTCAGCCTTTTCTCGCATGGGATGGCGGGGAGATTTAGAAGGAAGAAACCTTGGTGAAGTAGCTGAACAGGTTGTAACCGCATCAGCAAATGCATCTGAAGAAGGTGTTCGCTCACGCCTCAATGGAAAGCAGTTACAGCGGGTAGAAATTGATAATCAAGGTGCAACTATTGATTTGTTGGTACTTCCATTGATTATCGGTAGCGACAAAATCGGAGCCATAGTCCTACTTCAAAATGTAACTGAGCTGCGCAGACGAGATCGCGAGCTAGTAACAAAGGATGCGACTATCCGAGAGATTCATCATCGGGTTAAGAACAACCTTCAGACCGTTTCAGCTTTACTACGGTTACAGTCACGTCGAATTGAAGATCCCGCAGCTGCGGCTGCATTAGATGAGGCGGTTCGTCGCATTGCCTCGATCGCGGTCGTCCACGAAACCCTTTCCAATAGCACGCAGACCACTGTGGCTTTTGATGAAGTTCTCAGTTCCTTGGTTACTCATGCTTTAGAACTAAGTCCTCGAATGGGTGAGTTAACGATTGAGCGAATCGGAGAGATTGGTTCTTTGGAATCACGTGTGGCAACTCCACTGTCCTTAGTTGTTACCGAGCTAATCCATAATGCTTTAGAGCATGGTTTGTACGAGTCAGGTACTCATTTAAAGATAGAACTTCAGAGATACAGCAATGAAGGTCTAGTAACAATCTCTGATGATGGAATTGGATTGCCAGAAGGTTTTGATCTTCTGACTTCATCCAATTTGGGTTTACAAATTGTTCGCACACTCACAGAAAATGAGTTGAAGGGTGAACTGAAATTAGAATCGACAAACAAAGGTACGCAAGCAAAGTTGCGTTTCCCACTTTAGATTTGGTTTTGTTGCTCCATTAAGCGAGCGCGATTACGCGCAGCGCGACGCTTCAGTGCACGACGTTCATCTTCAGATAATCCGCCCCAGACTCCAGCATCCTGACCGCTTTCAAGCGCCCACGCAAGGCAGGGCTCTTTAACGATGCAACGGTTGCAGACCTTCTTGGCCTCTTCGATTTGAGTTAGGGCAGGACCTGTATTTCCAACTGGAAAGAAAAGCTCAGGGTCTTCATCACGGCACGCTGATTGATGACGCCAATCCATCGCATGTCTCCTTAGGGAAGTTCACGGTAAAAGTGAGG
>JACCDW010973064.1_pt1 | contig 11501 bp, 6 predicted proteins | sample 7449781 | NCBI WGS metagenome assembly JACCDW01 (sample SAMN15323449, study PRJNA562643) | freshwater metagenome | isolation source: river surface water | place: USA:Blue River Watershed | collected 2017-08-18
GAATCAATAAATAAATATCCTGACCGTCATTGGGAAAATCGATGACTCCCATCGTTATTCCATAAACCGGCTTATCCTCGTCCTGCGTACGTCCGGGCAAACCCTTGCCGCCCAGGTTGCGGTAGATGCCTTGTTCCGGCTTCCAGATCGCAATGCGATGAGTTCCAAAAAACTGTGACATAAGGATGGCAAAGGTTCCGGGTGCTGCCTTCAAACCTTTGATGCGCAAGACATAGGTTCCAAATCCATGTTTCTGGCCGATTTCCGGGATCTGCAGCCAATTCTTTCCCCGACTTGTGACGATGATAGGCGAGGCCTTGTCCAGATATCCAGCGCGGAGATCAGCTTCTGTGATGAAATGCTGCCAATGAAAGTGCCAGTCCCCATCCAGTCGAACGAAGTCTTCAGACCCTGCGTCCCAAGTGGAAAGGTCAATAGCGCCCTGAACAACGGCAGGCTTGGCCCATAACCATTGGGGGGCGAGCAGGAACAAAGATGTGATTAAAAGCTTCCACATACGGGGAATGTTTCGGAAAAAGCCCGCTTGATGTGAGGAAGGAAAGTCCGCTCGGAGAAAACTGCGGAGCGAGGCGCGCAAGCCCATGATTTAGACTAGGATTTGCGCTACAAAAGCCGTATCTGCCTTTAAAGTAAGAACAGCGATGCGGCCTCTTTCTGTAAAAGGGCCCGTAGAGGGCCCATGGATTCAGAATGAGAACTCGGCATTCGCCAGTGCACTGCGCGCTGGTGTATTGTAACCCGCCACTTCCTGGTAATAAGTGTTCAACACGTTATTGATCTTCAACGAAAAACGGGTAGGGCCCTGACGCCATCCGAAGCTTGTGTCAACGACGCGGAATCCTTTGGTGCCATCCACATAGGGTCTGGCACGACTGCGAGTTTGGCCGCGAACAGCCGTCATCCAACTGAAACCATCCTCTTGCCAGGTGACATCACCACTCCATGTATCATCGGGACGTGAAGGCAGCGGCTCGTTGCTTTCCTTATCCAGGGTGGAAAGACGCGTGTACTGCGCCCCTGCGCTTACGTTTTCCGTCAGGTCCCATTCGATTTTACTTTCGAGGCCTTTGATCAAAGCGCGGTTGATATTGTAATAGCGCGAAGTCGTTCCATCGAACTCGATCAGGTTGGTCGTCTGGTTTTGAAAACCGGTTAAGGACACGCTGATGGCAGGACCGATGTTCTGTTCGACTCCAACTTCCGCGGTGATCACAGCTTCCGGCTGAAGGTCAGCGTTGCCGTAGATGGGAGCCCGCAGTTGATAAAGGGAAGGCGTCTTGAACCCACGACCGTAATTGACGCGCAATGTTGTCGATTCCGGGACAAGCACATAATTGAGCGCGGCCTGCCCAACTGTGGTGTCATCAAAAACGCTATTTTTTAGGGTTCGCGCGCCCCACTGTCCGTACAGGCGATCACCGAGTCCCCATTGATATTGCAAAGCATAAGAGACTTCCTTGATCGTTTGCTCCGGCAGCTTATCGTCCACATCAAAGCCCTGATAACTCGCCTTGTTCGTAGTCTCTGCACTGTCCCTGAGCCACTGCGCAGAAAACACTAAAGTATGAGAAGGAGCGAGTTTGACGAGCTGACTGAAATCGACTGTGCGACGTTCGCCTTGAAAGCGTGAACGTTCCCAGGTTTGGTCGCGATCCGGGTTGTATAGGTCTGGATCATCGAAAAACCTGCGATCGCTTTGGGATAAGCCGGCTGCGAGGCGCGTTTCAAACGCATCATCAAACCGCAATTTCTGGGTTAGTTGGGACATCAGCTCCTGACGTTTGACCTGGAAGTTAGGATCGTCATTGTTCGCGCCGGCATCGATATCAGCAACCGATTGCGAGCCTTTCAACATGAGGTCAGCGCTATAAGTTCCACCCGTTCCATATTGAAAGCGCAGGCTGCCGTCCTTGCGTTCGAAAGCATCATGCTCAGCATCGTCGCGGGAAGCCGTGTGAGAATATCCGCCTGTCCGTGTGCCGGCGACGGTGGCGCTGTATCCCAGGTCTCCAGCCTGACCTGCAACACGCGCGTGGCCACCATAGGTCTCGTAGCTGCCCAGCTCAATTCCGGCACTGCCGCCGACGCCTGCCTGCGGACGCCGCGTGATGATATGAATCACGCCGCTCAAACCCGAGCCGCCATAGGCCACGCTGTGAGGACCTTTGACGATTTCGATACGTTCGACATCGTGCAAAGGCAGATCGCCGATATCGAAATTCTTTTCGATCGTGGAAGCGTCCGCGAGCTCGACGCCGTCGATCATCACCATCGTATGACCGCCTTTATCGCCGCGAATCAGAATTTCCGTATTGGCACCAGCACCACCGCTGCGCCGCATGGAAATTCCTGGCAGTCCCCGCAGGATTTCACTCACGGTTTGCGCGCCGCTGCTTTCAAAATCGCTTCTTTGCAGAACGATGACGGAGGCTCCGAGTTCGCGGCCTGGTAAAGGATTTCGGGTTGCCGTAACGACAATACGTTCAGCTGGACTCTCAGGGGACGTTTCTTCCGAATGAGCCAGGGTCGGGCTGGAGATTGTGACAGCCAAGAGAGAAAGTGCGATATCTTTGCGCATGGGCGTGTCCTCATAGCTTGTGAGGACATCCTTTTAGTCCAGGCGAGCAGGAAAAACCAGAGTCAGTTGGGTTCCCTGCCTTCTGGCATGGCGCAAAGAGTTTTTTCCTGAAGCTGCACCCATGCCTGCAGAAAGCTCACAAATTCTGCGCAGACTTTTGGCGTGGGGTGGTCTTTGAAATCCTGGGTGTGATGCGCGAGCTGCTTGAGGAGGCGTTTATGCAGCGTTTTACGCGAGTGCAAATCCACCGACCGCATTCTGCTAAGGAAGTTCTCCTCCTGTTCAAAGACTCGTTCCGCATAGGTATTGAGTTCATTCAGCGTGATGAGAATTGCAGAACGGGTGGCAGGTTCTTGCACCTGCTCCTGCAGCTTTTCCACCAGCTCATGGAGCCTGTTGGCATCGGTCCAGGACATGACTCTGTCTCCTTTGCTTGACAGGTACCTTTTCGGCCGTGAGTGGAATGGCTTGAGGACAAGGCTTTGGCGTTTTTCAGGGGAATCTCCGTCAGGTCCACTTGCTGTTTTGCCAAAGTGATCTTATGTTCCATTGGTCATTGTTGAATTAAGGCTTCGGGTTACCGCTGCGGACTGCCTGGGAATAATTGCCCACAGGCGGGGAGGGGACTCCAAGTGGAATTTGTATCTTCAAGCAGCCAAATGGCTTCGGATTTTGTATGATTATCGCGGAGGGGACACCTATGCGGGAAATGTTGCAAAAAATCCTCGTAATGGCGGGGATGGTGGGCTGTGGCGAGAAAGCTGATACCGCCAAAATTGCTGCATTTGACATAAATCCGGCCAATCTTCCCATTCGATCCGAATGTTTGGGACTCGATGCCACAAAGAACCGCAGTATCCCGGTCGATTGGGATGATCAGACTCCTCTGCGTGTGTGTTTGGTTCAGCAAAATGACGGGGCTCTCGCGTTTGATGTGCGCCTGCGAACGGACACCCCGGCTCTGCGCCGTCAGGCTGTGAATATCGAAGTCCAGGGTTCCTCGGGTCGCACAGCATCGGGCGTCTTTCCCTTGGTCTGGAATCCCTTCAATGGCCTTTACGAGCTGCAATTGAGCCAGGGCTGCCTTGTGGGAACTCCAGGCGGCTGCGCTGTGACGGCTCCCGATACGATGCGTCAACTCTTTACGGCTTTGCCCCAGGCTGAAGACAGCTGGCATCCCGATGTCCAGATGACTCTGACATTGGTTCAACCGAACGGGAAAGCACATCCTGAGAACCCTCGTTTTACGTTTCGCTGGAACGGAAATGCGTCGACCGTCTTGAAAAGCCTCAACTGATCGACCCGGTCTAATTTTTTGACCAGCTGCTCAGCACGTTCTGCGAGGGCAGTTTCACTACATCCCATTTAAGGCCTAAGATCCTGGAAGAATTCAGGATTCGCCCCCTTTTATCCCGCATGATCCTGGCTTGAAAGCGAGGACCAGGTCTTTTACCTTACCAGGAAAGACTGGTCCTCAAGACTTGTCTGGTATAGATGCTGCTCTGATATGTTGCGGATTTGAGGTGCGGAAATGAGCATGAGGAACCAATTTATCGTCTTTGGGCTGGCCTTCATGGTCCTGCTCTTGAACGGCTGCAGCCGTTTCACCCGAACGTTTCAGGGCGTAGCCTGGGAGTGCGGGCTTCGGGAAGACGAAGTCTCTCTGGAAGCGTCCTACATTAAGTTCTTAAAACCCGATCAATCCGAACTTAGTGGTGTGGAGAGAGCCACGACCCGCGCCCGGTATATTTCCAGTGTCGGTACCATCAAACCATTGGAACTGACCCAGAAAGCCTGCGTTCAAGTGCCTTCTGAAACTGGCACCCTGCAGATTTCCAACATCAATCCGGGACTGCAGGCGTCATTGTCCTTCGCGCAAAAGTCAAGAACCACGGGATTTGAACGTGTGAACTTGCAGAAACATACCGAGCTTCAGGCCGAGCTGATTTGTCCTGATGAGGGCTATTTTGCTCACGATTCGCTGCCGTTTCCGGCCCGCTTGCTGGCCAATGGTTCATTGCAGGCGACAAGGATTCGAATTCTCGCTATCGCGGCGGCATCGGGACGGGAACAGGAACTCTTTCGCAAGGATTACGGTCAGGACGTGAGCGTGTGGCCGGATCATCTTCTTACAAAAAATTTGCCGGAAGGCAGTTATAATCTGAGTCTCGAAATCGTGCAAAGCAGCAGAGGCTGGGATTTGCCGCTATCTGCAGCAACAGGTGGCCTTTGCCCTTTGCAAATTTTGCATCGCGAGCCTGGAATCAAAGGTCTCACGCGCCTTGTGGAGCCCATGGCTTCCTTTGTGAAAAAAGGTGAAACCTTCAGCTGGACAAGTGAGAGTGAGTTTGGGCGACTTTTCGTTTGTCGCGAAAGCAAAGCCCAGGATGCTGATGAGCTGACAACAGAAGATTCCACATCATGCGAGCCTCAGGCCGAGTGCAAGGACTCTTCGAGTTTCAAAGCCTTTTCGCAATTGACGGCGACTGACGCAGGTGTCTTTGACTATTTCCTTTACGCGCAGGATCGCAGTGGACGCCGCTCTGATATGGCCTGCCAGCGTATTATTGTCTCAGACCAGAAGCCCACTCTTCGTGTGCGTTGGGAAGAGGCGAGTTGGAATCAAGCCATGGCGGTGATGGCCAGTCCCAAAGCGGGATTTGCAGCGACCATCGAAGTCTCACATCAGCAGCGCAGCGACCGCAATCTCGCTTCGCAGCTGCAATGCCGCGTCGATTTCATGGTGGATACGGCGACTTCGATGGCAGGACGTGATGTGCTCTGTACCTCGGGCCGTTGCCGCGGGATGCGAATGGATCGCTTCGTACCCTGCGATACGAACGTTGAAGCCTCTCTTTATGATTTTTGGTCCAATCAGATGGCTCGGCCACTTCTCATGCGTCTGCACGTGCGCGCCGATGATGGCAGCGGTCATTGGGCTGAAACCATGCGCAGCGTGTGGATTCATCCCCAACGTTGGCAGCAGGAAACCATGCCGCCTTTCGCTGCGGTGGGATCGGATGAAGTCACGTCGTTGACGCGTGACCGCCAAGGTAATATTTTTACAGTATACCGGACAAATCCAGCTCTTTGGGACCCTAAGACGCAAACCTGGAAATCCATTCGCTCGCCACTCACGCAGCCTTTTGCTGATTTGAAAGTATTCGCTTCAGAGGAAGGTGAGGTGTTCCTGACCGGTCTCTTGCCAACCAGTGCCCGTCCTGCGGCTGGAGATGCTGCCATCGCCCGCTGGAATGGGCAGACTTGGGAACTCTTGCCGGCGCATCCTGGAACATCGGAATGCTATTTTCAAGTGAGGCCCCATCCCCGCGGTGGATTTTGGTGTGAAGTGGATGATGTGAAAGCGATTCACTTCAAAGATGGCAGCTGGAGCGAGATCGATTTTCCCAAGGACAAGACCGGCAATGTCTGCAATACATGGGGTGTGGCCGACCGAGGTTCACCTATCGTCGCATCGCGTGATGGTGGTTACTGGATGGTGTGTTACACGCCGGGTGTTCTTTATCATCGAACAGCAGAAGGTATTTGGGACGAGAAATCTTATGAGCTGCCTTCTCTTGAGCAAATTGCCGAGGATGGTAGTGGTCGTCTTTGGACCTTGCAACGCGATCAGCGAGGACCGAAGACGCACTTTATTGTGGGCTACGTGGAAAATGGTCAATGGACCAAAGTCGCTACCTCTGATCCCAAGACCCTTGTGGGAGCAAGTCTGATCCCTGCTCCAGGCGGATCCATTCTTTACTACGACATGCAATGGAACCAGGAAACGAAGCGCTGGGAGAGACTGCCGGGCTTGGATCGATACTGGCCTGATATGCATCTGACCGCTTTTTATACCCAGGATAAGCGGCTCATGCTTTCGACTCGTAATGGTTTCGCATCATGGAATGCCGGCGACGTGAGCTTCTATCCTGTGAGCTGGTTTGATTTGGAACCGAACGTCCTGAGTTCGCAACTGCTTCATTTTTCATCGGATGGAGACTTCTGGTTCCGTGCGGCGTTGCAGCGAAGCAGCCAGCTGAAGTTGCGAAGAATCCGTTTGCGTCCCTGGAATTCATTTGGTGTGGATACCGGACTTTTTCTGCGCTCCGAAGGTTCGATCGTGGGCGGACTTTGGTTCAACGACGCTGGACTTCCCTTGACCTATATCGGCGGCAAGGGCCTTTTTGAGGCGAGTGATGCCGGCTGGAAAAACTCTGTGCCGACCGATCTAGGCTGGATCGCAGGTCGCGATGGAGCAGGAAACATTTTTGTTTCAACAGCGCATGAAGTGTATCGCACACAAGGGGAAAGCTTGCATCGTTTGATCGAGGAAGGAAAGCTGCAAAACAGTTACACGTTCCTCGCGCATCACACCAAGGACCAGAGAGTGTGGGCCTTTAGGACCGGGACGCGATTTGTATGGCGGCTCGGTGCAGGTCAGCCCGAGGAATTTTTCCTGCCAGAAAATACGACTTTAAATGAAGTGAAAGACCTGATGGGAAGGCTCGTGGCCTTTACCTCGAATGGGATTATGGCCTTCGATTTGAATAGCCTCACGTGGAAAGCTGTTAGTTACGAGGACCTGGGTCTGCCAGCGGATACGGATTATGCGATACCGGTGTCCAGCGAGCACGTCTTGGTGAAGCTTACCAACAAGACCTGGGTGCTCCGCGGTCTGGCTCCTGAGTTGGATCGGGTCATCACGCCTCCCGTTCCCGATCCTTATATGCCGCCGAGCCAACTCATTGTGATCAAGGAGAACGATTACCTGATATTCGTCCAAAACCGCGGCATGTTCCGTGGTGATGGTCAGCGTTGGACTCCTTTACTGACCGATAAGGACGTCGCGCGGATGATGCCGGGTATTGGTGAACCATATTTTACCCAATCCTATCTCGATCCTTTGGGGCGCGTGTGGCTGACGGGAAAACCTTTCCGCTTGATGATGTTCGAACTGCCGGCTACCCCCTAGATCCTGTTGCGGACAAAAATGACCTCCTGAAAAGGAGGTCTCCTTCCATCGTAACTATCCGCCTGCTGTAAATTATCCCCATTAAACCTCCGAAACTATTGGCGAATAAGATTCTATTGAGACGGGACGCCCCACATGGCGAAAAACCCATTATAGGATTTGAAAAAGGGCAGGTTATGCAGCGTGCACAGGTCCTCAGCGCAAAAGGTGTATTCCGTGATCCGCCGATCTTGGGCTTCAGTGAATGCAGCTTGCACAATCAGACGATGACGATCACTTGGATCAGCGAAGCTGCATGACAAAGCGATGATGAGCTGGGAGGCGCCGTGCCAAGCAAGAAATTAAGTCGACAGCTGATGAAGGCTTTTTCGACAGACGATATCGCAGAAATTGTAAAGCGTTTCAGAGCTTCCTCTGCAAGCGATGCAGCAGCTGTTGAAACTGAGAACCCCGAAGAATGTTTCAAGAACCTGGTGGATGCTGTGGATCGTACCTATGAGCTGGCCGATACCAACCTTAGCCTGGCCCAACACAGTCTGGAAGTGTCCAGTCGGGAAGTTGAAGAAAGCAACCGTGAGCTGCGTCTTCAGAACCGAAAGATTTCCGACCTTCTTAACAATCTTCGGCAGGGTGTCTTTACAATCGATGCCAGCGGCCGCGTCATGGCCCCGATTGCCCGTTTCACAGAAGAAATCTTCGCCGGATCCATAGTCGATCGCCAAATCCAGGAAACTCTTTTTGCAGATTTGCCTTCTGACAGTGAAGAGATGCATGCCATCGAAACAGCGCTTTCCACCGTGTTCGGCGAAGAGGAACTGCAGTGGAATGAAATGCAGCATCTTTTCCCACAGCGTGTTACCCGCATGCAGGGTCGCCAGATCCTGCGAGTCTCGCAGCATCCGATCTGGGATGACTCCAAGAAGCTCGCGCGCATCATGTTCGTCGTCGAAGACATTACGGCCTTGGAAGAACTGGACAGGACTGTGAAAGAGGAACGGGCCCATAGTGAAAAGACCTTAACGATTATGCAGGAATTCCTGCGGCATGAGCGGGAACAGGTTCTGCACTTCATGAGGATCCAAAGCCGGATTCTGGCTCAAATCTGGCAATCTTTGCCCGTGGAAGGCGAAGAGGCCAGGCTTACACTGAAGCGCGATCTGCATACACTTAAAGGCAATTTCCGCATGTTTGGATTGACCTTGATCGCGCGCTGCTGTCACGATATCGAAGTGGAACTCAGGAAAGATCCCCCTCCCCAACGAATCCCGGAACTCATTGAAAGGCTAAGAAGCCTCTTCGAAGATTATGCACGCCTGCTCCAACGCCTCTATGGCAATCCCATGGAAAGCGGCAACATTCTAATGAGCGACGCGGAGGGGCAGATGGCCTCCGTACCGAAGCTGGCCTTGGAGAAGATGCTGGATATCTTTCATGATGCCCGGCATTACTTCCCATCACTGATCCAAAGCAATCTCAACCGGGCCATTGACCGTCTGTTTTTTATCCCCTTGTCAGCCCGTTTTTCCACCCTGCCTTTGATGGTGGAGGAATTGGCCAGAACGATCAACCGTCAGGTCGATATTCAAGTTTCAGGCGATGATAGCAGTCTGCCACCCAATGCCATGGAAACCTTGTTCAACTGCACTGTCCAAGTCCTGCGCAATGCCGTCGATCACGGACTGGAAGATGAGCAGGAAAGACTTCTGCAAAGCAAGCCGAAACGCAATCGAATCGAAGTAAAATGGCATTCTCTTGAAGACGAGTCGGTGGTCCTGACCGTAAAAGATGATGGGGCCGGAGTGAACACGGAGGCCTTGTATCAGAAGGCCAGGTCCATGGGCCTGATCAAACCAGAAAATCAGGGCAAGATGAGTCATCAGCAGAAGCTCGACCTCATCTTTTTACCAGAACTTTCGGGCAAAGAATTCATGACACAAAACTCAGGCGCTGGCTTAGGCCTTAATATCGTCTGGAATCAGATTCACGCTATGAATGGTTCCGTCAAAGTTCATTCCATGCCGGGTGAAGGCACCAGTATCGTCATCAAAATCCCAGCTCAAGCCTTTTACCGCTGGGCGTCCATGCAAGGCGTCAATGCCCATGGGCAGTGAAACCTAAGACCTGTCGCTTCTCTCCCCATTTCTTGGCCCGGGCCCTGCAGTCTCGTGGAAGGGACCGGTACCTTCATGTAAGATAGTATAATCCTATGGTGAAGCTACTGCTTGGAGTCAGGCTGTGAATAGTGCGATATGGAATCATCCATGGCTGAATGCGTTTACGCAATGGGTCGGACTGCGGCGCGAAAGGTTCGAAAGCAACCAGGAATTCTGGTTTGCGAGGTCGGCTGCCATCTACACGATGATCGGTATGCTGGTGGCGTCTTCTTACAGCGTTTTTTATACGATCATCGGGGCTCAACGGTCCGCCTGGGCGCTCGGAGTCCTTTCCCTGGTTCTAATTCTGACGACGCCGCTTCATCGATTGGGTCAATCCCGCCTCTTGGCTCATTTGAATCTTGGCGCGACGAGCATAGGCCTGGCGGCGGTTGTGGCCCATACCGGGGGTATCACATCGAGCGCGGCCTGCTGGTTACTCGGCGTAACCCCGGGGATCACAGCTCTGCTCTTTAGGCGTCCGCAAGAGATCGTGCGCTTAACGTCTCTGACCATAGTGCTTTACCTGCTTGTCTTCATTCTTGAAATGCGTGGCTACCCGGTCAATCAGCTTGGTTTTGAGCCTGGGTCGGTCTTTGAACGAACTTACTCGTTCATTCACTTCACAGTTTTCTCGCTGTTCATTGCATTGGCGCTTTCCATTTTTGCCATTACCCAAAAAAGACTTTACGATGATCTGCAATTGAACAAAACTCAACTTGAAACGACCACGAACAACCTGAATGCGATTTTTGAAGTCATTCATGAAGCAGTGTTTCTGGTCGGACCAGAACTCAGGATCAGCGCGGAGCGATCAGCCCGTTTTCACGAAATCCTCGGTCCAAACATGACCAACCTTGCCCACTTCTTTTCTCAGTGTGAAATGAAGGGCGATCAAAAGGCCCAGGCCGTGGAAGCGATCGATACCAGTCTCGGCAACGATGAAGTCAACTTTCATGTCAATGAGCACCTCCTGCCGCGTGAGCTGCGTTTTCGCAAGCACGACAAAGCCTCCGTGCAAATACTCAGTTTGCACTGGACACCCGTCCTCCAGAACGATCTGGTCCGCAATATCCTCGTCGAGATTCGCGATATCACCCAGCTTATGGAAGCCGAGGCCAAGGCCAGACAAAGCAGTGAACGGAATCATATACTCATGGCTCTCCTGGAAGCCAATGCCACCCAACTGCCTTTTTGCGTCCGCGATTTTGAACGACTCGAAGGGCAGTTGGCCAAGAGCTGGCATACGCAACCCCAGGATCTTGGGAAGATCAAAGCGATCATACATACAATAAAGGGCAACGCCCGCTCTATGAAACTTTATGATCTTGCGGAGACCGCGCATCAGGTTGAAACCAGTCTGGCCCTTGCTACAGAGACAAAAGCGGACAACACGCACGAGGTGGAAAGTCTGATCAAAAAGATCCGCGACTTCCGGGCCATTTATCATGGGACCTTGGCCAAAAATCAGGCTGCCGTTGAAGGAATTTCTGTTTCTGGTGACGAGCTTACCTCCCTGTTCCGAACTCTCGAAAAGATTGAGGATGGTCGAAACCTCCTGGTCGCGTTGAAAAGCCGCCTCCCTCATAGCCTTGGGAGCATGGTAGCCCAATTGGAACACGATCTTGTCATTATCGCTAAAGAGCTGGGAAAACCTGCCCCAACCCTCATGACAAATGACAGAAGCTTTCTCTTGACTGAGGTCGAACGAGGCAAGCTTATCGATGCGCTTGGGCATATCGTCCGCAATTCCATGGATCATGGCATCGAAGAC
>JACCDW010545049.1_pt1 | contig 11499 bp, 11 predicted proteins | sample 7449781 | NCBI WGS metagenome assembly JACCDW01 (sample SAMN15323449, study PRJNA562643) | freshwater metagenome | isolation source: river surface water | place: USA:Blue River Watershed | collected 2017-08-18
TACTCAACAGATTTGGATGCGGCTTAAAATGAAACTAATTAGAGAAAGAGTTGAAGATGTTAATTATTTAACAGAATCAACTGAAGAAGGAAAAAAAGAATTATACATACAAGGACCTTTTCTTGTAGCTGAACAAGGCAACAAGAATCGCCGTATGTATAAAATAGATACTCTACAACGTGAAGTTGACCGTTATGTAAAAGAGTATGTAGATACAAAACGTGCATTGGGTGAGTTAGGTCATCCAGATACACCATCTATTAATTTAGAGCGTGTATCACATCTAATCACGGAATTAAAACAAGATGGTAACATCTTTGTTGGTAAAGCAAAAATTCTTGATACACCTTATGGCAACATCGTTAAGAACTTTATTGAATCTGGCGTAAACTTAGGTGTTTCTTCAAGAGGTATGGGTTCTTTGGTTCCAGGCGACAATGGTCTTAGTATTGTTCAAGACGATTTCCGTTTGGCTACTGCAGCTGATATTGTGGCTGACCCATCCGCTCCTGGTGCTTTTGTTAACGGCATTATGGAAGGCAAAGAATGGCTGTTTGTCGAAGGTCGATACGTAGAGGTCGATATTGATAACGCAAAACGACAAATTCAGAAAGCCTCAAGTAAACAATTGGAAGAGGTTGCAATTAAGCTCTTCGATAATTTTATTTCAAAACTTTAAATTATATAAATAAGCAATCAATAAAAGGAGATTCCTAATGTCACAAAACAAACTTTTTGAGGCTGCTGCTGAAATCCTTGCTGGAACAAAAGGCAAGAACGCTGACCCAATGCCAAGCGCTGGTGCAGAAGTTGTAGATTTGGGCGGACCAACACCACAAAATTCAAAACCAGATGATGATTCAAACAAGATTGATGCAACTAAAGCTGCTAAGTCAGCAACTGCACCAACTACTAAACCATCAGCTGCTTCACCAGACACACAAAATTCTATGAAAAAAGAAGAAGCTGAAGTTACTACTTCAGTATTTGCAGAAGATGTTGATGCATTATTCGCAGATGATTCAACTATTTCAGAAGAATTTAAATCTAAAGTTTCTACAATTTTCGAAGCACGTGTTAATGACCGTATTTCTCAAATCGCTGAAGAAACAGAAGCACGTTATGCAAGTATGTTAGAAGAGGCTGTTGAAGCTGTTAAAGTTGACTTGACAGAAAAAGTTAACGACTATCTATCATATGTTGTAGAACAGTGGATTGCAGATAATGAAATCGCTATTGAAACTGGTTTACGTTCAGAATTGACAGAAGATTTTATTTCAGGTCTACGTAATCTATTTGCAGAACACTACATTGATGTTCCTGCTGAGAAGGTTGACCTAGTTGAAGAATTGGCAACTAAAGTTGAAGAACTTGAAAGTCAACTCAACGAAGAGATTGAGCGTGGTATTGAAACTAAGAAGTCATTAGTTGAATCACGTAAACAAGAAATTACTCGTGAAGTTAGCGAAGGTTTAACAGCTACCCAAGTTGAAAAAATCAAATCACTCGCAGAGAGTGTTGAGTTCTCCACAGAGGAAGAATACAAAGGTAAGTTGGAAACAATTCGTGAAAACTATTTCCCATCTGGTGTTAAAAAGGCAGATGCAGAACAACTTCATGAAGAAGTAAGTATTGCTGAAGATAAAAAGCAAGTCATTAATGACCCTTATATCGCCGCAGCTATGGCAGCAATTACAAAATCAGTTAAATAATTTAAACAAAACTCTAAGGAGATAACTTAATGTATCTATCAGAATCATTACAACAGAAATGGGCACCAGTGTTAGAACACGCTGATATGCCTGCAATTAAAGACCCATACAAGAAAGCTGTTACAGCTGTTGTATTGGAAAACCAAGTTCGAGCTATGCAAAGAGAAGCTGGTATTCTTAACGAAACAGCTCCAACAAACTCAGCAGGTACAGGCGGTTTCGGTAGCGGTGCTACTGCAACAGGTCCAGTTGCTGGTTTTGACCCAATTCTAATCAGTTTGGTTCGCCGTTCATTGCCTAACCTAATCGCTTACGATGTTTGCGGTGTTCAGCCAATGACAGGTCCAACAGGTTTGATTTTTGCAATGCGTTCAACATACGGTACAAGCCGCACTGTTGGTAACGAAGCATTCTACAATGAAGCTAACACAGCATTTGCTGGTACAGGTTCACACGATGCACTTTCATTAGCTGATAACACATCAACAGGTAATGATAACGTATTTGCATCTGGTATGCAAACTGGTACAGCGATGGCTACATCAGTTGCTGAAGATTTGACACCTGCTGAAATGGGTTTCATGATTGAGAAAGTTTCTGTAACTGCAAAGACACGTGCTTTGAAGGCAGAATACTCAATGGAACTTGCACAAGACTTGAAGGCAGTTCATGGTCTTGACGCTGAAACAGAATTGGCAAACATTTTGTCTGCTGAAATTCTTGCCGAAATCAACCGTGAAGTTCTTCGCACAATCTACACATCTGCTAAAGTTGGTGCTCAAGTTGGTACAACAACAGTTGGTACATTTGACTTGGATACAGATTCTAACGGTCGTTGGATGGTTGAAAAGATTAAAGGTTTGGCTTTCCAGATTGAGCGTGAAGCAAATACAATTGCTAAGCAAACTCGCCGTGGTAAAGGTAACACATTGATTTGTTCTTCAGACGTAGCTTCTGCTTTGGCAATGGCTGGTTTGTTAGACTATCAATCAGCTCTTAATTCACAAGTAAACTTGACAGTTGACGATACAGGTAACACATTTGCTGGTACATTGTTTGGTCGCATTAAGGTGTATATTGACCCGTATTTCCCTGTATCATCAACAGCTGAATTTGCTGTAGTTGGTTACAAGGGTTCAAATGCATATGACGCTGGTTTGTTCTACTGCCCATACGTACCTCTACAAATGGTTCGTGCAGTTGACACAAATAACTTCCAACCTAAGATTGGTTTCAAGACCCGTTACGGTTTGGTTGCTAACCCATTTGCAAACGGTTCTACACAAGGTTCTGGCAATATTACTGCCATGAGCAACGTTTACTACCGTGCTTTCAAAGTAGCAAACATCATGTAATAAAACTCCCGTTAAGAGGAGTATTTAAAAGACCACCTTCGGGTGGTCTTTTTTTATATGGATAAATACAAGTATGACTGCGATTACTAGAAACCCAACGAATCCAAATTTTTTACAACCTAATAAGTTTACTTTGAACTTTTCTAGGTTGCCGAATATGCAATACTTTTGCCAAGGTGTTTCTGTGCCTGGTATTTCACTAGGTGAAGTTGTTCAAACAAACCCGTTTGTAGACATATATTCTCCTGGTGAAAAAGCAATCTATGATTTAATGAATGTCACATTCTATGTTGATGAAGAATTGACAGCTTGGAAAGAAATTCACGATTGGATTCGTGCAATGACTTTCCCTACCGAATTTGAGGAGTATCAGAGATTGGGCAGACTATCAAAGAATATTAGTAACCCAAAAACACCACAATTCTCTGATGCAATTTTAACTTTACATTCATCATCAAACAAACCACTTTACCGATTTAAACTTAAAGATTGTTTCCCAACAACTCTATCTACATTTGTTATGAGTGCAACTGATAGTCCAGACAACATTATGACGGCTGATACGACATTCAGATTTGCCTATTATGATATTGAAAAACTGTTTTAACTGTGTTATAATCCTTTAAGGAGGATTTTTTATTATGAATAAACTTGAAGAACTACTTGAAATGTGGCGGAAAGATTCCGTTATTGACAGAACAGAACCTGGCAAAGAACTAATCAATATACCTCAATTACATAGTAAGTATTTGAATATACTTTCTCGTCACCGTCTTTTGGCCAAAGAGGCTGAATTCAAGTATAACAAAATGAAAAAGATTAAGTGGGAATACTTTACAGGTAAACTTGATGATGAACAACTGAAACATTATGGTTGGGAACCATTTCAATTTGTGTTGAAATCCGATATCACTACATATATGGATAGTGACGATGATTTAAATAAATTTATGGCAAGCAAAATTATGCATGAGGAAATTGTTGATATATGTCAAGCAATTCTCAAAGAGTTGAACAGTAGAACTTTCCAATTGCGTGATTTTATACAATGGGAAAGATTCATACAAGGTGTCTGATACAATTATAATTACTAAGGTTGATGAAGCCTTTGTTCATATAGATTGTGAAAGAAATTTAGCTCAAGAGCTTTCAGATTATTTCACATTCTATGTACCAGGTTATCAATTTACACCGGCTTATAAGAATAGAATTTGGGATGGAAAGATACGAATGCTGGATTTAAGAACCAGTAAAATGTATCATGGTCTAGTTCCTTATATTGAAAAGTTTTGTGAAGAAAGAGATTATAAAATCTTTGTTGAACCAAAGGTAAATCTAACAGAGAACTTTTCAATCAAAGAAGCTAAAGAGTTTATTTCTACTTTAAATATTCCTTTTGAACCTCATGACTATCAGTTGAGTTCTTTTGTTCACGCTATTAGAAACAAACGAATTCTATTACTTTCTCCTACCGCATCAGGTAAATCATTCATACAATATCTCATTCTTCGTAAGATACAAGATTCGGATTTCAAAAAAGGTTTATTAATTGTTCCCACAACATCATTGGTTGAACAGATGTATTCTGACTTTGAATCTTATGGATATGATGCAGAACAATATTGCCACAGGCAGTATGCAGGTAAAGATAAGTTCTCTACCAAGTTTCTAACTATTACAACTTGGCAATCTATCTACAAGAATCCACCAGAATATTTTGAACAATTTGACTTTGTTCTCGGTGATGAGGCACACCAATTCAAGGCTAAATCACTCACAACTATTATGACCGGACTAAATCGTGCATCTTACCGGATTGGTTGCACAGGTACATTAGACGGCACTCAAACACACCGATTAGTATTAGAAGGTTTATTTGGTCCAGTTTATAAGGCAGTAACAACTAAAGAGTTAATTGATAATGACCATCTTGCCTCATTCAAAATTAAATGTTTAGTGTTGAAGTATGATGAGGCAATCTGTAAACAGGCCAGAGATTGGGACTATCATACAGAGATGGACTACATAGTAGGAAATGCAGCAAGAAATCAATTCATTAAAAATCTTGCCTTATCATTAAAAGGCAACTCACTCGTATTATTCCAGTTTGTTGAGAAACATGGAAAAATATTATATCAATTAATCAACGAAGAAAAGAAGAAACGAAAAGTATTCTTTGTATTCGGAGGAACAGATGTTGAAGTTCGTGAATCAATACGTGCCATTACTGAAAAAGAAAATGACGCTATTATTATCGCATCGTATGGTACCTTTTCTACTGGTATCAATATTCGCAATTTGCATAATGTGGTATTTGCAAGCCCTAGTAAAAGCCGTGTTCGCAATCTACAATCCATAGGTCGTGGGTTACGTAAAGGTGATAACAAAGAAGAAGCCGTATTATATGATATTGCAGATGACTTTAGAGTAGGCAAATTTACCAACTATACATTGAAACATTTTGTTGAACGTGTTAAAATATATGACGATGAAAAGTTTGAATATAAATTTTACAACATAGAGCTCAAAAATGGATAATATAAAAATAATTAGATTACAGAGTGGTGAAGATATCATTGCGGCTTACCGAGAAGAAAACGGAGAAGGTACAGTTCTCTTGGCAAATCCAATGACTTTATTGTTTAAGAGATTACCAACAGGCAAAGCAATCATGTTAATGTCACCTTGGTTGCCTGTAGAATTAATTGAAAGTAATGCCACATGGGTATACACAGATGATATTTTATCCGTCATGCAACCTAAAGCAAATTTAATTGACTACTATAATAAGTCAATTAGAGAATTGGAAATTGAAATGTTAGCTTCAAGTAATGATGTAGACCAAGCACTGTCATCTTACGATGACCTTCCAGAATATGAAGGTTCTGAACTTAATGAGATGGAAGTAGAAGAAGAAATTAATGAAGAAGAATTAATGGAAGAGCTTAATCAATTAAGAGCAGATGTTAAAAAGAGGTTGTTACATTAATTAGGTATTGGATAACTTATCTTCAAACCCAACACCGAGAGAATAACACTTGTCAAGCACCAAATGAGGCAAAGGTGCTAATATATTGTAAATAAATTTGCCATTAGTATATTGATATTATATAATGATTACATAACTTGGAACATATTATGAGTAAAAAAACTAAACACTATATTAATAACGCAGACTTCTTAAAGGCCTTGATAGATTATCGTGCTGCCTGCGATGAAGCCAAACGAAACAACAAACAAGACCCAATAGTACCGAACTATATTGGTGAATGTTTTATTAAGATTGCGGAACACCTATCACGCAAACCAAACTTTGTATCTTATTCTTTCCGAGATGAGATGATTGCTGATGGTATTGAAAACTGTATCATGTATTTCCGTAATTTCAATCCAGACAAGTCAAACAATCCATTTGCCTATTTTACTCAGATTATTTACTTTGCCTTTCTACGAAGAATCAGTAGAGAGAAGAAACAACTTTATGTAAAATACAAAGCTACTGAACAGTTCGGTATTTTAGATGAAGGTGAAATGTTTGAAGATGCTGAAGGTAATATGCAACAGTTTGTCATGTATGATAATATTGCTGAGTTCATTCATACATTTGAAGAAAACAAAAAAGCAAAGAAGAAAACAAAAACAAAAGGCCTTGAGAACTTTATTGAGGCAGAGTTGCCAGTAGAAACAGAACAACTGCCTGAAATTCCACCTAAGTTGTAGTATAATTAATAGATTATGAAATTAGCCCTTATCAATGACACCCATGCAGGTGCCAGAGGAGACAATCCTTTATTCAACGAATACTTCTTTAAGTTTTGGGAAGGTACATTCTTTCCTTACTTACAAGAACATAACATCACACATATTTGCCATCTAGGTGATGTGGTTGATAGGCGTAAGTTTATTAATTTTGTTACCTTAAATTCTTGGCGTAAACGATTCTTTGATGTATTGGCTCAAAGAAATATCACAATGGATGTAATTGTTGGTAATCACGATGTTACTTACAAGAACACCAATGAGATTAATGCCATGGAAGAATTGTTTAATCATTACAACAACATTAATGTTTTCACCGAACCATTAACAAAAGAATATGATGGTGTGAAAATTGCATTGACGCCTTGGATTAATTCAGGTAACTATGAACAATCTCTGGAGTTTTTGAAAACTACTGAAGCACAAATATGTTTTGGTCATTTTGAGATTGCAGGCTTTGAAATGGACCGTGGTAACATTTGTCATACAGGCATGGATAAAAAAGTATTTGATAGATTTGACTTAGTTTTATCTGGACATTTTCATCATAAATCTACACACGATAACATTTATTATTTGGGAAATCAATATGATATTACTTGGGCTGATTATGGCGATGAACGTGGTTTTCATATATTTGATACTGAAACCAGAGAATTAACATTCGTACCTAACCCACATAAGATGTTTCACAAGATATCTTATGATGATGGTTCTACCGACTTTGAGTATTGGAAAGGTGTTGACTTTGAACAATACCGTGATACTTATGTAAAGATTGTTGTAGTTAATAAACAGAACCCATATTTGTTTGATAATGTATTAGATAGACTATACAAAGCTGGTGTTGCTGATATTGCCGTTGTTGAAGATTTTACCGATAATTCGGTAGAGTTGGATGAAGAAATTGTCAATCAGGCAGAAGATACTATGACTATTCTTAACAAGTATATTGACGGCTTGACATTGAATGTTGAACCTGATAAACTGAAGAATATTATGAAAGAATTATATATTGAATCTCTAAATGTGGAAGTTAATGAATGATTGTATTCCGAAAGTTACGATTTAAAAACTTTCTGTCAACAGGCAACTATTTTACAGAAATACAATTTAATAAATCTCCCAACACATTAATTGTTGGTAGTAATGGTGCAGGTAAATCTACAATGCTTGATGCATTGTGTTTTGCTTTGTTCAACAAAGCATTTCGTAATATTACTAAGCCACAATTGGTCAACTCTATTAATGAGAAAGAATGTGTTGTTGAGATTGAATTTGATGCCAATAATAAATCATATAAGATTGTTCGTGGTATCAAACCTAATACATTTGAAATTTATTGTAACGGTGAATTGATTAATCAAGATGCGGCTATTCGTGACTATCAAGAATACCTTGAAAAGTTTATTCTTAAACTAAACTATAAATCTTTCACACAGATTGTTATTCTTGGTTCAGCATCGTTTGTTCCTTTCATGCAACTATCAGCAACTGACCGAAGAGCCATTATTGAGGACTTACTTGATATTGGTATCTTCTCTACAATGAATGGTTTGTTGAAAGATAAAGTTGCATTGAATAAAGAAGAACTGACTGCCAACAAATATGATATTGAAATCTCAACACAAAAATTTGAGATGCAAGAAAAACATATTCAACAGGTAAAACAAAATAATGATGATAAGGTAAAAGAATATGAAGCCGAGATATTATCAAATAACAATACCGTGCAGTCCCTTCATGGAACGATTGGGACAATCCAGGAAGAAATTGATATTCTTCAAGGACAGATATCGTCTAAAGCTCAATTGGAAGCGAAACTCAAAGAAATATCAAAGATTGAATCAAAGGTTGAAACAAACTTATCCAAATTTCGTAAAGATATCGGTTTCTTTGAACAGAATGACCATTGTCCAACGTGTAGGCAAACCATTACCATGGAAGTTAAAGAGAAAGAACTTGAAACTTTACAAGGGAAGGTTACAGAGTGTGAACATGGTCTATCGCAAATAGAATCTAAATTAATAGAAGAACAAAACAAATTAAATGCCATGATTGAAGTGCAAAAACAAATTCAAGTATTGAATATTCAAGTGGCACAGAATAATACCACGATTAATGAAACTAACAAATACATTGGTAAGTTACAGAAACAAATTGAGGCATTACAGAATACACAACATAACTTAGAAGAGGCTACTGAAAAGTTAAATCAGATTAAAGAACTTGTTGCCTTGAATGAGAAGAAACGTAAAGAATTGATTGATGATAAAACTTATTATGATGCAGCTTCAATTCTATTAAAAGACACTGGTATCAAAACTAAGATTGTCAGACAGTATTTGCCTGTTATCAATAAACTGGTGAACAAATATCTGGCAAGTATGGACTTCTTTGTGAACTTTAATTTAGATGAATCATTCAAAGAAACAATTAAATCAAGACACCGTGATGAGTTTAGTTATGCCTCATTCAGTGAGGGTGAGAAACAAAGAATTGATATGGCTTTGATGTTGACTTGGCGTGCAGTTGCTAAGTTGAAGAATAGTGCTAACACCAATCTATTAATCTTAGATGAAGTGTTTGATAGTAGTTTAGATGCAAACGGTACAGAATATTTGATGAACCTATTGCATTTGTTAGAAGATGTGAACTTGTTTGTTATCTCACATAAAGGTGATATTCTACAAGATAAGTTCCGTTCAATCGTTAAATTTGAGAAGGTAAACAATTTCAGTAGGATTGCAAAATGAGTAATGAATTAATTATTGATACTGGTAGTAGTGTAGTAAAAGAAAACCGAACAGAACCATTGGCTGTTTATGATGAACGTCATCCTATGTTGTCAGTTGTGATGCCTGAATACGATACATCTTCTCTGCCTAACTCACGAATGAACGAATTAACGGCAAGACTTAAATTGACGATGAAGTTATATTCAGGTATTGGTTTGTCGGCCAATCAGTGTGGTGTAAAAGAAAGAGTGTTTGTTATTGGTACAGACCAATTTCAAATGGTTTGTATTAATCCTAGAATCATTAGTTATTCGGCAGAAGAAACAAAACGCAAAGAAGGTTGCCTCTCTAGTCCAGGACTATTTGTTACAATACCAAGAAGTAACTCAATAGATGTTGAATACTATACCGAATTAGGTGAATTAAAACAACTCACACTTGATGGTGTAACGGCACAATGTTTTCAACATGAACTTGACCACTTGAATGGTATCACATTTACCTCTAAAGCTGGTCCTGTTGCGTTACAATTAGCAAAGAAGAAACAACAGAAATTAATTAATAAAGTAAAGAAGTTACACAGATAATGGCATACGCATTTGACCCTAAAGATGATGTAGAAACGCAATGGCAGAAGTGGCAAGAAGCCAACCCACCATCAACATATTTAAATATTGATGAGGGTGAATTGCGTGAAACAGTCATTAAAGACTTAACATATGTTTCTCAAATGGATGTTAAAGAATATACACTCTACCAAAAGTGGTGTGAGATTCAACAAAAATATCCAACACAAAGAAACATGACAGTCTTTGGGGAAGAAGAAGTATTCCTTGTTGACCCATCACAACAAAAATTAGTTGATGAGGTAAAGAGTAACATTTGGGTTCCTGAAAATCCAGATTCTTACCTTGACTTAGAGCCTGTATTGGAATATACAGACGATTCTGGCGAAACAACTCGCATCGCAGTTGACGGCACAGAGGTTAAGGTTGATAGAAAACGAAATAAAGAATTACCTGAAAAGTGGAATACTATCAGAAACTTTATTTCTACAATGAAGAACAATAGTAATATTGGCCGTAATCTAAACTTTATCGTTAAGGATAATAAAACAGGCAAGTATCTTGGTGTGATTTGTATCTCATCAGACTTTCTTGATTTAACTCCAAGAGATGAGAAGATTGGTTGGCCAAGAGATTTGAAAACTACTGGCGGTATGATTAATCACACTGCTATTGGTTCTACTATTGTTCCATTTCAACCACTAGGTTATAACTATGTGGGTGGTAAACTACTAGCTTTACTTTGCCTTTCAGATGAAGTTCAAAAACTTTGGAAGAAACAATATGGTGATACACTTATCGGTGTAACCACAACATCATTGTATGGCAAAACTAAAGCTGGTGGTCTTTCTCAGTATGATAACCTTGACCATTGGCAACCAATGGGTTTCACAAGTGGTTCAGTATCATTTGAACCTGAACGTGATACCCGTTATAAGATTCGTGAATGGTTAAAGGCAAATCATACTCGCAAATACTTTGAATGGTATGTTGCAAAAAAACCAAGTGGTCAACCACATAAACGTGACCATAAGAATCGGTCTCTAGCGTTCACATACTCTAAGATGAGTGTGCCAAAAGAACTAATCAGAACCGAACACGCAAGAGGTATATACTTTAGCCCGTTATACGACAACTCCTATGAATTCTTGCGAGGTGAGATTAAAGAAACTGAATTAGTAAAATCTTTTGATACATCATACGAATCCCTAGTCAAGATTTGGAAAGAGAAACACGCTAGAGGCCGAATTGGTTTTCTAAAGAAGAAAGATAAAGTATCAAGTGAGGTATTATTTTATGATGATTTGATTTACCTAACTTGGGAAGAAACAAAAGCCAAATACTTAGGGCAAGTCGGTAGATAAAAACA
>JACCDW010607362.1_pt1 | contig 11499 bp, 19 predicted proteins | sample 7449781 | NCBI WGS metagenome assembly JACCDW01 (sample SAMN15323449, study PRJNA562643) | freshwater metagenome | isolation source: river surface water | place: USA:Blue River Watershed | collected 2017-08-18
ATGATGACCTCACCACCAGTAGCGTCCATGTCTACCTCGCCATCACGTGCTTGGTAGAGATGCGGATGATTGGCGAATGCCAATGCAAACCCGCGCTCAATGTCAGCCCTACGGATAGGAACCCACGTGTTAGGGTCGCGAGTCGGCTCGCCCTGACGGTCATCTTCCCTGACATACACATACACAAAGTCATCGGGTAGATCCTTGATCTTGTTGTAGTTCTCCTCGCCGTACTTGGCATCAACATCTACATACCACGTGCTCCACTTGTAGTCCTTGCACTCACCCCAGTAGTTGATGCCGCCTTCAATGGCGCAGTGCAGGATGTCTACCAAATCTTTAGGCTCTAGTTGCACTTGCAAGATCTTCACGAACTGCCTCCTTAAAGTCTGCGATTGCTCGCTCCTTATCCACAAAGTAATACGCTGTGGACTTGCGGTAGCCATTGACGATGGCGGATACTACGATTGCGCCTGTACCCTGTACTGTATACGCACTAATACTATCCTCAAAGTGATCGTGCTCGCTGCATTCGCATTGATCCCAGTAGCAATCACCATTGTCGCACATAGTGTTCTGCCTTGCAGGGTTGCTTACTGGGTACGCATTGATGTGCTTATCCTCGGCTGTCGTATCCAACTGGTCGCCCTCCTATGCTCTCTCGTACGACAAAGATCTCTGGCTCAATGTCTAGGTTGTAGACTGAGTACTCAAAGCGTAGTTCCTTAAACTCCTCGCACCATCCATCAAGTACCTGCGAGATGTAGTCGTGATCAAACACTTCGTACGAGCACGAGGCACTCTCTGCCTCAACCCAGTATCGTTCCTTGCCATCGCTATGCTTCGGTCCGTTGCCCTTGTCTGCCTTGTCTGCACCAAGACCGTTGATGTCAAAGCCCATGTCAAAGAGCCACTCTTCCACGGACTTGATTGCATCGGGCATCCAGTTGTTCATACTGGCAATGCCTGTGTTGTCTATGCTGATGTATACCCTAGCGTGTGCGCTCATTACTCCTCCTCACCGACGAAGAACAACCGACCACCGTCGTTCATCTCGTCGTCCATTGATACCGCTACCCAACGATAGCGGATGGTCTTGGCAGCGTCATCCCTGAACTCAAACTTGAGCAGCGGGAATCCATCTGCGGATACATTTCCACCTACCACCCGTCCATTGTAGAGCGGGCGGATCATCTCGTCAAGTATGTACTTGCGAGTCATCGCATCGTGATCATCCATTGCTGCCCTCCTCATACTAACTCTGTGAGATGCGCCTTCGTGAACTGAGGGAGGTCGCCAATCTCCTGCTCTTCGTCTTTGCGTGGCTGTGGGATAACTCCGAGATAGTACTTCTCCTGCAAGTCCTTCGGCGTTGCCGCGCGCAAGAACTTATCTCGGTCAAACAATCCGTTTGTTGCCGCAAGATTCTTGCTGAAGAACTGCACAAACTTCCAATGCATAAACATCAGGTACTCCGCTGTGTACTGGTCAATGTTCTGCTCATCAACCTCGTACTGGATGTACTCGTAGTGTCGCTTGCATTCGTACGCTAGGAACTCAAAGTCTTGTCGTGTAAACTTCGGTGGTTGGTTGCGCATTAGCGACCGCCTTTCTCCTGTTGGAATCGCGCGAGGAACCTTGTGTTCGTCGCATCATCCAGTCCCATTAGTGCCTGTGCGGTGTGCTCCTTCAGCGTATGCGGGCTGCCTTCCTCGCGAACCCAGTCATACCATCCGCTATTGTGAGCCATCTGCTCGTTGTCGTCAAGCCACTTGCGTACATCACGCTTGTACTTGACCATCCGATACCACGCTAGGTGTAGTCTGCGCCACTGGTCGTACATCAGTTCACCTCCTCTCGCTCAAGACCGAAGTGCGTCTCGGCAACCGCCCTGCCATACGCAAAGCCTACTGCCTCGCTAATAGCATCCCAAAGGGTGTCATCTTCGTGCGTATCTTGTGCAACTTGCATAAGATCCACATCGGGATGGAACTCAAACTTGTGGTCAGACATACTATCTGCCAACTGGTATGTGATGGCATTGCGCACATCGTCGGGAGAGTACGCAATCACTACGCACCCAGCCGCTCGCATCTCTGCCACATACTTGTCAAACTTCTGCATCTTGCGCTCGTGCTTACTCGGCATTGTATCCACCCTTGTCGCTCCAATGTGCGCCCGCATTGTCATCGTGGCGGGTTTCACGGTAGTACAACTGGCGATCCTGCTCAATCGCCTTGTATGCAAGGTCAATCACCTCGCCGATAGGGACATTGCGCTTCAGTGTGTATCGCTTGAGTTCGTTGTACAACTGACCACGATACTTGCAAGTACCGCAGAAGCCGTACTCGTCATTGCACTGCTCGTGGCACATACAATCGTATGGCTCGCAGCAGTTCTGACGAGCGATCATCTCGCTCGCATAATCAATCGCCTTCATCGTGGCGTTGTACATAATGCGATTACTTGCCATAGTCCATACCTCCGATTGCCACCCCGTTCAGCCGCAGGATGAGGACGGCTAGGTGCACGCCGAAGTACACCATTGCAGAGATCATAAGCCATCGCGTGATTACGCTAGACATACGCTTCCTCCAAGCACGCGAGTCGCTCAGCGCAGTGAGGCTCGTCGCACGAATACGCATAGCAGTTGAGGGTGCTAGGCTTACCCTTCCATTTTGCTACTGCGAGGAACGGATCGGGCTGGATGCTCACGATGTGAATGTCCACCTCCTCTTTCTCCTCGTTCCAATCGCAATGGATACGCAGGTCAGCGACCGCTTCCGTTGCGCTTGTGTAGATCTCTTCCCACTCAGGCATACACGCAGGATAACTAATCTCTGCGTGGTAGTGCTCAATGACTGGCATAGTACTCCTCGTTCAGTTTCATAAGGGCGAGATACTCCTGCCTGCGCTTCTCCCTCGCCCATTGGAGAATACGCTTCGGCGTGAACCTTACACCTTGCGCTGAGAAGTATGCGTGGTAGTGCTCATAGCACAGGTGCTTACCACGAACCTCGCGGAAGACTCCACTCCCGCAGAAGAGTTCACTCGTGCGTGCCTCGCACATACTACCAAGCCGTGCTCGTCTTCGTGCGGGCGCGTGCCGCTTCCTCTACGCGCTTCTCAAACTCCCGTTGCTTGCGTTCCGCTCGTGCTTCCAAGCGATCCTTGAGCGTGAGTAGGGCGAGCACCGTGCTCATCCCGAAGAACGATCCTACGAATGCCTCAAACATACATCCTCCTTGCGCTTACGCGCTTACTCGTGCGAGGTACTTGTGATAGAACTCGGTGTGAGCCTCGCACCACCAAGCCCAAGTGCGCTTGACCTTGCCCATCTCGCTCGTCTTCACGAGCACGAGATCAGCGTGTCGCTTCCCGCAGGGTACGCCTGCCTTCCCGTCTGGGCGCGTTGTGAACTGGCACTCCATCACGGGAGTGCTGCTACTCCTGTACATCTGCGACCTCCTCGGTATTGCGCGCTCGCAAGGGGCGAGAACCCACGGCTCCACAGCCGTCATCTTCCACGCAGGCGTATGTGATGAACACACGCTGCCCGTAATGCGGGATGCCCTGCCACACGGCAGCCTTCCCACATCGCGGGCACGGGACGGACGGGAATGCCTTCTCGCCCTTCCGCTGCACTAGCACGATTGGCTCAACCGTTGAGCCTTCCTCGTGATCGGACATACGCTATGCCCTCCTATGTGCGGGTACGCCAACGCTTGTGCGTTGGGGCGCACCAGTCTGCCCTCGCGTGAGAGCAGGCGGGTACGCCCCGTGCCCGAAGGCACGAGGCTCCCTTGCACGCTTGTGCAGGTTAGGCGCGAGCGAGGCTCTTGGCAAGACCCATCGCGAACGCAGGCACGCCGTGCGCAGCCACGCGTGCGGCGAGCGTGCCGTCCTGCTCCTTGACCGCGTACGGATACCCTGCATCGCGGGTGAGCGTGCGCCCGCCCTTGTCCGCGATCACGAGGCGGTACTGCACCGCGCCGCTGCGCTTGACCTTCTCGCGCGTCCACGCGAATGTGAACCCGCCCGCACTCGCGACCACATCGCCCGAAGGCTTCGCCTTCGCCTTCCGCGGCTTCTCGGGTGCAGGTGTGCTCGCAGGTGCGAGGAGTGCGAGGAGAGCAGCGACCTGCTCGCTCGTGAGTGCTGGCGCGACCGCCGTGCTCTTGCGCTTGCCCATAGGTTCCTCCCGTGTGATCTTGTGCACACGCACACACACCGAAGCCGCTACCCGAACGGGTAGTCTTTCTCCTCGGTGCAAAAAAACAATCTCACGGCAAAAGTTTCTCGTCAAGATTGGAGCCTACGGCACGGGCGTGCGGGGGTGCGCGGGATCAGGCGCGGCGCAGGCGCAGGCGCACACGCATCCGCACGGGCGCACGGGTATGACGCGCACGCGCGACGCATACCCCCTTGCAAGCGTGATAACCCTCGCGCGCACGCAGGCGCGTGGATTTGCCACGGGGGAGTCCTCGGGGAGCGTTTGGCTCGTGCGTGCGGCGGCGGTACACCCAGCCAGACCGCACTGAACACCCCCTCTGATAAGGCTCGGCGGGGGTCTTACAGACTGTTCACAAGCGTTATCAGTCCCTAGATGCCTTCCATGAAGGTGGAGGACTCTGTTAAGATGTCTTCATAAACAAACGTAACCATGGTTATAGTTCGTTTATATATATTTTTTACCTGACTGCGCTCAAATTTATGGTGTATAATGGACCCTGTTAGGGATAAGAATAAGTTTAATAACGGTTAAATATCCCCCTGACAGTGGCGCGAGGTTAAATGGTACGACTTGTTTCGCTGAAGAACGACGGTGTGGGGGATGGTTCCGCCACGCCATCCCCCACCCCTAAGCCGAAGGTTACGAACTGGGAGCAGGTAGAGGAGCGCCAGCAGCGGAACCGTGGAGCGCAACCCCGCCGACCCACCCCAAAGACTCCGATTATCACGGCAACGCCAGACCGACCAGCGTCAGGCGCAGCCACCCCGCCAGCCGTACCCACAGATCCAACGGCTACCTCCGTACTGAAAGGTGAGATCCCAGCAGGCAACCCCATTGGTCGGACTGCCGTCGGGATGCTCAATCCAGAGGTCGGTAGTGCCAAGCCATGGAAGCAGCAGTTCCGCGACGTAACGGCTCCCGTCTACGATGGGCGCGGCGGGCTGGTGGTCAATGGAGCCAGCCGATTCGGGACGGCAGTGGTTAATGGAACAAAGAACACCCTGAGCGCATATGGATCAATAGACCCGACTGTGCCATACCGCACAGGCGGGAAGTTCTCAAAGGGCTTGGCGCTTGCAATGCTTGGCGCACAGATTGTGGGCGGTGGCGCTGCAACAGAGGCAGAAATTGAGGGAGGAAAGAACGCGCTGATCAATGCGTTTGTGTCTAGCGGATATCCAAAGGATGTTGCGGAAACAATGGCAACCGCATACCTTGGGGCTGCCGCGCCTACAAGAACTGTTACGGACACCGTTGCTGGTGCTGCTGGAGATGCCACGTTCATGGCTGCAACTTCTGCGGCTGGTGCTGGTATCGGTGCACTCTTCTTTGGTATCGGCGCTGTTCCTGGGGCAATCATCGGCGCTGGGTTCGGCTGGACTGCTGGGCGCATTGCGGCTGGAGCGAGCACTCTGCTCAACATGGTAGAGGCAGCAACTGGATCAGATATCCCTACGATTAACGACTACTGGATCCACGGCGCACTCTACGAAAAGTCTGGGCAAACGGCGCATGACGCTGGCATGATTGCCGCTGCAAACTCCGTAAAGATCTATGGCGACCGCTTCCTTTCCGATGAGGATACGTATGCCGAGGAGGAGAAGATCAAGAGCGGGCATTACGCGCAGTCAACAGACGTAGATCCAAAGTATGACGACTACTTTAAGTTTATTCAAGAGGGATACTTCGTTAAGCAAGATGTCAATGGCAGGTACTACGTAAACGTTGAGGAAGTTCAGGACTACCTTATTAATACCGCCCGACTCACACGTGAGGAAGACCTTCGGCAATTCCTACCAAAGAAGACGAGCGTTGGCGATGCCTTCTATAAGAGCAAGCGTCTGACCGATGACATGCTCGCTGGCATGTGGGATACCGCTGGCGTGATGCCATAAGGATGTGCTAAAATGCCCCTCTACAAAGGTGAACAGAACATCGGCAAGAACTACCGCAAACTAATGGAAGAGGGCTACTCCAAGAAGCAGGCGACCGCCATCGCCATTAAGGTTGCAGGTCGCAAGGGCGGCAAGAAGAAGCAGGAGAAGAAGAAGCGTGGCTAAGACTGTTGCAAAGCGCAAGGCGAAATCACTTGATGAGGTAATCGCCCGTACCCTGCGTGACGCAGGATTCTCCGCAAAGCAGATCGGCGAGCAGATCAAGCGACTTGATGATCCAGATGCCGTCCGCGCAATTCTTATTGAGGCTGGTAAGGACAAGCGCCTTGATGTTGGCGAGTCTAAGCCTGTTGCTCCTAGCGGTCGCGAAGGCAAGGGTCAAGGAAAGGTAAAGAAGAAGGGCGGAATGCGCAAGGCTACCGCCAAGGGTGATGCCACCCGTATCGGTCAGGTTGCCGTAAAGCGCGCATGGTCGGCTGCCCGTAACGCTGCTGGCGAAGATCGCTGGCGAGTCATGACCAAGGAGCAGAAGACCGCCGAGACGCTCAAGCGACTTGGCTCAATGACGGGTGAGGAAGCCATTGGTGCAGTCCGCGCTCTTGGTACTCGCGTCCTTCCGCTTGCTGGTAGTAACGATGAAGTCAATAAGATCATTGATGACTGGGCAAAGGGCAAGGGCGTACGCGCTCCAAAGACCGAGATGAAGATTGCAGCCAAGGGGAAGGCTGAAGGCAAGGGCGGTAAGGAGATTGCACGCGCTGGTGGCAAGGGTGCTGAGGCTCCCGCTGGTCCAGAGAAGCCAGCACTCGGCAAGAAGGCACGCCGTATTGTGCGCCGCCGCACCCGACTTGACGAGATCCTGCGCACTGGCGAGGAACTAGATAGCCGAACCCGCCGACTTGCGCAGAAGCCACAGCCACAGTCGCCATCCGACAAGGCTGAGCCGATGAAGGTTGAGGCTCTTCCAGAGGGAGTAAAGGATCGCCGCATTACAGTCAAGGGTAAGAAGTACGTCGCTCCAGTCAAGGGCGGAAAGGTGTACATCCAGACCGCAACGGGCACATGGCGTACGGTAACTATCAAGGAATACAAGGCTGCGATTGCCAGTGGCGAAGATCTTAGCCCACAGGAAAAGGTAAAGAAGCCTGCTTCAGTCAAGCAAGAGTTCGGCAAGAAGATGGAAGCCGTCTCTGCCACGGGCAAGGCGCTTAACGCCGAGTACATCACGGAGTCTGCAGCGCAAGCATTCATTGATGCTAACCGCAAGATCTCCGAGAAGAATAAGATCGCTATCGGCAAGGGAACGCCTACCGACAAGTTGGCTCCTCGCTACACCGTTGCACAGTTCGTAGAGGCTGCCTACCCAAATCTTGGGCAGGCTGAGCGATCATCCCTCATCAGCGGAATCCGACGTTCGTTCCGTAGCGAGCGTAAGGCACGAAAGGCTGCACGAGCAGACAAGGCTGGTACGGTAACCGTACTTCGCCCAGAGACCGTAGAGGAAGGTCGCAGGAAGGCAACCGCCAAGGACCGTCGTATTGCCAAGGGCAAGGCTGCCCCACTACAGAAGGTAACTATTGAATCCAAGGCTGAGGGTCGCCGAAGGGGTCGTCGTGTTAAGACCGTTGGTCAGACCCTAAGCGCCGTTATGGATCCGAGCAAGCCAACGCCGTCGGCTGAATCCATGGAGGGTGCACCAAAGAAGGCGAAGCGCATCATCACCCCGAAGGTTCCAGGTAGCGAACTTGAGGCAGAGATTAGCAAACTTCGCGAGAGCCTCAGCCCAACTGAGAAGTCCACATTCCGAAAGATTAAGGAGACTGCTCGCGTAGGCTTTACCAAGCCGCAGATTCAGAGCATGGCTAAGGCTGGTACGTTCGGAAAGGTTACCCCGAAGGTAAAGAAGATTGCGAAGACGGCTGGCTATTTGTCCATCGTTGCGATGGCACTCAATGCAATCGGGCAGGGCAAAACGGGGAAGAAGTAAATGGCTAAGTTCCACCACGTTTCCAAAGATCTAGACCTTCTTTGGAATGGGCTGTATTTCCGTGGACCAGCCAATACAGTATTCTCCCTGCCAGATGATTACTACGAGGAGTTCAATGTTGAAGTTGTTAAAACCGATACTGGATATGTGTGGGATGTTGTAGATGAAAACCAAGACTTTGAAGACCGACTCACCGACCTGGAAACCAACGGAGTACCAACCGACGCGACGATATCAGTTGGCACAACTACGACTAGTGCTCCTGGCGGCAATGCCTCTGTCACGAATAGCGGCACGTCCCACGATGCGATCTTTAACTTTACTATTCCACGCGGTGAAACTGGTCCCACTGGTGCTACTGGAGCAACTGGAGCCACTGGTCCTACGGGCGCGACAGGCGCGACTGGTCCGCAAGGTATCCAAGGCGATACGGGTCCTACGGGGGCAACAGGTCTAGCCGCTACTATTGCGGTAGGGACGACCACCACCCTCTCACCTGGATCATCGGCAACCGTCACCAACAGTGGATCTGCTAGTGCCGCCGTCTTCAACTTTGGTATTCCAAAGGGCGACACTGGCGACACGGGAGCGACAGGTGCAACTGGCGCTACGGGCGCTACGGGAGCGACTGGAGCAACAGGTGCGACTGGACCGCAAGGTCCTGCTGGTGAAGGAGTCCCAACTGGCGGAACATCTGGGCAAGTCCTCACTAAGAATAGTGCGACGAACTACGATACCATCTGGGCTGACCCAGGTGCTGCATCGTATACGACTGTTGTTAAGCAGTATGTAAAGAATGATGCTACCGCCAAGTTGAAGGGCGAGGTCGTTTACATTTCTAGCGCAGACGGTACAAACCCAATTGTTTCCTATGCGGATGCTGATAGCGAGGCAACATCATCCAAGACGCTTGGTCTCCTAGAGACTGCGCTTTCTGCGAACCAGCACGGATACGTTATCACCGAAGGTCGCCTAAGCGGGCTTGATACCTCAACCGCCACCGCTGGTCAGAGCGTATGGCTAAGCAGCACATCTGGCGGCGTGGTATACGGTTCGCCTCCCGCAGAGCCAGCCCACTCAGTATTCCTTGGAACAGTCACCAAGGCAAATGCCTCAACAGGAGAGATCTTTGTTAAGGTGCAGAACGGCTACGAGTTGAATGAACTCCACGACGTAAGCGTCGGCTCCCCATCTAACGGAGATATTATTCAATGGAATAGCACCAGCCAGATGTGGGAGAAGGAGAGTCTTTCTACCGCTGGCATTGCCTCTTCGTCGCACGACCACAGTGGTGTGTATGCAAACGCAACCCACACCCATGCCGAGTCGGATGTAACAAACCTTGTTAGTGACCTTGCTGGCAAGGCAAGCACAACGCATGATCACTCTGGCGTGTACGACCCAGCAGGCACTGCTGCGTCTGCGGTCTCTGCGCATGAGGCAGCATCCGATCCGCACCCGACCTACCTGACTGCAACCGAGGGCAATGCCGCTTATGCAACGACGGGACATACACACGGTGCGCTCATGCCAACAGGTTCTATTGCAATGTGGGCGACGGCAACGGCGCCAACAGGCTGGCTCTTCTTGGACGGCGCAACGTACAACCAATCCTCGTACCCAGATCTCGCCGCCGTGTTCGGTGTATCCAGCGGAACGTTTACCGTACCAGATATGCGCGACCGATTTGCTGGCGGTGCGTCATCCATTGCCGCCCTTAGCAATACGGCTGGATCAACTGGTCCAAACACAACCGTCTCGCTAAGCCACTCGCATACCACAGATCTAGCCCACGGTCACGCTGACACGATTGCCGTCTCAACCCACGGCGACCACACACACAGCGTCAACCCAGCAGCCACTACATCTGGTGGACCTAGCACACTTGTAACCTCACTCACCCAAACTGGTGCTGGTTCTGCTGGCGCATCTGGGCACACCCACTCAACAGATATTGCTGCAACTACTTCGGCAGCAGAGAGCACCAACCTTACGCACACGGTTACGGGCGGTGTTACCTCTCTTGCAACAACAAATGCAACCTCCACCTCAAATGGTGGTAGTATTCAATTCAAGGCGACGCTGTTGAACTTTATTATTAAGACGTGAGGTGACCAATGGAATTTGCTAGTGTTGAGATTGCATGCGAAACTGAAGGATGCCCGAATCAGGGTATTCCAGCAAACACTATCCTACGCCTAACAGAGGACGGTCAACTGCCGCACTACGTCTGTGGTGTGTGCCAACTTGATCTAATCCCGAACCCGAAGGAGGATACCGATGCCACTGCTTAAGATTGTTACGCAAACTGACAGCATTGAGGGCAAGAGCACAAAGGCAGTTGAAGATAACTGGATGGACGACTGCGCATGGGCAACACTTGCTTGTGCCGCCAACTACCTAACTGGATCTAAGATGACGAGCAAGGATGCTATTGCTGTCGGCGAGACCGTTGGTCGGCATGACCGCGACGGACTACCAGATCCCACGTCGCTTGCGCAACTAGTTGCAGGCGCAAAGAAGGTCGGTATGGTTGCACGGTACGCAAAGTCGTGGGATGACGTTCTGAAGTCCATCAAGGCTGGCGCAGTCATCGGCATCAACGTGGAGCAGGCAAAGAACTACCCGCCTGTAACCATGAGCAAGTGGCATCGCGACCGCGAGAAGCGCAAGCCTGGAAAGCCATACGGTCATATGACCTGCGCGGCGCTCTACGGCGAAGGACGCGCTCAGTGGGCTGACCCAACGATGAGCGGGAAGGGTGCTGAGGAGTACGCCGTCCCTGTAACATTTGAGGAACTCAAGCAGATTGCCTCGTCCAAGGGCGATGCCCCACATAAGCGTTGCCTGATCTTCACTAAAAAGCCCGTAGAGGCTCCTAAGAAGCCCGTAGAGGCGAAGAAAGTGGTAAGTAAGGTCAACACCCTACTCTCCCAAGTCCGCAAGGCTGTGACCCGCAATGTCTGAACTAGCCCCGATGCTGACAGGCTGCCATGCCTGCCGCTCGCCGCTCGTAGAATCCATCAATAAGAAGATTAAGGAAGGCGTTCCTGATCTTCGGGTCTCCGAATGGCTAAAAGAGCAGGGCGCATACATCAGTCGTGTAACAATTGGACGGCATAAGCGCGAGCATTTGATTGAGAAGCACGAGAAGATGCGTAAGGAGGCAGCGGAGGTTCTCCGTCGCCAGCAGAAGACCATTAAATCTGACGGCGATTTGGCTTTACTAGTACGGAACCAAGTAAACCTCATGCTAGAAGATGGTATACTTATGCCCACGCTGGCTGAGGGTCTGCGCGCGCAAGAGATCATTGACCGACGGAATGAGAAGTCAACTGATCGCGACCTCACCATCATGTTGGCGCAGGTACTTGGTGGCGTTG
>JACCDW010237497.1_pt1 | contig 11498 bp, 32 predicted proteins | sample 7449781 | NCBI WGS metagenome assembly JACCDW01 (sample SAMN15323449, study PRJNA562643) | freshwater metagenome | isolation source: river surface water | place: USA:Blue River Watershed | collected 2017-08-18
GCCAAGAACCCTGCCGAGGTGGCCGCTGTGGTGAAGTTCCTCGAGGATTACGCCGCTGGCCAGGTGCCCAAGGCGGTCAAGGCAACGGCGGGCGAGGCTGGCGCAGTGATGGGCACCACGACATCGATTTTCAACCCACCCGCCGTGGAAGGCGACACCTCTGGCGGCATCGAGGCCGCGATGCCCACAACGCCAGAAATGCCCGAAGGCGAAAGCGAGCTGGAGCGCGAGTGGCGCAAGATGAACGCGCCCAAACAGACAGCGCCCGACACGCTGGAATGATTGCAGTTGTCTCCCTCGCCTGAGAAATCAGGACTTACCCCGCCCTAACCCGGCGGGGTTTTTTCTTCTGGGGTGATGAAGCCGACAACGTTGATCCGCTCCAGGATGATGCGCAGGTGATCGGCCGCCGCACGCTGGCCTTCACGCTCAGCCCGTTCGATAGCCGCCTGGACGCTGGCAGGCGACTTCGACCAATGCAGCCCTGGGCCCAGCAGGGCGCGGATGTACGGCCAGGGGGTTTCAGTGCTCACCGCTGGCCTGCGGCTGCGCCAGACGGGCCTGTAAAAGCTCCCTGATCTGATCGGCCATACGCTCGTTTTCGGTGGTCAGCCGTTCGTTGCGCGCGCGTAGCAGCCGGTTCTCGTAGTCCAGCTCTGCAACCAGCATGTCCAGCTTCATTTCTTCAGGGCTCATGAGTTGCGCTCCTTAAATAAATTGATGACGTTCTCCACGATCGACTCCGCGAGTTTGTACTCCACCCAGTCTGGCGAAATGCCAGCCAAGCAAATCAAACGCGCAACATCGGTGTCTCTCAGATCAACCCACTGACGTTTTTCTGTGGGCGTCAGATTGAGCAGCGCCCACTCCAAAGACCCGATCTCGGCAGCGGTGTAGCTGTTTTTATGATCCTTGGCCTTCAAAAAGTCCAAGCGCCTTTGCAGCGTTCGAATGTGGTCGCTCGGCTCTCTCATTTGTTTTTCTCGTGCAGGTTGGATTTTCTTGCGTTGATCCCAGCCAACAGGCCCTCGATGGTGTCGAATTCTTCCTTGGTGTCCAGCAGCTTGAAGGTGGCCTTGCCTTTGCCCCACTCGCCCGTGCTGATCTTGCGTGGCGTGATGACCTGCTTGGCGATCTGGTGTTCTTCATTGATGTACTGGCGCAGGCCATGGTCTTCTGCGCTGTAGCCGAAGGTGTATTGCAGCGGGATGGCGGCGAGTTCTTCGAGGGTCATGCGTTTTTCTCGCGTAACTTGGCCTCAATTGCCCGTCCAATGCTGCGGCGTGTCACAGCCATGCTGTAAGGCTCCTGCCTGGCAACGCGATCGTAAATTTCGTGAATCTCATCCTCGGTTAGGCTGATCCACTCTTTCCTTTTTTCATTGTTGATCGCTTCAATAAAACGCTCAAGGGCTTCGGCAGTAAACGAGTAAATGTTCAGGCTGTTTCGGGTCGCCTTGATGATGTCTGCTGGGCTCATGCTTTTTCCCCCCACATAAGTTTGCGCCAAGCGCGGTAGATGGTTGTGCTGCGCCACCAAATTCCAGCGAGCGCAGGCATGTTGACGTGCGTGACTTGGCCGCCATCGGAGATCGACACCAGCGGCTCAAACTTGGGGCCTCGCACTTCCAGCTTAAATGCTGGTGACGATGTGCCAATACCAAGGTTGCCAGTCGTGGAAATCCGCATCGTGGCGGGTCCGCGTCCAAAAGCGGTGTCGAGGCTGTTGAGCCGCTCGGCGCAAAGCTCGGCCCACTCTTGGGTCTGGAAGATGTACCCATCTGCGCCGCCAACCGACAGCATGCCATCGGCGCTCAAACGCATGGCTTCGCGAGGCGTGTAGTAGACCTCCCAGTGGTCGTCTACCTGCTCGGCAATCCAGCCTTGCGACCAGATGTAGGGGCTTGATGGGCTTGAAAAACTCATGCTCTGGGGGTCTGAAAACCACATGTGTGTCATAGCTCCATCACCTCCACATCGTGTGGCTTTTTCTTGCCCGCGAGTATTTCGTGAATGCGCCGCTCGGTTTCGCGGTGCGCTTTGATCATGGTCCTGGCTGGCAGGGCTTCGAGCAGGTCGCCGTAATCGGCCAGGACGCCGCGCACAGCCTGGATGCCTGCGCCGTCCAAGCGGATGTTGCCGCCCGCCTTGTGGCGCTTGCCTGCGAGCGCCATGGCCGTCACCGCGTCGGACAGCAGGCCGGAGGCGTCGGTTATTTCGACGGGCTCGCCGTTGCAGTCGTGCCAGTGGCCGGGAATTGGCACCTGGCGGCCTTCGCCGGTTTCAGGGTCCACTTCCATTTTGAAGAAGCTTCCGCTGGTGACCAGCGTCTCCACGATGTTGACCGCGTCGCTGACCACGCGCCAGTCGTCGGTGGTGGGTGTTGGCGCTTTTTCCATGGCGTCCAGGCCTTGGTGCATGCGCATGAGCTGGTGCCTGCGCAGGTGCTCTTGCAGTGGCTCGCTGGGGCTTGCCAGCATTACATCGATCAGGCTGTAACGGTAGACGTAGACCGTCCGCTTGGGTTTTTGTTTTTTCATAGTCCTGCAAGTTTCTTGGCGGCTCTGTGCAGCCGCGCGTTGAACCAGCGCCTGATCGCGTAACTGCGCACCAGGCTGATGATGGTGAACCAAGCGCCGATCGCCAGGTTGTCGGACAGTGGCAGGTGAATGCCAAACATCGGGAAGATGACCAGCTGGCTGGCCAGCGCCACGCCGTAGCCAATCACCACGTTGAACACGGACTCAATCAGCGAGGCGGTGCGGGACTGGTTCATTTGAGCCATACGGCGATGAAATAGAAGGCGCAGATCACGCCGTTCATCCAGTGCTTGCCGATCCAAGCAGCCAAGAACACGTTGCTGGTCAGCATTGCGATCTGGGCGTCAGTCATTTATGTTCCCCAGGCATTTCTTGACCTCTTCGTACACGTCGTTCCGCGCAGGGTTGTCAGCTTCCCGCTTGTCCCAGCCCGCGTAGCGCATTTCGTTCTCGCAGCCAATCAGTAAGTCATGCATTTTGCGCAGGCAGTCGGCGGCTCTGCCGTGCCCTGGGTGCTGCATTTCCCTCTCCAGCATGTCGGCCAGGCGCAAGGCCTCTGGCATCTTGCCGATGCGCAACAGCTCTGCGGTGTCAGCCTCGCTGGCGTAAGGGTCAAAATGATCGCCAGCTTTTTGGAATGTGGGTGGGGTATTTGTTGTGGGTGGAATACTCATTTCTGTTCTCCTGTTTTTGCGTCCTCAAACATCCAATCCTCGACGTCTTGCAACCGGTAGCGGATGTGCCCCTTGGGGCCGCCACCGAGCTTGATGAATTTGGGGCCTTTGCCTGCCAGGCGCCAGTTTTCCAGCGTGCCAACCGAAATCTTGATCAACTGGGAGACCTCCTGCGGCGTCAGCATCTGGTTTTCAAACTTCTCCATGCGGGTACTCCTTGCGGACCGCCCGAAGGCGGCCCTTGTTTGCGTTATTCAGCGGCTGCTGGGGCAGTCTCTGCGGCGGGGTTCACCACAGGGATGTTTTGCGCCTCAGCTTGCGCTTTGGCCTGGCTCTCCAGGTTGTTCAAGAGCACCCAGGCGTTGGTCTTGGTGGGCAGGTCGCCAAGAATGGCGTGCAGGAAGTTGAACTCGCTGACGGACAGCTTGAGGGTGATGGTTTGGTCGTTCACGGTTTTCTCACTTAGGTTGGTATGTGCCCAAAAGCACGGCGGTGGTTTTCACAGTTGAGCGGACCAGATCGGCCAGCTCGTTTGCCATTTCCTCTTCGTGCTGCTCCAGATTCTGGACACGCAGAGTGATGGTGGGCTTGTCGCCGCTTGTGCGAACGCCAAGGCGCAGCACAAACAAGCGCGATGCCAGTCCGTGGTAAGGCACGGTTTCGAAGTAAACCATGGTGGGCAGCGGCTCGGTGCTGGTCGCCTGGACGCTTTCAAAAGCGCTGCGGCTGGCGGCGTGCTGCTTCTCGGTGTTCTCCATCTTGCGCATGGCCTCAATGCTCACCTTGCGAACAGCGGCAATGGCTTTGGCTGGCGAGATGGTGCCCTCGTCGTTAAAGCAGGACACCATGCTGGGCCAGTCCTCCAAAAACTCGGCAATCGTTTGCTGGCTGTGGGCTTGGCCCCCGGACACCGTAAGCATGGCCTGAAATGCGGCTGTGCGGCGAGCCTCAAGCACGGCCAGGTTGTCGGCTTGGCCTGGCTCTTCGGGTACCCCAAGGTTCAGGACCGCTGTGGCCGACATGGCGGCGGCGTTGACAAACACCGTGGCTCCAATCTCGGCGTGCGCTTCCACATAGGTGGCAAAGTCTGGCAACGCGTTGGTCTTCATCACGCCGATGGCGCGGCGGCGATTGATCTGGTGTTTCTCCAGATCATGCAGCCGGAAACCCTCGGGTAGAGCGGCCACAAAAGATGCGCCGACATTGTTGTTGGCGGCGGTGATGGCCTCTGACTGTTGCAGGGCCTCGATGGCGTCTTTGTCGATCATGTGGTGCCCCTTAGACCAGCTCGCCCTGCTTGCCCATCAGCGACGGCTGAGCAAGCGAGAGAGCGCCGTACTTGCCAACGTGCAAGACGGTGGCGCGTTTTTCCTCTTCACCAGACTTGCCGTCCAGCGTGGGTTTGACGAATTTCAGCGTGTGCTCGCAGCGCACCTGGCCGGTACCGGGAATCTGCGAAAACGACAGCTTGATGTTGACCTCGCCGACCTTGTCGTGGTCAGTGCAGGCAGCGGCCACCTGGGACAGGGCAATCGAGAGTTTGCGCTCAAAGATGCCTCCGTCCAGGTCGGTGAAGAACTCGGAAACGTCGGTCGCGGCTGCGACGCTGATGGGGGTTGCTTTTTGATCGCTCACGGTGCTCTCCTGGTTGGGTTAAACGGCGTCGGCATTGTCGTTGTTGGCCACGCGCTCGACCGGAATGCCGGCCTCCACGTAGTCTGCAACATCGGCGGTGCTTGCGCGATCAATTTCAAAGCGGTCCTTGACCAGGTGGCGCAGGACCTGGGCCAGGCTGCCTGCGCGGACCAGACGAATGTCGTCCTTGCCTTGCTCGCGGATGACGTAAATGCGGTATTCCATGGTGTTCTCCTGTGGGTTAAGTGGTGGGCCTACTTGCCACCCCGTCAGCGGCAAGAACTCCGCCCGTGCCGGGGTTTGGCTTTCGGCCCAAAAATCAGATCGGGCTGTCGGCTTCGTTTTCGCCCGCGTAGGTGGCGTCCTGGACGTCGGTGTGCGGCACGTCGATTACGCCGTCGGAGTCGGGCTGCGCGGCCTCTGGAGCCTGCTCAGCAACCTTTTGCAAACGGCTGGGGCGTCGGGCTGCGGACGGCGTTTCGTCGGAGTGTGCGGCCTCTGGTGCGGCCTGTGCGGGCTCTGGCATGAACAGCTCGTCGTCCTCTTTGAGCACGCCGTCAATGTCGGTGCTCAAAGGCAGGCGCTTGCTGTGGCGGCGGATGACGGTCTTCTTGGCCATCTCGGCAAAGTCGGACACCCAGGGGCCAGAGCTGCCGGAGCGGCTGCGCGCCTTGATCGCCAGCACGTCCTCAACGCTCATCACTTCGCGGGATTTCTCGCCGTCCTTCATGGTGACGATCGAGTAAACCGCGATCAGCTTGCCCCGATTGGCCAGGTTGGGCTTGTGAATGATGTGCTCCTCATCACCCAGGCAGAAATCGAACTGGTCGTTCTCGTAGACCGCCTGGACCGACCAGGTGCTGATCTCGCCCGAGTTGCGCACCAGCTTCATGATGCCAGCGACCATCGGCATCCACTGCGCCTGGTTTTTGAACGTGACGATTGCGCCTTCGCGGCCGTCTGGCAGCAGGCCCATCTGCGCGGCCTTGGTGGCTGCGGCAAACAGCGTGCGGCGGTCAGCCTCCAACAACGCTGGGTTGGTCTGCACAGCGGTCAGCGTGACGCGCACAAAACGGTCGACGCTGACGTGGGCTGGCAGGGCGGCTTTGAACTGAGGGGCCATCTTTTCGATTGCGCCTCGCACCTCTTGAACTGCGGGGAGATTACTCATCTGGATTACTCCTGAAAACGCCGGTGGCCGACCGGCTGCGGGGTGGATTCCTGTTTGGAATTTCCAATCAGTGTACCATCATTTCGTGGGCTTGCGTGGGAATAAACGAAGATTTCTGAACCCTGAGCGACCGCCGTAGGATTGACCCACCATGTCGGCGGTGATTAGGGTCGGCGGTGTGTCTGCCTGCAGCGCGCAGCTCACGCTCCAGGCGCTGGTCAGGACCTTCTCGGCGTCTCCGATGTGCTGGAAGATTTTGGCCTTGGCGACGTCCTTGTCCTCCTTGGCGTTTTTCTCGGTGGCAGCTGCCGACTTGTACTGCTCGAGCAGCTCGGCCAGCGTTTCGTCGCCGTCGGCGCTGAGCACCTTGCCCGGCTTGGCGTACTGGTTGAGCCGGATGATCACCTCGGCGTCGCCTGGCATCACTGGGTCTGGTTCTTGGCCTTCGTCGACCGTTTTCCAGAAGGCCGCCACCTTGGCTTTGATCGCCTTGATGACGTCCTCATCGCGCAGGCGCTCGATCACCACGCCTCTGTTGCCGCCGATGAACGCGCCAATGAACGCTCGCTCAAAGCCTGAGACGGCCATCTGGTGCTGGACCTGCATCTCGATATGCTCCGGGGCCTCGATGCTGCCGTCCTCGTGCTCGAGCCAGCCGTCGCGGAAGGCCAGGTAGTCGACGTTCTTGATCTCCAGGTGAACCGGGCCTCCCGGAAGGTTGGTGATCACGAAGTCAAACGAGCTGCCCATGCGCAGGTCGGGGTCTCGGAAGTACTCCTTCATGGGCTTGACATCCCAGCCCTGTTCCTCGGCGATGCCGTAGGCGATTGCGGACTCCAGGCGGTTGCCCCACTTCATGCGGTCGTTGGTCTGGAACTCGGGCACGATGCCGGTGCGCTTGCGGTGCCAGAGGTCGTAGTGCGTGATGTAGGGGGACATTGAAAACAGCGCCGCAGACTCGGTGCTGGTCACGTCTTGCTTGCGCATGGCAAGCCAGTGCTCTTGATTGCTGGGGACGATGATTTCAGTTGCCATTGTTTTTCTCCAGTGGTCCGAAGATCGCCAGCCCTGCAGCCTCGGGGAACCGGGCCCCGTGCGCTGCCACCATGTTGGCGTCGATCACCTCGTTGAAGCCGTCGCACGGCGCGATCCAATACCCGCGCCCACCGTCGTCCTGCGTGGCATCAACGATGCCCACCAGGCCTCGTCCGCTGGTGAACCATTGAACGCGGTGGATTTTCATGGCTGGCTCCCCTTAAGAAACGCAACCCAGTGCGTCTTTTGTTGTTTGCCAGATCGGTGTCCAAAAAGAGGTTTTTCTGGTGTCAAAGCAAGAATGCGAGAGAGTGGAATTTCGTCTTCGCACCATTTAAAAATCAGCGTGCCTTCTGGTCGAAGAACGCGGAAGCACTCAGCAAAACCATCCTTGAGCATTGCTTGCCAATCGCCTTTCAGTGTGCCGTATTTGAGCCCCACCCATCCTGTAGCGCCGTTACGCGCAAAGTGTGGCGGGTCAAAAACAACCAGTGCAAAAGTGTTGTCTGGAAATGGAAGGTCCGTAAAGTCGGCAAGGTGGTCGGGGTCAATTACCAGCTCACGACTTCCACCTTTGCTGGATGAATCTGTCAGCACATGCGTTTCTCGGCGCTTATCAACAAAAACAGCTCGGCTGTCTTTGCGGTCAAACCAAAACATGCGCGATCCGCAGCATGCATCTAAGACAGGTGGCAATTTGGTCATGTGGCGCTCCCGGTGGCGTTTTTGATGGCGGTATTGATTCGGTCAACGATGCCCAGCGGCACGTCGTATTCGCCCCAGTAGCTGGCGGACTCAGCAAGCTCCCGCAGCACAGCCACCAGCTGGTCATGCGCGTTCCAGCGTCGCTGCATTTCTTCGAGAATTTCCGCTTGCCTGGCGGTGGTGTGCTCTCCGTTGACAAGCAGGGCCAGCATCCACTTGTCGTCGGCCTGGTTGATCAGCGAGTAGCTGTTTGCCTCGCCGTTTGCGCGGAAATAAATCCGGACGGGTAAGTCATTCATGGCTGCTCTCCTGTTGCTTTGGCGATGGCGGCGCGGGCGGCGTCACGCGCTGCGGCGTTCTCCACTGAGCCGTATGGGTTGATCTCTGCGGCCAGTTTTAGCGCCTCCAGCAGTTCGTCGCGCTGGGTTGCAGCACTGGTAAACCTTGGGTGCAATTGCAGCGTGTCGGCTTCTGGGTCGATGATCTGGTTCTTGTCGTACAAGATCACGAAGCACATGCCGCCAATTACGCGCCCTGGCCAACCAGGCGAGGCATCCAGTGTTGCATTCATGAGGTCGTAAAACAAGCGCAGGTGCTCCGGGTCGTCTGGGTCAAAAAATGTCGGGGCGTCTTCTTCTCCATTTCGCGCCGGGTAGTACCCGCTGCTGATGTTGCTCAGCACAAACATCGCGTCACCAGCTGCGTTGATGTCTTGATCTGATGCTTTGGCCATCTTCATACCTCACCCCCTGTCGCCTTGTGGATGGCGGCGCGGGCGTAAACCCACGGTCCCGGTGTGTGTTTCATAGGTCGCTCCTTTCAGCTTCCGTTTTGGTTTAAAAATCGTGCGTTTAAATCACAGGACAATGTTCGCTCTCCACACGTAAACATCAAGTCCAACGATCAAAATTCCAGACAAAAATACAACAGATTCAACGTAGTCAATTATTGGTCTGCGCCACAGCTGGATGGGCTTGGCGGGGCCGGTGTATTTCATGCCGCCGGTGTACTTCATGCGGCCTCCTTGACCGAGCGGCGGCCATTTAAAAACCGCAGCCAGCACTCAGCGCACAGCCAGCGCGTAGCGCTCAGGAAAATGCCGCCTTCTGGCAGGCGATCGCGTTTGCATTCAGAGCAGTGTTTCATGGAAATTCCTGGAGTTTTAATGGATCTGACTTCACTTGAATTCGGCCAATTGGGTTAAGGTGTAATTTCAAAATTACCTCACCCGTAAATTCGTTTTTGTTCACGCCAACATGGCTAAGCTCATAAGTTGGGCCAAGAAGATGGACGATTAACGGCTTGAGGTGCTCTGCCATGCGCCGGTGTTGATCTTGCGCATATGAGTCTGAATACCACTTCATTTGTTCTCCTTAATCAGTGGCTCGCCCATAAACGTCGGGCTCACCTGTTCGTGCAGTTTGTTCATCTCGCTTCGGTACTGGCTGAGCGTTTCCCAGGCCTCGTCGTACCAGGGGCCCTGGTACCTTGCCAAGACGCATTCGAGGTCCAGCGCCAACCGGTGGGCAAACCGGTGGGCAACTTCGTCCATGGCGGCGCCGATGCGGTCCAGCGATGCGTTGATCGCCCGGTCCACACTGGACTGCGCCTGCTTTTGCATGCCGTCGATGAAGCCGCGCTCGTAATCACTGGCCTGGTTTCGCCAGGCATTCAGGTCAGGCGTTTTTTTCATTTGTTCTCCAGGAGGCTGATTGGAAGGTAGTGACACGCCGGATCTCGGCTGCTGGACGCGGCTACAAACGACTGGCGGTGGGGGTTGTTGACCTGCTCGGGGTGGTCCATCCACCGGCGGCAGTTGCGGCATTTGTCGCAAACCACGGCTGGCACACAGCGGCTGTAGTCGAAGGGAAGCGGGGTCATGCTTCGACCTCCAGGGGGACGTCGCGCCATTCGCCGCCGTTGAGCTCCACCGTCTGGTAACCGTACCCATCCGAAAATGTGCGGAATGGTGCCCACCATTGCTGAAGGATGCGGACCATGTTGGGCATTACATCTTGTCCGTTGGTTGTCCTGTACCCGTGTTGGCGCTCCACAAAGCGCAGCTTATTGGTTGGGGTCATTTGTCTTTCCTTGCTCGGATGGCGGTGGCAAGATGCGTACAAGCGCCGCTTGCCTCCGGTATTGATGGGTAATAGTTTTGCGCCGACTGTTCGCACACTTTTGCACACGCCTCACGCTCCGCCTCAACAGCTTTTGCAATCAACTCATCCCACCGCATACTTCTTGCCTCTCGCTCGTCAGCACGAACAAGGGCTTCGAAGGTTTTGAGGTGGCTCAGCCCAATGATCGGCATCCAGTTCACATCTGTTGCTAAATGAAGCCCAGCCTCAAAGGCCATTTCAATTGTGTCTCTCATAACAACCTCCCCGAGCGCGCCAGGCGGCACTGCTCTTTCATCTCGGCCGTGAAGTCCGGGTGAAACTCAGCCTGGGAGCAATCAATCCGCTTGCTGTCGGTGCGCGGGGCGTACAACAGCACCAGCGCGGCAGCCACAGCCCAGATGGCCACGGCCAGGTACGGGTAGGTTTTCATTCGTCCCTCGCTTTCAGCATGGCGTTGGCGTATTCGATGCGCAGATCAGCCAAAGTTCTCAGGACCTCTTTCGGTGGCCACGGCCCGGTAACTTCCCCGCCGTAAGTGTCCAAAAACTCCACTGCGTCAGTTAAGGTGATCGGCGAATGCGCCGCAAAGTAGTCGCGCAGGGTCATGCCTTGTTCCGAAACACCCCATTGCCCGACAATGGGAAACGCTGGCCCACCTGTGTTGATCTCGTTCATGCCAACTCCTTGAGTTGCGCCGCCAGGCGCTCGCACTCGGCCACGCAAAACTCCAGCGTCCTGACCGTGCCACCTTCATTAAACCTTGGCCACCGCTCGTAAATCTTGCGGTACTCGTCACTCATCAATTCAGGGTCCTTGGCGTCATAAGAGTGCGCGCAGTCAAAGCCAAACTTTGCGCCATTCCCGAAGGTCAGGCCTCCGTGCACATCCACGTCCAGCTCGTCGTAGTACTTGCCTGCGCAGGGGTGGCCATCAGGCACCGTGACGTATCCGCAGCGGTGGCCCATCGGCATGGCCAAAACCTCAGCCTCATATCCGGCGGCTGTCGTCCACTGTTTTTCAATTTTTGATTCATTGCTCATCAGAATTCCTCCGGCATCGCTGGCGCTGGTGGCACCTCTGGCGGCGCGGCATCGGGCATGGCCGCTTCATCCCCGCACTTAATCTCGTAGACCGGCTTTTGCTCGTAGCCCACGATCACGCGGCGGCACTCAGGGCCTTCGCCTCTAAGCTCTGCGTCCACGCGAATCCAGGGCATGTTGCTGGATGTGAACTCGCGCCAGCCGAGGCTGGCTTCGTCGCGCGTTTTGTCAAACTCTGCACCCATCTCCTCAGTCAAAACCTCCAAGACAGGCTCGATTTCTTTGATCGTTTTGACATCAATACAGATAATCACTTTTTTGTCAGAAAAAATGTACCGGACTGCGGTGAACTTTTCAATAATTCTGGTGACTCGGCCAAGTCGCTCAAACTTGGGTTTTAGATCTTCTAAGTGTGTGATCTCTTCATGTTTGTTTTTCAGAGATTGCTCAAACGACTCGATAATTTTCATGTGTTCTCCTTCGGTTTAAAAGCCTCATCCCACGTCAGCGCCTCAACGCTGGCCATGTCGGTCCATTTCAACGCTCTGGCGTCGTTCAGTGTGTAGGTTTCTTGCC
>JACCDW010904835.1_pt1 | contig 11497 bp, 10 predicted proteins | sample 7449781 | NCBI WGS metagenome assembly JACCDW01 (sample SAMN15323449, study PRJNA562643) | freshwater metagenome | isolation source: river surface water | place: USA:Blue River Watershed | collected 2017-08-18
AGTGTTTGTCCTGGAATTGAAATAGAGTTTCAAGAGTCACCACATTAGAGATGAGCAATATTAGTTTATTTTTAAAAGAGGTATTAAGTTTATTAGCAATTGTTGAGCCTTTGGGTGCAATTCCTATTTTCTTATCTCTTACTTCTGGTATGAGTGAAAGAAAGCAGAAGGTTGTAGCTCGTCGGGCAGCTATGTCAGGATTTTTAATCTTGTTATCTGCCCTTGTATTTGGAAAGTGGCTATTACAAATATTTGGTATTTCATTGCCATCGATTAGAGTAGGCGGTGGATTATTATTTATAGTAATGGGATTACAATTAATTATATCTGATCATCATGATAAGATATCAGAATCTGAGAAAGAGGAAGCTGAGTCTATTAGAGACATAGCTGTGGTGCCTTTAGCACTTCCTATTCTCGCAGGTCCTGGTGCCATGGGCGCTGTAATTCTTTTGGCTGACAAAGGCCAACCACTTTATCAAATACCAAAAGTAGGAATTATTATCGGCATTGTAATGTTTGTATCTTGGGTTTGTTTTAGATTGGCTCGTCCTATCGGATCTAAACTAGGTGTGACTGGATTAAATATTTTAAATAGAATTGCTGGTCTTATTGTTCTTGCTATCGGTGTTGAATTTATCTTGGCTGGTGTTCATCAAATCTGGTCGAGTTTCTAAATTGACATTTGTTCGTTCTTTCCTTGTTGTTGTAAAAGAAAACCCCTCTATTAATTTAGAGGGGTTTTTGATTTTCGAGTATTTCGAGTAATTAATCTCTTTGATAGTTGGATAACATAATTAATAATTTAATTAATTCAGCACTCATAACACCTGGCTGTGCGATTGTATGAGTCTCGCCGCTTTTATCAACTGCATCAGCTAAATTATAAACAAAGTCATTATTCATAATTTTATTTTTTACTGGGCCAGCCGCATCAAAAGCAGCTACAGCAGCGTTAGAGTAAGCAGGATCATAAGCTACATCAAATTGATTATAAGGAACATCAAATTTTCTTGCTCTTTGTTCTTTAATTCTAGCGCCGTCATAAATTCTTTTAATTTGTTTAGCAACGTTTGGGCCCCATGATTCATCGCCTGCAATACCTAATGCTGCTTTGAGATCTTGTGTAGCTTTTCGAGCTTTTCGCCCATAAATGTCTCCACCCTTCATAGTAACTTTTGGTTTTGGCTTTGGAGTTGGTTGAGTAGATTGTCCAGGAGTTGCGCTATCTTCTTCAAACAGTTGTGCTACTTTCATAAAAACATTATTAAGATCAGAAGCTTCTTTTGTGAAACCTTGATTTTCGAGTGAATTTATGACTGAGTTGAGTTCTGCTAAAATTGTTTTCATTATTTATTTCCTAAATAAAATATATTTATTATTTATATATAAAATATTTATTTACCTTGAGGATTTATATTTCGGGCTCAATTGATCAAGTATATCTTTACTTATAGGTGGTACCCATAACTTGTGTATATTTGGTGGCCCTAATACATTAAATTCTGCATTTTGTAGTCTATCGATTGCTTCTTCTATAATAGCTTGTTTGCCAATATCAGACCATTTGTCCCAATTTGTATTTGAAAGAGTTCCAGATTTGATAGCATCCATAACTTCTTGGAGTTTAACTCTTACTGCGCTTCCTCTTCTCTCAGGTATTAATTGAGATTGATCTTCACGGAAATATTTTTGTTTATAGTTCTCAAGTGATATTTCGCGCAAATTTGGCACAGCTGTTGGTTTAGGAGTGGTAGCAACTGGTTTAGGTGTTGGCTTTGTTTTTTTTGGTTCTTTTATAATTTTATGAGAAATAATATCTGATTGAAGATTAATCCATTTAGGATTTTTTGTACCAATCCAAGGATATTTATTTTTTAATTTAAACATTAAAGATATAATATCAACTGTTTTACCTGATAATAATTTTCTTACATCACCATTCACGCCACTTGATTTTAAATTTGCTGCTTCTTGCATTATTTTAAGAAATTCTGTTCCGTCAATATAACCTTCTTTTGATACATTTCCAAAAGAAAATGAAGTTTTATCTTTTCTAATAGAATATTTATTACCATATTTATCTTTATATTCTATATGTTCATCATCTCCAGGAAATTTTGCAGGATATATACCAGTTATAGTGATTCCATTCCATGTACTTCCATTAACTACAGCTTTTAAATTTCCTAGGGTGTCTTTTACATATGCATAATCAATAGGACTTATTTGTCCATTGTCTATTCCACCTTTAGGTATTATTTCTTCTAAAATTAAATTTTGTATTCTTTTTTCGCTTGCTTTTTCAGTTTCTTCAGCAATAGGTTTAGATTCAAATTCTTTGATAAATTTTGACAATCCAGGAATTTTATTAAGAATTGCAAATGGATTTTTAGGATCGATTCCTTCTCCTCCAAATCCTTCAGAGCTATATTGAGTTAAATCAGCAAAATTTGGTGATATAAGTGCGCTTAATACTTGAAGAGCTACACTTATTGCACCACCTAAGAGTCTAATAATTGCAACAGCTGGTGCTGATGCTGGCCCGCCCAATACTCCTACCATCCAAGCAGATAAAGCTTCAATATTTTGAGCCCAAATTGATAAAAGTTCTAAGATTCTAGATATCGCTTTTGCTTGTTCTCTGTGTTGATCAAGAAGTTCAGGGTGATCATTAAAATTAAGTAATAAGCCTAAATTCTTCCATATAGGAGCATTTACTTTATGATCTTTTATCCCATTACACTTATAAGGTTTTGCAAGTGTGTTTAAAGGCTCAGTATAATCTTTAGCAGTCAGATTTGCAGTTAATTCAAAATTAATAAGATCACCTATTAATGGTATATGCCTTTTGAGTCCAGGGCCTGTACTAGGCTTTTGAATTATAGCAGCTAGATTTTTGACAACATCAAATCCTATTTGAGCACTTGTTTTAGCTAGAATTATCTGACTTACGTCATTTCCTGTTTGTATGAACTTATCACCAAGAGACGAAAGCGTGATAGAAAGCAAAAATTGTTCTGCCGTTAATTTTTGTGCAGTGGTTTTAAATGCTTCACCTACAGACTTTAGATCTTTACAAAATTCTATAACTTTTGCTTGTGATTTATAAAAGTCTTCGACTGTCTTTCGCATCCCCTCGACATTAGCTTGTTCATAGCTAGGTTCATTTTCAGGAACAATAGGCTTTTCATCCTTTTGCGCAAATCTTCTCATTATGCTTCGTCCTTATAAGGAGTTGTATCAAATGTAGATTGAGGCTTTGGCGTTTCTTCTGTTTTTTGTTTGCTAAATACCATAACGTTTCCATCTAATGTCAAATATACACCCATGGCTGCTAATAAACTTTTAAGTGTATTTACTGCCTGTGGATTTAAGGATTTCGAGGCATTTAAATTATTTAATACCATATTATAAGATCGCTCATCTAATGGCAATATATTTCCTGGCATTGCTTCAAATATAAAATTTGTAATTCCAGCTGCTTTTAACGCATCGTGGAGGGTTTTACTAGGTGCAGCAGGTTGCGGGGTACCTGGGGCGCCCTGAGCCCCAACAGGAGATCCTGGAGGAGGTGGAGGAGGCATTGTAGGACCTGTTTTAGGTTTAATCATATCTGGTCTTAATAAACCACCCGCGCCTGGTACAGATGTTGTTCCTGGTTGAACTAATCTAGCTGTAGGGTTTGTTGTATCAAGAGGCTCTTCTGCAGATCCAGCAGGAGCTGTTGGTTGAGGTGGGGTATAAGGTTGATTTAAATTTCCGCCCGCTGCATTTTGAACTGAAGTAATTGTGTTATCTAGAATTGTATCAATATTAATTTTTGTTGCTTTGTTGATAGATTGGTTAGAGGCAATAGAGCTTTTATAATTATTTAATTGAGTGATGATCTCTGAATAAGTTTTATCAGTTTGAGCTAAAATAGTATTAATTCCAGTTTGATAACCACTTATAGCTGTTGGATCAATTGGTTCCACAGGAGCCGCTGGTTGAGCTGGAGCAGCAGGAGCTTGAACTTGAGCTTTTCTATACCACATAACTTAAATACCTCTATCATATAAATTATAAATAAAAAAATTTTATCCTGGAATTATTTTATCTTAAAATTTAACATTTCGAGTCTATGAGAAATATCATTAAGGGGATATTTCAAATGGCAACTATTAAGATTTCGAGTGAGTTTTTCGAGAATGAGATTCGCAACTACTCCCATTGGGAGCAAGCATTTTGGCGGGAACTATTTCAAAACTCTATCGATGCTGGTGCAAATAAAATTGATATTTCTTACGAGCAAATTTCGAGTCATTGTATTGTATCCTTTAAGGATAATGGAAAAGGCATGGATCGAAGTGTATTAGAGAATGTCTTTTTTAACTTAGGTACCACAACTAAAAATTCGAGCAACTCTGTTGGAGGCTTTGGCCGCGCGAGAATTATCCTTTGCTTTGCTCAAACAGATTATTCAATTCAAACAGGAAATCTAAATGTTACAGGATCAGGAGCTAATTACGAAATAACAGAGGAAGAAGATTATTATCAAGGATGTAAATTTTTAATTACAATTCCATTAAATAAATTTTATTCAAATTTCGAGAAATTCGAGCAAGCCCTTCATGACTATATTGCTTTGAGTAACATCAAAGCTAAAATAAATATTAATAATAAAGAATATAATTACACACCTCTAATAGCGCGCGGCAAAAAGAAAGAGCTCAGCTTTGGAACAGCTTATGCTAATAAAAGTTCTCATGATAAAAATAAAATAATTTTTCGAGTAAATGGTGTTGCAATGTTCACCAGGTATACCTCAGCACCAATCAATGTAATTGTTGAAATAAATCCTGAGGAATCTAGAAAAGTGTTACTCTCTAATAGAGATAGCTTAACCTGGAAGTGCACAGATGAGGTAGAACAATTTTGTGATCTTATTAATAAAGAAACACTTTCAGCATTTCGAGACAAGACTCAAGGCGAAGAAATTGTAATTGGCTCCGCCCGAAAATTCACAAGAAAAAATAATACAAACCCAATATCAGCTAAGGGCGAAGCCAATGAATTTATTTTTAATAATAATATAAATTTTAATGAAGACCCAAATGAAATTTCGAGCATTCAAGCTAAGAGCCAACTCTTAGATGGCCTGGTGGTTCTCACAAAGACTGCAGACAAGAAGATGAGAGCTGCTGCCAAGAATTTCTCGCCCGACAAAATTGAAGCCCCAGAATCAAGAAAATTAAAATTATTAAAACAATGGGCAATAGCATGCGAAGCAGCATTAGAGTCATTATGCAAAATTCGAGCAATAGAAGAAATAGATTGGAGACCAGGATTTGTATTCGATGAAACAATGGAAGCATGCCATAAAGTAGCAAATGATGGAGCACATACTCTAATGCTAAATCCAGTGTATATAAATGGAAATGAAATAGGTAAAATAAAATATTCAACTACCAACTTCAACTCACATGTAGAACTACTTACTCTAGCAGCACATGAAGTAGCACATTGTGAATTTAAATGGCACGACGAATCATACGCAGGATTATTCACAGATATTGTTTCCGATATGATGAAAAATATTAATATATTAAGTAAGGAAATGAAAACTGCATAGTATAAATATATATAGGAATATCATTGCCGATACTCCGACATTCGTAGATGAAAATTTAATGATAGAGGAGAAAAGGGCAATGAAGTTTTTCGAAGATTTCGAAGCATTTTTAAATAATGTATTTTCTGCAGTATTTGATTTTAAATACGAAAGTTAATAATAATAAGAGACCCAGAGAGATCTGGGTTTTTCTTATATTAATATATTTATTTTTTAGTTGGATTTTAAACAATAATATAGTGAGGTTAATTTTATGAGCACAAATGTATTAGTGTTAAATAGCGACTATGAACCGCTCAACATCTGTAATTTGCATAGAGCAATTAAATTAATCTATAAAGATAAAGCAGACATCTTACACTACTGTGGAGAAGAAGCTGAAGATGTAGAATTTGTATTTGATGGCAGTGACAATGATTATGCTGTTCCAACTGTTATTAGATTAAAATTCCAAATTAAAAGACCAAGAGCTGTCGCAAGATGTTCCCGCAGAGGAATATATATGAGAGACAACTACCAATGTCAATATTGTGGATCAGGAAGTGATCTATCTCTTGACCATGTAGTACCTAAAAGACTTGGCGGCAAAGATACCTGGGAAAACCTTGTAACATGCTGCAAAAAGTGCAATGGCAAAAAAGGCGACAAACCATTAGATAAGTGTGGTCTAAATTTAAGAAAACAACCAAGAGCACCTAAATATAATTCATCATTAGGCTTCTCTAAATTCCTATACGGAGCAACACATAATGTCTGGAAGTATTACTTACCAGATGAAGGCGAATCAGTAAGCTGGTAAAATATGAAAATAGCTGTTTTATTTCACGGTATAATTGGTGGCATGGATGGTAAAAATGGTTACGGCAAATCATCCAACTCATACCACTGCTCAAAGTTTTGGCACAATAACGTATATGGAGATTTAGATCATGATATATTTATTCACTCATGGTCCAAAGAAGCTGAACAAGAAATTGTAGATGCATTCAAACCAACAAAATATATTATTGAAGAACAACCAACTTTTGGATTCTATATACCTGAAGAAACAAAGCATCATGATAATCCAACATCTATGCTATTCAAAAATATAAGCCGATTTACCAGCGCATACAAAGTTTATAATATGATGCTTGAGCATCAAAAAGAAACTGGTATAGAATATGATTATTGCATATTAAGTAGAATGGATCTATTATTTTTTAATAAAATTAATTTAAAGAATATGAAAAAAGATACTATCTATATATGCAATAATCCATTCCCTAATTGGCAAAATCCAAAAATAAATAATATTATATTTGATCCATTTTTAATCATGGACAACAATATGATGGGACAGTTCTGTAATCTTATTATTGATGTTCAAAATAAAAAATATATAAATAGCATGGGAAATAGTCATTACCTGTGTACAGATAAAATTAGAGATATGGGTTATATAGATAATATAGAATATGTTTGCACCAGATTCTCTGACATGGATGTATATAGATTTTTATTTCTTGATAATGCAAATGATGGAAGACCTGAAGAGTTTGATAAAGGAGCTAATGCTGCCAGGATGTTCGATATTCTTAAGTCATGGGAAATTAAAGAACATAACAATAATCAAACAATTATCAGTATAAAAAATATATAGTTTGTGCGAAAGTCGTATAATGGTTATTACCTCAGCCTTCCAAGCTGATGACGAGGGTTCGATTCCCTTCTTTCGCTTTAAAGGAAATCTCTATGGAAATTAATAAAAAAGAAAATCTCATAGCTGCAGGATTTCAAATTGGAACTGTACAGGAACTCTTAGAACTCTCTGAAGAAGAAATGACAGCTATCGAAAATAAGATTCAAGAACATAATAAAACTAAAATAAATAAAAAATACACTAGAGAATATGATATTAAAAGCGGCATATTATTAGATGCTGATTCTCTTTTAAATGACCAGGAACACAATGAAATCCTGTCAAACGACTGATGATATAAGATAGGCCTGAAAACCCCCATTTTGGGCATTCTAGGCCCCTTAGGAGGGTTAGAGTGGACACATTGGATAACTGCCCTCAAGGGGCTAAATGCATAGTCAAAAAATTGGTAGGGGCCGATAGGAACAGATTAGCTGAACTCGGACTGTCAAAGGGGACAGAAATAAAAATTATAAATTGTAGTGGGTGCGATGGACCTATTGTTTTAGAGGTCAGAGGTTATAATCTGGCAATCAGAAAAGACCAAGCAGAAGATGTTATAATACAATTGGAGGAAGAGCATGAGAAACCTGTATGATAAGATTATGAATCATAAGTATGGTGGAGTACTGATTATGATTATGTTGTTTATGATTCTGAATCTATTGATGTTGCTTGAAAGATAAGACCCCTCTATGAGGGGTTATTTTTTTATATATATAAATTTATTATCACCCTCTATGAGGGTTTATTATTTGTATGAGTTCCCGGGCGAAAAAGTTTCCCCCCAGAATTTACAAAGGCTTAAGTGTAGGGCATGATTTCTGTCTTAAAAAATGATGCAGGTAGTCTATAGTATATGAAAGGTATAGATTATTATGATTACAGCAACTGCAACCCGCACCGTCTCCACCCTCGGTAACGCAATCGAGGCATCGTACACCATCAAGGATTCTTCCAAGATTTTCAGCATTCTTCGTTCCAACATCTACTCTGATAAGATGCTTGCTGTTGTCCGTGAGTACTCCACCAACGGCTGGGATGGTCACATTCTTGCAGGTACTCCAGACCGTCCTTTGAAGGTCACTCTACCAACCACTCTCGCACCTGTTTTCAAGGTTCGTGATTTTGGTGTAGGTTTGTCTGAGGAGTCTGTTCTCAACATCTATACTACCTATGGTGAATCCACCAAGGAATCTTCTAACGATTTCAACGGTACATTTGGTCTTGGTTCCAAGTCTGCCTTTGCCTATGGCAACTCCTTCGATATCATTTCTTTCTTTGAAGGAACCAAGACTATGTACACGGCGTACCTTGATGAATCCAACATCGGAAAGATTCGCAAGGTTTACTCTGAGCCTACAACCGAGCATAACGGTGTAGAAATCAATGTTGCCGTGAAGAACGCCGACATTCGCCAGTTCAACGAGACTGCTCGTAAGTTCTACCAGCATTTCGTACCCTGCCCTGTTTTCATCAACGCAGATGATACTTTCAATCTGTTTATGGAAGAGGCACACAACCCGCAGGTTATCGCACGGGGTACTGACTGGTTTTCCTACATCCCTAAAACACACGATGCTGTTGACAACATCATTGTTATGGGTAATGTTGCATACACAATAAACCTTGATGCCATTCCTAACAAGAGTGACAAGTTTGTTCTGTTGCGACGTGGTTACTATTCCCGCAACCAACCTGCCTACAAGATTGAAGCACCTATCGGTTCGTTGTCTATCACTGCGTCCCGTGAGTCATTGGAGTACGATGCTCGCACCATCGCTTGGATTAATGCCAAGGTCGATTCAATGATTATCGAGATGGCTCAAAGCATTCAAGCGGATGTTGATAACGTCAAGAACAGTGCTTGGAATACAGGCGTAATCGTAAACGCTTTCGGTGGCGGTTACAACAGTAGCACCTACTTTGTCCTTGATGCAGTCAAGTTTGACGGTAAGATTAAGTTACATTACAGTAATCATAGCATCCTCTACAGCACAACCGCATTGCGATTGGCTCAGAATGAGATTGGCTACACTGAGATGGCATCTTACGGTACTTATTTCAGTACGTCACGTCTCAAATCTTACAAGGTTACAACCCTGCATCCGTCAAAGAAGTGTATCTTTGTCGCCAATGTCGCAGGTAAGGTCAAGGAGAAAGATGTTAACAGTCATATCCGTGGCGTTCACGCATCGGTAGGTGCTGACCGTGAGATTATCAGAGTAAACCTTCCAACAGAAGCAAGTCTGGACAAGTTCAAGAAACATCTTATGTTCCTTGGTGCTGAGATTGTAAGCATTGAAAAGTATCCTTCTTTGCGGTACTCTTCTGGTAGAGTCTCTGTGCCATCCCAGCGTGGCAAGGATATGGGTAAAGCAAAGGTGTTTGAATATCAGAACACCGACCACAAAACCAAGTCTGAGAACTGGGAAATCAGTGACAAGGACGTGAATACAGATGGTGGCGTTTACATCCGAATCACCAACTATGATTCTGCGGTCTATCCCGGTGGTGTTCGTTCTGTTCAAAAGCGTATCAAGCAACTGTCACATCTTTTGGGGCAGGATGAACCAACCATCTACGGTGTTCGTGATAGTGTCAAGGAGGTTGGCTCAGGCTGGGTTGAGGCTAGTGACTATATCATTCAAAAGACCCGTGAATACATTGACGCTAATGACCTGTCGGAGAAACTTGCTAAGTTTTATGGCAACAAACTTGATACAAATAAGTGGGAGATGGTGAATCTTGTTTTGCGATGCAAAACATCTGGTAAAACATCTAGATACAACTATGCTACAGGCAAGTATGATGTACAGTCTGAGTTTCTGACTATTATTGCAAACTCTGAGGTTAATACACGCTCTAAGTATCTGATTGAACAGATTATCAGTGAGACAGATAACATTCTTACCAGCGATGAATCTTTATACTTTTCAAATGTGGTGACCTCGTCAATGTTGGGCATAACTCCAGTGAATACCGTTAATACGATGGTTGATGAGTTAAGTGATATTAACCCATTGATAAAAGAGATGTCTGGGATATTGTTCGCTGATTCTGACCACGATAGAGTCATCAAAATGGTTACCAAACTCGAATCAGGGCGGTAATCGCGATACTGGAGCCTCTTATCTATACCTTTCAAACCAAAATAAGAGGCTCCAGTGCATTTTTTATCAAATAAAACAGATAATAGTGTAAAATATTGATTTTTGGGGCGCCGCCCCAGAATCTACAAAGGGTTAAATTTCATCTTAAAAAATAACACAAGGTGTCTATAATAGTATCAGGAGTCGGGCGACAATGCCCTGATTCTGTCTTAAAAATCTTTTGCTTGTTTCTATTGTAGTGTGGAGTTCCACATAGGAGAAAATAAAATGTCAGTAAATGTCCAGTCTGCTATCTTGTCACTTTCAGAAGAACACGGCGGTTCACTCTCTGTCGTTGTTGATTCCAAGCAGTACACAATGCGTAACGACAATCCCCTGTTTGGTCAAGCGGTAGAAGCATATCGCAAGGAAGACTGGGATTCCCTTATGACATTCCTTTCACCAGAGAAGGCTGTTCGACAGTACCTCTTTGAGTATGAGGATATCAAGGTCGAGAATGGTGCTGTGTACTTTGGTGGCTCCGCTGTTCATTCTCTCTGCGTTGACCGCATCCTTCAGTTCTGCGATTCTGGTTTCAGCCCAATGCCTTTGCTCAAGTTCTTGTCTAAGTTGCAGAAGAACCCTTCTCGTCGGTCTGTCGAAGAGTTGTACCGCTTCCTTGAGCGTAACAACCTCACTGTTACTACCAACGGTAACTTTCTTGCTTACAAGGCTGTTACAAGTGATTTCTATTCAATCACTGCTGGTAATGCCCAGTTGCTCAAGGGCAAGGATGATGGCAAGGGTCGCATCTTCAACGGTGTAGGCGAAGAGATTCAGGTCTATCGCAACTATGTTGATGATGATGCCAACCGTGGCTGTTCCGTTGGACTCCACGCAGGTACTCTGGAGTATGCACAAACCTTTGGCGGTAGCAGTGCTACTCTGGTCATCGTTGAGATTGACCCTGCCGATGTCGTGAGCGTTCCTCACGACTGCGAGTGCCAGAAACTCCGCACTGCACGGTACAAGGTAGTCGATATCTGTACCCAGCGTCTTGACCTACCGGTCTATGATTCCCGCTTCTCTACTGAGAATGATGAGGATGAT
>JACCDW011702541.1_pt1 | contig 11497 bp, 16 predicted proteins | sample 7449781 | NCBI WGS metagenome assembly JACCDW01 (sample SAMN15323449, study PRJNA562643) | freshwater metagenome | isolation source: river surface water | place: USA:Blue River Watershed | collected 2017-08-18
GGGCAACACCCCTTGGAGCTTAATCAGAGGCAGCCTGCTTTATAAAAAAAATAAAGGTACTTGTAAATAATTTGTTAAAATGGGTTGTCCCCCATTTTATTTTTGTTATATTTAATATATTATGGGATCTAAAGTATCTATTCTTATTGTGTGTTTGTTAGCTCTCATGATATCATCCCTTATTATATATTTGATTAATGGAGACAATGATTAACTTATTTATTTGTACCTACGGGATTTGTCTACTTATCTTTTGGATGGTGGTTCTATACTGTGCCTTTATAATAGATTACTGTAAGGGGAGTAAACAATACTATTGGATAAAGAAACATTTAATCACTGACGAAGATATTGAACCGTTGGATTAACTCATGTTCTTTTTAATCTTATCTATTGCCATATCTACAACAATCCCCTTCACCGTTTCTTTATCTTCCTCGATTAGATTATAGTACGTCATAAGAAATTCATATATATCTTCTATACGGGCATCAACAATTAGAAACTCTGTACCGTCTTTCTTTTTTTTTAACCTGTGAAAGTATACCTCCCCATTATCTGTGAGTTTGTTCTTATGTTTTAATACACACTTCATCCCCTCTTTATCCTCATCTATGATAGGGGTGTAGTTATCTTTTATGAACTTTTCTATTGGTGTCATGTTATGTACCCTAATGTTAATAACTTTTTGTTGATAAATAAATATTAAAATTGGGGACTGTCATACTGTCAGGGGGAATTGTTGATAACTTTTTTTTAAAAATAAGTGTTAAAAAATTTGTTTTTGACAAAATGTCAGTCACGCTTCACACAGGGGACAATCCCTTTTACCACTTTTCCCCACTCTATAGTTACCACTTCTTACCACCATAATTGTCGCTGGTTATACTGTCAGCCTAAAAAATCCCCCCTGAGAGGTGTCAGAGAACCATTTTTTTATATATATACATTTTCCAGCTAAAAATTGTAGTTATCATACAGTTTGCGCGGAGACGAAGTCCTTAAAACATTCCAACGAATAAACCATGTAAATGTGTCATATATTAACCCCCAACGAGGAAAAGGATTACTCTTATAGGATATTATAATGGTGGGTAAAAGTGGGACATATTATTCATAGTATTATAGTCAGGTGAAACCTTATTCATATACTACAAAACATAAGTCCCTTATATTCCCACATCGTGTTAAGGTTCTTCACTATATAAAACCTCATCATAAAGACGTAGTCTAACTATATAGTTTATTAATGGAAACATACTCTTATATCATACACATATAATCCATTAAGTATATGGGGGACAGTTTAAAAAGAGGGGGACAGTAAATAATGAATACTTTACCGTTTACTATAAATCATACGGTAAGATTATAGGATAAAATTATGAATGAAATCCGTAGTGAGTTTACGAACGGTAGGATGGAATGAATGATTTAATCATATAGTCTTACTTATATGTTACAGGTATACTATCTGATAGTTCTTCTTTAAACTGTTTCCATTCCTTCTTATTAATAGTAGTGTCGTTTAAATATAAACAACTCCATTCACACGTATTGTGATCGTACAGGTGAACATGTATAGAATCCACATGTACTTTAGGTGAACAAGAAAATAGTGTGTATAGTAATAATATATATAGGAAATTTTTCATGGTACAAATATAGTAAAAATTACCACATAAACAAAAGAGTGTCTAAAAAATTAAATTGTAATAATAAACCACTCACCATTAAAGTCTTCTACTAAACAAGTAGAGTTTTCACAAAAGTCTCCTGAGTTCATATAATGTTTTTCTAATTTAGGTTGATGAATATGTCCACATACAGCAACATCATATCCCTTCTGTTTTGTTAATTGTTTTGCGTTTGTTTCAAAATCAGACACAAAATTAATAGCTCCCTTTACAGATTGTTTTATTGTGTTTGCCAGTGAATGATATGGTAGATTGAACTTCTTTCTTACGTAGTTGTATATGGTATTTAATCTTATTACAAAATCATAACTCCATCCACCAATTACCGCTAACCATCTTACTTTCATTATAACAAAGTCTAATACATCTCCATGGAAACAAAAATACTTTCTACCATCTATTCCTTCGTGAAAATACTTTCTTACAATCTCTATGTTATTCATCTTAAATGGAACAAATGGTTTTAAAAAATCGTCGTGATTTCCTCTTATATATATTACTTTAGTTCCTTGTTCACTTCTCTTCATAAACCTTCTGAAAACTTTTGAACAATCCTTTGTCCATTTACCTTTTGATTTTAATGCCCATCCATCGATTATATCCCCATTAAGTATTAATATATCTGATTCGTTCTTATCCAAGAACTTTAGTATCTTATCTGTTTGTGATTGTCTTGCACCAAGATGTAAATCACTCATTATGATTGTTCTCCACTTTTTCATTTCCAATATGAGTTATCGTCTGAAAAGAATTGTTTATTATTTCTATTAAAATATGATTTAATCATTAACCTCATCATGTATATTACCCCCTTGTTATCAAATCTTCTTGGTGGCGTAAATACTGTGGTATTTATTATTTTAAATCTATTCGGTTTAATTTGTTTGGATAATAGATAATCCTCTGCAACCTTTGCATCTTCATCAAATCCCCCTAATTTGTTAAATGTATCTGTTTTAAATAACATAAACCCACCTAAACAGAATGGTGATATAAACTTGGATAACTTCTGTATTAAATCAAATGTTTTAAAAACATAGTTATACTTTCCGTTTGTTGTTCTTATCTTTGTTGTAAGTAAATCAATTTCTTCTTTTAATATTGTTGTTGTTACAGTTGTTAAAAGTGTCGGATCAAGTAAAAACATATCTGAATCCATAAATAAAACATACGGCGTTTTTACATATTTAATTCCGTTGTTTCTTGCTCTTGCTGGAAGTCCCCCTTGTATTATTTTTAAATCGAACTTATCGTTTGTTCTTGATTCCAATTGATATGTTGTTTCATCGGTGGATGAATCTGAAATAATAACCTTTACATTATCTATGTTATTTTGGAAATTTAATAAAGTCAGTGTGGTGTCTATTGTTTTTAATTCGTTTTTACAAGGAATTACTATGGTTAAAAATTTAGATAGTTCCATACATAATAACTATCTTTTAACTTTGTTTTTAATTTAAATTGTTATTAACGAAATGATAAAAAAATATAGCTCTATTGTTAAACTTGTTGTAGTTAGAATTACATTTCTATAAAGTATGTGTTCTATAAGTGTTTTAATATTAAATCCTTGGCTTCTTGAAGTGTTTGTGGTAATGTATATAGATTACCTTCCTTATCTACAAAATATGTCTTAGGGATTGATAATATCTTATATAGTGTGAATATCTCACTGTCCCACACTTTGTTATCGAATGCGTGAGTTGCATAACTAAGATTATCATCAGCAAACTCTTTTAGTCTTCTAACATCACTATCTACTGAGTAAAAAAAGAAAGTTAACCCCGACGACGCTAATTCATTATTTAATGGTGTTATTATCTCATCTATTTTTTTCTTACACGGTCCGCAGAATGTTGCCCATATATCTAATATATAAGACTTTCCTTGCATTGTGGTGGTTAAATCTATTTTAGGAACATTTGTTATATCAGGTTCAGCATCTGCTGGTAAGTTTTTGTTTCCTTGATTAATTAGTTCTTTTAATTTTTTAAATTCTCTTGAAGGTTTATCATTTGGATCGATTGGTCCTTCAATAACCTCTAAAGAATCAGGGGTATTTGTTTTATCTTTTAATGAAGTTTCAAACTGCGTCTTGTCTAATTTGTATATTCTTTCTTGTGCAAGATCGTCTTTAAGCATGAAATAAACAAAACCATCTTTTAAAATAGCAGTTGTTCTTTGTTTTCGATAGTCAGTCTTAAAATAAAATGATATTGGGTATTGTCCTATTGGTAACTCAGGTACAACAACTTTAGATAAATCATATCCACTAACGTTAATAACTTTTGGTTGTGTTGGATCAACAGTGTCTTCTGTGATTAAACCCATCACTTGTTTGATTCTATTAATGTTCTCTTGTAAGTTCATGTTATATAAATATATTCTTACTTCTCTTTTAATGGTTGTATATGTAAATCCCACATGTCTACCATATGTTCATAAAATCTTGGGTTTTGTGATAGGTAATTAATTACTTCATTATAAAAACCATTAAATAAAAAATCTTCCCTCATTTCATCATATTCATTATCAGACATCTTTTGCAGGAAATTATGATCCAATATATGTTCTTTTCCGTCTTCATCTATTTTAACCCCATTAAAATACCCCGCAGTGTTTAGTTCAATTATATCACTGTTAATTTGTATTGATAATCTTTTATATGTGAAATTTAACATGAACTGGGAATCATCTGCATTAAATTCTAAATACTTTTTATTACTTAATACTGTTTCAATAAAGTTTCTATCTTTTTCATTTAAGTAATACCAACCGTTTGGCATGTTTTCAATTAAATATACTCTTCTTTGTGTCCCATAAAAATCAAGATTCACAAGAACACAAAAGTCTTTAAATTCACCTACTATCTTTTCTTTAAGTATTTCCCCATTAAAAGAATAGTCTTCAGGGTTTTCAATCTCCCATGTTAGAACATCTTGATTTTCATGGTAAGTAGGATGTAAATATATTCCTTTGTATTCTATGGGATTTTCTTTTAGGTATTTAGTATAAAAGAATTTAATCGGTTGTTCAAATGACTTCCTTTTACCCGCTTCATCATATTCTTCCCTTAATATTCTTCTTATGTTTTCTTGTATTTTTCTTTTTGGTGGGGATGGTCTATAAAATTCATTAGGAGATTCCATTAATTCATCCTCAAAAACATCATACTGAAATCCATCTTCCCACTGCACTAAATACACTCTTGGGTTTCCATCTTCCTGTCTCCATTCTTTATCATCATATGACCATTCACTAACACCAATAACTTTTACTTTTTGGTGTGACCTATACCATATTTCGGCATCACAAGATTCAGGAGATTCGTAACAATGATATTCAAACCAAAAAGTTTTTCCGACTTTATCATCGTATCTATCTTCTTCTTCCCTTAATATTCTTCTTATGTTCTCTTGTAAATTCATATTAACAATCTCCTGTGTTATATACATATATATAATGTCCTCTGATTAATCCGCCACCTAATTTGGATAACAACATACTTACTAATTCTTCCACTCGATAACGTACCGATTGGTCAAAAGCCCATCTACCTTCGTGTTCGGGTAATGGTTTAGGTATAAAAACATATAATGTAATATAATGTGGTGAGGGTACAATATTATAACTGCAGTAATCAAATTCTTCTTTAGCCTCATTTTCCATTATTGATTTAATAAGAAATATCATATCCTCTTTTGTTCCTTTTAAATCAAGTATTTCGTAAACCTCATCTAATGATCCAATAATTTTTGCCGCCATTCTTAACCCCTGAGTTTTTACCATACCCCTAACGGTTTCTTTAAGAGATTCTTCCCTTAATATTCTTCTTATGGATTCTTGTAGGTTCATATTATTAAAATATTTTCTGCGTTACAGTGAAACTTTTCGTTTATTAAATCTAATAATACCAACTGCCAATTACTTTGTGGACCCAAATAGTTTTCAATATCTTCTGAAAAAATATAATAAAAAATTATTGTATTAAAATTTGGGTTTCTAACGTCAGGTGACTCGTAACACACTTCAGGTAGTTCATCTGAAATTTCTTCAGGATAATTTCCATTATGATCATAGTTATCATAATCAACCAATAAGAATAGATAATCATTATATTCATTTTCAGGTAATACAAACCCTATTGCGTATGGATCACAACATACACCCATACCGCAATTATATTCAGCCCAATCATAATATATGTCATCAAACCCATCAAACAATATATTGAGTAAATCATTTAATACGGGTTTAATGTTTGTTTCTTCCCTTAATATTCTTTTTATGGATTCTCTTTTTTCTTCCTTGAATACTGAACTTGGTAATTTTTTTCTTCTTTCAGAGAACCATGAACCTTCTTTACCCTCATCATAATATTCTTGTCCTGAATAAACTTTGGTTCTTTTTTTACTGTACTGTGCGTTTTTATCGTATTTGTCAAACTGTGAAAATGTTGGATCAATTATATCACCATTATTTAATTTAATCCAAGTATGTTCTTGGGGTATTCCATCTCCAAACTTCACATTAACATATCCTTCAATAACATCAAAATCATTTAATAATTCAGGGTATTCTTCATTCACTTCCTCAACAAATATTTCCGCAAAATGTACACAAGATCCGTATCTATCACAATGAAGTTTATTTGCTATCTTTTCGGCAATACTTTTTAATATTATTATGTTTTCTTGTGTATTCATGAAAATGTAACGTATTCTGCTTGTTGATTGAACTCATTATTAAACCATTCTATGACGTATAACATTTCTTCTTCACCAAGATAGTTTTCTAATGTGTCGAATAGTTCACTATTTAATGTTAAATCTCTTTCAGTTACCCAATATGTACAAAAAAAATAATTTGTTTCTGGATCATTATACACTATAACGTCTGCACCTGCAAATGTTTTTTGGTGTTTAATTATGGCATTATCTTTATTAAAGTTTGGATATAAAGATTTAATTATTGTATCTATAAGTTTTACTTTTTTTACTAAATCATTGTACCAATCATCTTGTTCTGATTCGTTAATATTCTTTTGTTTTTTCCACATCTTTTCTGTCTTGTCATAATACTTTTCTGTCAAATAATCTGTTATATATTTTTCAGACTCTTCCCAATCTTCTTCAGGTACTGAATTGATAAACCAACTGTGATATAATGTTCCTAATGAATTTTCCAATACATCATTCCAAAACCCTTGAAAAGTTCTAAAATTATAATCCATAAGAGATTTTCTGTAATGTAAAAATGCATTATCGAAATGGTCAGTTCTTCTTCTAACAGAAAGAGGAATCGCCATTTCTTTTAATATATTTCTAATCAAATCTTTCACTATAAATAAATATTATAGAGATAGAATTATTTTGTTTTATATTTTACATTAAATAACGACCATAATCCCAAGTATTGTCATCAGGTATAGTTACACCAACATTATCAAATGAAGAACCTCTATGAATGGTAACGTGACTGTCAGCACGATTTGCCATATCAATACCACCATATAAATGTGCATAATAATCAGAGGTTTTCTTAGTCATTATTATTGGTTTAGGTGGATTGATTATTTCAACACAATATATAAAAGTTTTTTCACCTAAAAATGTTTTTAATTTTGATTCAGTACTTGTTTTGTGGCTTAATTTAATCATACTAAATAAAGCATCTCTTGTATTTGAATATTTTGCATCATATGTTTTTGTGATGATATATTTACCATCTTTTATTTCTATCATGATGTCATCATCATCTAATATGTCTTTAATATATGATACTAAGTGTTCCATTGTTTAATCAAAATCCATTAAATACGGTTTATTAGAATATTGTCCTTCCCTCAATACTCTTAATTCATAATCTTTAACCTCATCGTTATAGATTTTAACAGTAACGTTACCGTACTGATCTTCATCAAGTATTGTACATACTTTTTGTTTGGTGTAGGTAACACCATTTTCATTATGTAAGAATTTAACGTAAACTACTGCCATTAGAATATTGTTTATGGCAAATATAAGAAAAAAAATTGGATTAATTATAAAGAATCAGAATAATTATCTTTTCCCCATTGTGACATATCATCAACTATTGTAAATATTTCCTCATCAGTTAAGTTTGATAGACTTTCTATGTAACCGTCAGTTTGTTCATTATAATCGTTATATCCTCTTATTTCCACAGTGACTTTATCTCCTTTCATATAAAAATGGTTAACATATATGTTATGTGATATTTCTACTTCATATCCCATCTGAACAGCACCATCTGTCTGATGATATCCATCATCTCTAATAAAATCCTTAATGTATCTCTCAAACACTTCTCTTGGTAAATCATCATACTTTAATATGATTTGTTCCATTGATAGTCCTGACATTTTTATGAATTCATATAATCCATATTTTTCTATTAGTGATAGTAATGATTGGTGTTTTTCTTCTGATTCATTAATTTTTTTATTTTTTCTTTTGGTGTACCAATCTCTTGTGTCATTATAGTTACTAACTGTTGAGGACCCGAACGCAATATGTGAAAAAACATTTCCAAAATATTCATTCACATCTCTTTTAATTTTGTTCATAATAAAATGCATCCTATCTGAATCATCTAACTTAAATGGTTTTTTAAATAACGACGTTATTGCACACTCTTGTCTACCGTACCCATCATTAAATACGTCTACAGAAATTTTATAGAACTCCTCAGGTAATACATAATCGGATAAATTCATATTAACAAAATCAGCAACTGTCTGTTCTAATGGTGACATATCTTCTGTTTCTTCCGTTATTATTCTTCTTATGGATTCTTGTAGGTTCACTTATTTTTTAATTTTGACACAATTAGGGTATCTTTTGCCAAACATTGTTTTCATACCTTTTTGAGTATATCCTTTCCAACATCTTTCGGTTATCTCACCTTCTTTCATTTCTTTTTTATTTGGAGATATGATTTCAAGTGTTTTTATATTTGTAGCTTCTTTATTTATTTTAACATTTATGCCGTTGTCCTTTGCTTCTTTCCATCTGTTAGCACATAAACACCAACTATCACCAGGTTCCAACATATCAAGATTGTTTCCCATTGAATTGGTGAACTCTAAAAACTCTTCTGTAACTCTTGCACAGACCGTATGGCTTCCTGTATCATCGTCTCCTGTTCTACAATACCCATCCCTATAAAACCCTGTCATTGGTTTTGTTGAGCACGGTTTAAGTTTCTCACCAAAAAGATTCTTATCTTCGGTGATTTCTTCCCTTAATATTCTTCTTATGTTTTCTTGTAGGTTCATAGTTATAATTGGTTTTTAACCATATTATAAAAATATTCACTAACTTTTTTTGGTGAGTCAATATTTTTTCCTCTCATGTCTCTTTTATAATGATTAATCATCATTGTTATTTGTTGTAATGAAATGTTTTTATACATTTGTGGTGGTGTAAATGTTCCAATTAGTCCCATTTTTTGTAGTTGTCTGATTTTTCTTGCTGCAAATTCATCAGCAACTTCTTCAGTGCCTTTCATAAACTCAGCAGCTTCTTTTTCTGAAACATCACCCAAATAACAATGATACATAAGTTCTTCACCATACTTTTTAAATTGATATTGGTGTGCAACTTCGTGAAGTATAACAAACAACAAAAATGGTAATGGTCTATTAAGTGCCGTTGAATTAATTAAAACCCCTGTCTCTAAAGCAATACCTAATGCTGGTACGCTAAAACTTGAGAAGTTTATTCTTTTACAGTTTGATTCTTCAATAAACTTTTTGACAAATTCTTTTAGTTCATATGACATGTCATGTGTACTTGATAGTTCGTTTAAAAACACATCAATACCTTCAGTTTCTTCTTTTAATATTCTTCTTATGTTTTCTTGTAGGTTCATATTATTTAATAGTCATCATTAAATGGTTCGGGATTATTTTCTCTATCTTCTTGATTCAGCCTTTCTCGTTCTTTTCCCTGAAGTTTTGCTAAATATAATTCTTCAATCCAACCTGGTTCCTCTTCTTCATTTTTTTCTATATCTTCATAAGAATATAAGGTAGTTTTTTTAATGTAATCCATCATTTCTTGCATTGACACATCTTCAGGTTTTGATACAGGTGGAACACATAATTCACCTTTCTTTTTAGTCTCAGATACATAAACATAATCTAAAGACATATCGCTCCTGTTAAATCCTTGTTGAATTTCATTTAATTTTGTATCCTCAAACCATTCTTCAATAAGGTATAATAAATAATTTTTTCTAATTGGTATATCTATAAGAAGTTCATTAATCATCACAGGATAAATGTATAACCATGCGCTGTTAAAACTTCTTTCACTTGTTGGTCTTTTATCCCTTGGTCCCCAATCAGGACTTCTATCATCAAAATCTAAATGTAAGTCTGCAATTTCTCTTCCGTTTTTGCAAAATTCAAAACGAAAACTCCAATGTTTCCAAGACTCATTTTTGTAAATTTGTGAACCTTCAAAATAGTTATCCAACCAATTGTAAACCAACTTATCAAGACTTTCAGTTGGTTTTGAATATTTCTTGTTTACCTCTTGTAATAATATTTTTTTAATTAATTGTTTCATTTTCAAACTTCTGAGTTATTTAATCTTACAAAATATGTCATTGCTTTCTTTACACTTCCACCACCATTTGTAAAATATTCAGTTCTATCTCCGATTCCGTCAGTCGCTTTTTGTGTAGATCTATAATGTATACCAACTATACTATCGTTTTTATAAATAAAGTTTTTAAATACCACATTATGTCCACTATCATTTGTCCTCCATAGTTGACAAAAATCACCTTCTTGAGCGTCATCAAATTCGATTTCAACTCCAATCCCTAAATTTACAGAAGCAGTCACACAAGTTTTTGGTGATGACTGATACCACTCTTTTATGAATGTTAAAAGTTGTTCTTTGGTTTTACTTTTTAATAGCCCTCTATTTTTTGCTACAATATATCCAACTTGTAATGCATAACCTGAACAATATGTCCCTTGATTTTGTTTATCTTTGAGGACTTCTTCTTGTCCTGTTTCAGGATTAGTCCACATTAAGGGTATTCCAAGTCCAGAACCTCCACCCCAAACATAACCACCACCTTCCCATGAATTTGCAACCTCAATAACGTCTGTAGATTCAGGGACTATAGTTTCATAAAAATTTAATGCCTCTAAGTCTAATTTTTTAGCATCAGTCATTTCATTTATATTCATTAAAAATTTTAAACGACTGATGTTTTCTGTTAAATTATTTTTCATTATATATAATCATAAAACAGTTCATTTATATTTTTTCTTGTTCTGCCCCAATCTGGGTATTCAGGTACTCTAAAATCAATACATTCAATATCATCATTATTAATCATAGCAACCATCAATTCAGTTAAACCACCATAATATTCTAAAAAAGAATCACTATATGCACTTCCTTTCCAATTTTCTAAAAATGTTTCAACTAAATTTTTAAAGTTTCTAATTTTAATGTAGCTGTCATATCTAGTCACTTTACTACCATCACTCTTTGTAACTTCTCTTGGTACTTCATCAATTCTCCCTTCAAAGTATTCATTTAAACCACCATATACTAAATCGTATATTTCATCTTCATAAGCACTATTTTCTGATTGCCAGTATAAACTTCTCAAATTAGAACCCAACTCATCTAAGTCTTTATTACATAATTCATTAAATGCCCCTTCATCATTAATTAATCCATTCAAATCTTCAGCTCTTAATCTAAAGTAACCTTCAGTTCCTTGTTCTTCAGAAAGCTCAGAGAAAA
>JACCDW010166792.1_pt1 | contig 11495 bp, 11 predicted proteins | sample 7449781 | NCBI WGS metagenome assembly JACCDW01 (sample SAMN15323449, study PRJNA562643) | freshwater metagenome | isolation source: river surface water | place: USA:Blue River Watershed | collected 2017-08-18
CTGGAGAACGGGAAGACTGACAAGCTAGAAAATCTCGTTTGTCCCAATCAAGACTGAAGGAAATAAGTTAAATGGCAACAGGCAAAGTAAAGTGGTTCAACTCTGAAAAGGGTTTCGGTTTCATCGCAGTTGATGGTGGCGGACAAGATGTCTTCGTTCACTACTCAGCGATTCAAGGAAACGGATACAAATCCCTTGATGAGGGTCAATCAGTTACATTCGAAGTCATCCAAGGCCCAAAGGGTCCTCAGGCTGATCAGGTTGTACCTAACTAAAACCCACTTGCTTATTGGAAGCCCCGGGGAAACTCGGGGCTTTCTTATTTCTTAGCCTTCTTTGCAGCTCGATTAATTGCTTTAACTGGCGATAAATTTTCGCCAGCTCGCCATGCATCTAAATATTTCCATGGCCAAATAACACCGCGCCTGATTTCCCAATCACCGGGCATTGTCGGATAAGAAATTCCGAAATGTAAATGTGGCTTTGTTCCACGAGCACTTCCCGTAGAACCTACTTCCCCAAGTTTCTGTCCTGCGACAACTTGAACACCTGGCGCAATTCCCGGTTCCACTTTTGATAAATGTGATCCGTAATAACGAACTCCATCAACTCCAATGTATGAAACAGAAAGCCCACCTCGATCTTGGCCAAGGTTTGTCTTACCGCTCCATTTATCTTTCATATTCACATCTTCGATTACTCCAGAAACCGTAGCCACAAAAGCACAACCTTGTTTGGCCTGAATATCTGTCGCCGGATAATCATGGTGATACTTTGAATAAGTCACCTTGCAGCCAGCTACCGGGAATAAATAGCTTTCAGCGGCATTTGCTGAATTGATAGGTAGGCAGGTTCCCACAATTAAAGTGAAACCAATGAAAATTCTTAGTTTATGCACTTGTCGAAGGTAGCAATTTAATTGTTAAAAGAACCTCAACAAAACACAAGTTTTCCTGTGACTTTATCTGTCGAGTATGCTTCCCACTATAGGGGCAGTAGCTCAGTTGGTTAGAGCCCCGGACTCATAATCCGGTCGTCGTAGGTTCGAGCCCTACCTGCCCCACTTGCTAGAAGGAATCGAGGTTGATGTGAATCTCGCAGAAATTAAATCAAAGTGGAATGACGTTCTGGATCTACTCGAGAGTCGCGATCGAATTGCCTGGATTGCATATTTTGATGCAAGGTTGGCTTTACTCGAAGATGGCGTTCTGACTTTGCATTTTGTCGATGCCGAGAAATTAAGTGGCGCCCATGATTACAAAGCGACAAGGAATGATCGAATCAGAGGCGCATTAGAAGAGGCAATAAAAGAGGTAACTGGTCTATCTTTGAAGATTGTTGAAATTTAAGCTTTAGCTCGTTTAATTATCACTCGAGCAATCAAAACTACTGCTGCGACTGTGATTCCAATATTCACTACGTTTTCTAGATTTTTCGCCCAACCTTCGGCATCTTTCCAGCGATCTTCAAGTTGCATACCAATAGTGATCCATATGGCGTTGAAGATGCTACTTCCGCCAACTGTGAGTAGAGAGAATTTGATGACGTTCATCTCGGAGAGGCCTGCCGGAATACTTACAAGCGAGCGAACTAGCGGGAAAAGGCGGCCAAAGAAGATGGTCCAAGTTCCATATCGTTCGAACCACTCGAAGGCTTTATCAACATCTGTTTGCTTTATTCCGACATATTTTCCAAAGCGACTGACCAGGAAATTTACTCTCTCCTTGGAGATCCCAAATCCAATTGTGTAGAGGACGAGTGCGCCAATGAGTGAGCCTGTGGTTGTTGCTATCAGTAGAGGAATAAATTGGAATTCTCCGATAGAAACATTAAAGCCTGATAACAACAATACGAATTCCGAGGGAAGCGGAATCACAATTGATTCAATGGCAATAAAGATTCCGGCGCCAAAAATGCCGATGTTTTCTACCAGTTGTGTGGCGAAATCAATCATGGCTTAAGGGTATCTGTGAGAGCGCGTCTAACTGAGTTTTAGGGTTAGTTAGACATAATGGCGCGGTGAAAAATAGGAAGAAGTTGGTGCTATCGCTTTCGATAGCTTTGCTGACTTTCCTAGTTCCAGCGGTTCAGGCGGCAAAACCAAGTTCCACTTTCTTTCTAACTCAGACACCTGGTTTTCCTGAAACGAAACTAACTTTTCATGGCGTAGTAAAACCAAAAGTTAAGAATGCAGTTGTGAGAATTGATGTAAAGCTGAAGAAAGGCTGGAGCGATACTCGACTGCGGACTAAGACGAGCTCTAGTGGATCATGGCGGATATCAACAAAAGTTACTGCATTTGATACTACCGCGGTCTATCGAGCTCGAGTTTCAATTGGCAAAAAAGCATTTAGCACTGCAGCTAAATCAATAAAGATTAAGCAGGCGCCGCAATTAACTGCACCGGAAGATTTGATTGCACTTACTGGCCCTGGTGGACGAATCCACGGTACGGATGTGAGCCGTTGGCAACATCCAGGTGATAAGCCAATTGATTTTGTAAAGATGTATAACGCCGGTATTCGCTTTGTAATTATTAAAGCGTCAGATACAAGAGATGATGCTGATGCCTTGGCATTGAAATATCTCTTGATGAACCGAGATCCGGCGCAAGCTGCTGGTCTTTATACCGGGTACTACCACTACGCAATTTTGCCAAATAGCACTGATCGAGAAGTAGTTAAGAAAGATGCGCAAGCGCAAGCACAGAAAGCAATCTGGCGTTTATCAAGCCTTGGTGGATATACCGATCGTGATCTTCCTTATGCGCTTGATTTAGAAAACAATTGTGTTTTGGTTTCAGGTTCCACTTGCAAGAAATATGCATCGAAGCAATTGGTAACTTTGTTTGCAGAAACTTGGATGGAAACCATGTATGAGAAAACTGGACGCAAGCCTTTCTTTTATTCATATCCAACATTCTTAGAACAAGCTATGGTCCGAAGTGAAAAGTTACGTGAGTATCCACTATGGAAAGCCCAGTACGGAATTGATCCGGCAGACCCAACGGCGGAACCAGGTAGAAAAGTTTTTGGATGTTTTGTTCATACTTGGAGCACGGCAAACTGCTCTTCGCTCTGGCAGATTTGGCAATACTCATCATGTGGAATCGGTGAAAAGTACGGGGTTGCCTCAGCTCGTATTGATTTAAATGTTTTTAGAGGAGACACTTTTTCATTCTTGCAATTAACTAAAGGTGACTGGATACCGGCTACCGGTGATTATCTGCCAGTAAATGAACCTACTTCCTTGTTGGTTACTGGAATTAAGGCCACCTCTACGGATAAGCGAACTCAGATAAAGGTAGAAGTAAAACGACCAAGCGGTTCTCCCGTTATTACGGGAACAGTAGCTTTTAAGTTGGCTAATGATCCGGCTACGAAGGTTACGCAATCGCCTGTTCGAGATTCCAGCGGCGTTTGGACTCTCTATTTAAGTAAATTGCCCGCAGGTGTCACTACTGGATCTATCATCTATGTCGATCAAACAAATACTCATGCAAGATCAGAACAGTTGATTTCATTTGAGTTAATTCAAGGTCCTGAGCCAACACCAAAGCCAACTCCGACTCCTAAACCAGTACGTCCACCGGTTGATACTTGCAGAAATCAGATTGTTAATTAACTAACGCTTGCTGCAACGCCTTTTCCTGAAAATTAATTTCTGCGATGTACTCTGATATTGATTTCTTGATATCAGCTTTGGTCCAACCAAGCGGTTCGGCCATAATCTCTGCAACGGTCTCGAGAATTGATCTTCCCTGATCTGGTGCTTCAAAGTTGATTCGTGTCCTTCGATTCATTACATCAGAAATTGAAATCGCCCCTTCGTGTGTTACCGCATAAAGAATTTCGGCACCAATATAAGGAAGTTGAGTGCTTATTGGCAGCAATAAATGCTGATTAGATTTTGCAGATTCAAGGACTTCAACAAAAAGTGAACCATAGCGATTGAGTAGATGATTTACAGTAGCTTCTGAAATTCCGTAAGATTTTGCAATTGATGCCTTTTGATTCTTCAAAACCGAATAGCCATCCGCGCCAACTATTGCCAAAGATTCGGTACAAGAATCTGGTGTCAAACGTTTCAAATCTACAACGGCAGCATCAATCGCATCTTCTGCCATGACGCGGTACGTTGTGTATTTGCCACCAGCAATTGAGACAAAACCTGGAACCGGATGATCAACAACATGCTCGCGAGATAAATCAGTTGTTTTGGAATCTTCATTTGTAGAAATTAGCGGCCTAAGGCCAGCAAAGACACCGATCACTTGGTTATGATTAAGTTTTGGTTCCAAAACGCGATTTGCTTGATTAATTATGTAATTGACATCGTTTCTTGTTGCAATCGGAGTATTCGGATCGGATTCATAGTCAGTATCCGTCGTGCCAACAATCCACTTGTCGCCCCAAGGAATAATGAATAGCACGGAGATATCGGTTTTGATAATCACCCCAGTTTTGGAACGAATTGCACTTCCTGGAACAACAATGTGAGCGCCTTTAGACATTCGAACTTCATAACCAGCTTTTATTCCAAATTCTCGATAGAGCCGATCCGTCCAGACTCCAGCGGCCATTACAGTAACCCTGGCTTTAACTTCTATTGCTTGGCCATTTTCTAAATCACGAACTAGCGCGCCTATCACTCGCTTGCCTTCACGTTTAACTTCCTCGACTCGAGTTCGAGTGGTAATAACCGCTCCGTATTTTGCGGCAGTTCGAGCAATCATCATCGTATGTCGCGCATCATCTACTTGGGCATCAAAATATTTGTAGCCACCTGTTATTAAATCCAAACGTAAAGATGGGGCAATCTCGCTTAATTCTTTCTGCGATATGTGCTTATGCCATGGCAAGGCTCGTTTAAATCCCCTTAAAGCATCATAAAGCGCCATTCCAGCGCCTACATAAGTTCTCTCTTTGAATTTTTCTTGCAATGGATAGATAAAGGAAACTGGCTGAACTAAATGTGGCGCAATTGTCGTAATCATTAATTCCCGCTCTTGCAAAGCTTCACGAACAAGCTTGAAGTCATATTGTTCGAGGTAACGCAACCCTCCATGTATTAACTTCGATGATCGTGAAGATGTGCCAGAGGCAAAATCTTTTTCTTCGACTAGCGCCACGCTAAGACCACGTGAGGCTGCATCCAGCGCAATTCCCACACCATTGATGCCGCCACCAATAACTAATATGTCAAAGTCATTATTAGCTAAATCTGCAATAGCTTCTTTTCTAGCGCTGGGGCTTAGCTTCGAAGATAGAACTTTCACACGCGTAGAATACGCGCTATGCGATTAATCGGCGCCCTCGATCAAGGTACATCCTCAACACGTTTTATTCTTTTTGATGAGTCAGGAAGCATAATCAGTCAAAGTCAAAAAGAGCATAAACAAATAATGCCTAAGCCAGGATGGGTGGAGCATGATGCGCTCGAAATTTGGGAAAACACACAAACTGTAATTGGTGAGGCTATTTCCCATATAGATATCAACCAACTTTCAGCAATTGGTATTACGAATCAACGAGAGACCACTGTGGTCTGGGATAAAACAACCGGTAAACCTCTTTATAACGCAATTGTTTGGCAAGATACAAGAACACAAACTTTTCTTGATTCGATTTCAGATGTAGATAAGAAATCTATTACTTATAAGACTGGTTTGACCATTGCACCTTACTTTTCTGGCAGCAAGATGAACTGGCTGATTGAAAATATTCCGGCAGTCAGTCAGGCAATATCTGACGGAAATGCAATCTTTGGAACCATTGATAGTTGGCTTCTTTGGAATTTAACTGACGGTATTCATAAAACAGATGTGACAAATGCCAGCAGGACTCTCTTGATGAATCTTGAGACACTTGATTGGGATGAAGAATTACTAAACCTTTTTTTAGTTCCGAGAAATACCCTTCCTAAGATCTGCTCCTCTTCAGAAGTTTATGGAGTGACAAAATCAGACGGCCCCATAAAGTCAGGAATTCCTATTGCCGGAATCTTGGGAGATCAACAAGCCGCAATGGTTGGACAAGCTTGTTTCAAGCAAGGTGAATCTAAAACAACTTATGGGACTGGAAATTTCGCATTGTTAAATACCGGCGAAGAAATAATTCGCTCTAAAGCAGGTTTGCTGACTACCGTCTGCTACCAATTTGGTGATGAGCGGCCACATTACGCCTTAGAAGGATCGGTGGCTGTTACAGGTTCAGCCGTGCAATGGTTGCGAGATCAACTCGGAATTATTAGAAGCGCCAGTGAGATAGAAACTCTTGCTAACGAGGTTGAAGATAATGGTGGCGTTTACTTCGTACCTGCTTTTTCTGGTCTATTTGCACCTTATTGGCGTAGCGACGCGCGTGGTGTGATTGTGGGCTTAACTCGAGCCGTAACAAAGTCGCATCTGGCAAGGGCAACTTTGGAAGCCATTGCATTTCAAACAAGAGAAGTACTCGATGCGATGGTTATTGATAGTGGCGTTCCACTGAAAGAAATGAAAGTCGATGGTGGAATTACTGCTAATGAACTTTGCATGCAGATTCAATCTGATGTTATGGGAATTGATGTATCGCGTCCCAAAATTATTGAAACAACTGCACTCGGAGCTGCATACGCTGCTGGCCTTGCTACTGGTTTCTATAAAGATAAAGAGCAAATTAGATCAAATTGGCTAGAAAGTCGACGTTGGAAGCCGAATTTCAATTCAGCTCTTGGCAATGAAGGATTTAGAAATTGGAAAAAAGCTGTTGAACGTACTTTAAATTGGGCTTAATTTTCTTTTTTTATCTCAATAATTAAAGCCTGCGCAGGTTGAAGTATCGGAGCTGGCAATCCAACTTCTTGCAGTAAATCACCACTCATTACTACTCCTGACTTAATCCATTCAGGTTCTTTAATTAGCATCATTCCAACAGATCCTGCTGGGAATGCTGCACTTACTCGATATTTTGCATTTGGCAATAGATCTCGAAAACGTAGATTTGGAACTTGTGAAACCGCAGTAGGCACGATCTGGGCAAATATAAAGATTGATTCATTTTCAGTTACCGCGCCATACAGGTAATGCGAAGCATCTGGGAAATCACAACGAACTAGTTTTCCAGAATGAATTAAATTGCGTTTTGACTTGTAATACTCAATCCAATTTGCAAGATGAGCTAGTTCATCATTAGATGCTTTGGAAATATCCCACTCAATTCCCGAATGGCCAAAGAGAGCTGTGCTCGCTCTAAATGAAAGGGATAGTTCTCGCCCAGTCTGGTGACTTGGCGATGGACCAATATGACTTCCAAGAAGTTCAAGAGGCAAGAACTGTGCAGTCCATCTTTGAATACTTTGTCTGGAAAGCGCGTCATTATTGTCACTTACCCAGAATCTATCTACATACTCAACGATTCCTAAATCAATTCGACCGCCTCCGGATGCGCAAGACTCGATCTCAAGACCTGGATTTAATTTTTTTAGCTCCGCAAATAATGAGTAGATTGCTAAAACTTGCTTTCGATATGAAGCTTTACCGCCCGCGCCAGCATCAATCAAAGTTCGATTGTGATCCCATTTTATATATTTAATATTGCACTCAGAAATGACTCTGTGGGTTGCTTCCAATATGTAGCGATATGCATCCGGGTTTGCTAAATCTAAAACAAGTTGATGGCGCCAAGTTGGCGGAGTTCTGCCACCTTCTTGCAGTATCCATTCAGGATGATTTCGATAGAGATCGGAATCTTGATTAACCATCTCACCTTCAAACCAGAGACCAAATTCGATTCCCTTACTTGCTGCATAGTCTGATACGGGTTTTAAGCCATTGGGCCAAATATCTTTACTTACCTGCCAATCGCCAAGACCAGATTTATCGTTTCGGCGCGAACCAAACCATCCGTCATCAAGAACAACACGTTCTACACCAACACTTGCTGCAATATCAATAATTGATTTGACCTTTTCCTCGTTGTGGTCAAAATAAATTGCTTCCCAAAGATTTAATGTAAGCGGACGGGACTTATTTGGATGTACTTTTCTGGCTCGCAACATCTGATGAAACTTCTCGGAAAGTCCATCAAGACCACGATTTGAATAAGCCGCCTTGATAACCGGAGCTTCATAAACTTCTCCAGTTTTAAGTATGACTTCTCCTGGCGCTAATACTTCGCCGGCTCCAAATGATTTATATCCATCTGGATTCTGTTCGACCAAATACTGATGATTTCCACTCCAAGCCAGCGATATTGCCCAAGCTTCACCAGAAGCAAAATTGGTTTGACTGGTTAGTGCAATTTCGCCAATTGTCGCGTTATGTCCCGTTTTTCCCTCTCTTGAGTCACGAACCCATCTTCCAATCTGAATTGATCTGCGTTGCGGATTTCTTTCATTAGACCAACGTCCCGCAAAATCCAATGTTTCGTTAGCTTGGTCTGGTAGTGGCAACCAGTAAATAAATTCATTTAGGCAGTAATCTTCGCCAAAATTCTCTAGCGCAGCGCTAACAGAAAGAATTCCAAATTCATCCAATGCAAATTTGTAATTTAATTTAAGCTTTGTAACTTCATCAACGAAGTTGGCGGATGCACTATCTTCATTAGAAGATAAATCGTTTAGTTGAAAATTTGTTGACCAATCTCTACCTGATCTATGTCCCGCAATTGTCGGGTATCCCAGCCAACCTCTTGAATGCTCGCGATTAATTCCCGGATACTGAATCTGGTCAAAATCACTATTTGGAATTGTCCTGGAAGATTGTAATTCCGCTAAATTTCCGGTTAATTTGCGACCCCAATATTTAACAACTAGCGCGCCAGCGAATTCCTGCAGATATAACTCTGCTCCACCGTTAGTTAAGTGCGCCTGCCGTTGCATACGGGTAGAGTAATAGGCATCATGTCGAGTAAGAAACTAGGCGCCGGCGTCACTAGAACCGACCGATTCTTAATGGATGGTCGAACAATTCGCTACTACGACACTAAGGGGCAAAATCGAATAGCCGAAGATAAGCGTGATCCTGAGACTCAACCAGATATTGGTGAAATGCGACTTGATGTACTTACTAATGAGTGGGTTGTAGTTGCAGCGCATCGCCAGGGCAGAGTTTTCCTGCCGCCGAAAGAGTTGAATCCGTTAGCGCCTTCTAAGCCTGGCTCATTTACTGAAATTCCAGAATCCGATTATGAAGTAGTTGTATTTGATAATCGCTCTCCTTCTCTTCGCGAGCCAAAAGGTGAAATTAAAATGCCCGTTGATTTAACCTTTGAAACACCGCCAATTCCGGCAGCTGGCAAATGCGAAGTAGTCTGTTTTACATCTAACTATGAAGCTTCCTTTAAAGATTTATCTGATAGACAGATTAGAACTGTTCTCGAGGCATGGCGAGACCGTGTCAGCGAACTTTCACAGATCGATTACATCGAGTATGTGGCGCCTTTCGAGAATCGTGGCGAAGAAGTTGGCGTAACTCTCGCCCATCCACACGGTCAGATATACGCATACCCATATTTACCACCAAGGACTGAAAAAATGTTGGCAGTAGCCGCTGCGCATAAAAGCAAGACAGGTCGAATATTGCAAGATGATGTCATTGCAAGAGAGATTAAAGATGGCACGCGAATTGTGGCCGAGAATAAAGAGTGGATTGCTTATGTACCGTTTGCAGCTCGATATCCTTTTGAAATCCATGTCTCCCCTAAACAATCTGTTCCTAATTTAGTAAGTCTCTCTGAGACGGCATGTGAATCATTTTCACCAATTGCACGTGAAGTACTTCTGAGGTTGGATGCGGTTTTTGAAATGAAGATGGCATACATCGCCGCCTGGCATCAAGCGCCGGTTCGTAAAGGTAATGATCTATTAAAGTTAAATTGGCAGATAACAAGTGTCCGTAGGGCGCCAGGCAAACTTAAGTATCTAGCCGGCTCAGAATCTGCATATGGCTCATTCATGATGGATCTTTCTCCGGAACAATCGGCACAGCTCCTTCGCGATGCAAAGATATGAGCCACGATCTAATTCGAAGTTTTGTTGAAATTTTCCAATCAGAAGCAGAAATTGTTGCCGCCGCTCCCGGGCGCGTAAATCTGATTGGTGAACATGTCGATTACAACGATGGATTCGTTCTTCCGTTTGCTATCGATGCAGTAACTATTGCTGCTTTGCGCATCCGCTCAGATTCAAAGATTCGCATTTTTTCCAGACAGAAATCAGAAGGAATCTTTGAGAGCGCGATTGAGAATTTAGAGCCAGAATCTGGACCTAATTGGACAAGATATTTTCTTGGAGTCATCTGGGCACTTGAAGTAAAAAATGGTGTAGATATTTTGGTGGAAAGCAAAGTTCCTGAAGGTGCCGGTTTATCTTCCTCAGCAGCTCTGGAGTGCGCTATCGGTACAGCACTCAATGAACGACTAAATCTTGGTTATTCGTTACCAGAATTGGCGCGGTTAATGCAGCGGGCAGAAAATGAGTTCGTTGGAGTTCCCTGCGGAATTATGGATCAATCAATCTCTTTGATGGCCAAAGAAGGTCATGCTCTTTTATTAGATTGTAGAGATTTAGCTGTTAAGCAGATTCCGGTTAATTTTGCAGGCGCGGGATTAAGACTTTTAGTAATTGATACAGGGGTCCACCATGAGCTAACAGATGGTGGATATGCCGAACGGAGGTCACAATGTGAATCTGCGGCAAAGATTCTGGGTGTCAAATCGCTACGTGATGCAGACACAGAAGATCTGCAGAAATTCGCAACGCAACTTTCTAATCTTGAGCAAAAGCGAGCCCGACATGTAGTAAGTGAAATTTCACGAGTCAAAATGGCTGTTACTGCGTTGGAAGCAAATGATTTTGTAAAGCTTGGAAAATTGATTACCGAATCACATATTTCACTACGTGACGATTACAACGTATCGACGCCTGAGCTTGATCTCGCGGTCACAACTTCACTAAAGCATGGCGCCTTAGGTTCGCGGATGGTTGGTGGTGGATTTGGCGGAAGCGCAATTGCATTGATTAAGGAAGAAGATGCCGGAATGATTGCCAGTCAGATTGAGATAGCGTTCAGAGATTCAGGTTATAAACCGCCGAGGTTTTTTGATTCGCTTCCGAGTCAAGGAGCTCGAATTCTAAAAACTAATTAACTGGAGTTACTGAAATAACTTCAACGCCACCGATTGCATTTAGAACATTTACTAAATCGGCTGGGTCGGAACCCGGAATTGCAACAGTAATATCATCAATACCGCGGCCGCCTTCAGAAGATAGAACTACTAGGCCACGAATATCGCCACCAGCAAATCCAATTGCCGATGCAACGGCACCGAGAGATCCAGGTCTATCTGGAAGAGCTACTCGGATTTTTACCATTGCCATAGAGCGCAGTCTAAGTGAAAAGCTCCCCGACTTGGACTCGAACCAAGAACCTGCCGGTTAACAGCCGGCTGCTCTGCCGATTGAGCTATCGGGGATTGCGGGCAAACTCTAGGTCAAGCCTTCGCCGAACGCCA
>JACCDW011607957.1_pt1 | contig 11495 bp, 12 predicted proteins | sample 7449781 | NCBI WGS metagenome assembly JACCDW01 (sample SAMN15323449, study PRJNA562643) | freshwater metagenome | isolation source: river surface water | place: USA:Blue River Watershed | collected 2017-08-18
AGTTTACCAGCATCTATGGTAACCCAGTCAGTCGCTTCAGCACTAGAAACAACAAAGAGTTCCGCAAAGAGATCCGCATACAGAGTGGCAAACAACTGTATGAGTCGGACATCAATCCCATATTCCGCTGTCTGGAAGAAAACTACAAGGGACAAGATGCGCCACGATTAAATGTAGCGTTTTTCGACATCGAGGTAGACTTTGACTCGGATCGTGGATTCAGCCCACCCGAAGATCCATTCAATCCCATCACAGCCATCTCAGTTTATCTGGGCTGGGTAGGCAGACTGATCACACTTGTGGTGCCGCCGCGTCACATGAGCTGGGAAACTGCGCAAGAAATCGTGGCCGAGTTTGAAGATACCCTGCTGTTCGAACGTGAAGAAGACATGCTGAACACATTCCTGGATCTCATAGAAGATGCCGATGCCTTGAGTGGATGGAACAGCGAGGGCTATGATATACCCTACACAGTGAATCGCGTGACCCGTGTGCTCAGCAAAGACGACACAAGGAGATTCTGCCTGTGGAATCAGTATCCCAAGGGCAGGACCTTTGAACGCTTTGGCAATGAAAGTCAGACCTATGACTTGATCGGGCGTGTACACATGGACTATATGCAACTATATAGGAAGTACACATACGAAGAGCGTCACAGTTACAGTCTTGATGCCATACTTGAATATGAAGGGCTTGAAGGCAAGACCAAGTTCGAAGGTACATTGGATGCCCTATACAATCAAAACTTCAAACGGTTTATTGAATATAACCGACAAGACGTCAACGGACTTGCACAGTTAGACAAGAAGTTGAAATTCTTGGACCTGGCCAATACCTTGGCACATGAAAACACAGTTTTGCTACAAACCACCATGGGTGCTGTGGCCGTGACCGAGCAGGCCATCATCAACGAAGCACACGAGCGTGGTCTCGTAGTGCCCAATCGCAAAGAGCGTTACAGCGATGAAGACACACAGGCCGCAGGTGCGTATGTGGCCTACCCAAGAAAAGGCATACACGAATACGTAGGGTCGATAGACATCAACAGTCTATATCCCAGTGCCATTCGAGCTCTTAACATGGGACCCGAGACCATTGTGGGCCAACTGAGACCTGTGATGACCGAACGCTACATCAGCGAAAAGATGCGTGGTGGTGCTAGTTTTGCTGCAGCCTGGGAAGGCCTGTTTGGCAGTTTGGAATACACGGCTGTAATGGAACAACAACGTGGCACAGAAATCACCGTAGATTGGCAAGATGGTGAAGAAAGTGTACACAGTGCCTACGATGTATGGCGCATGATCTTCGATTCAAACCAGCCTTGGATGATCACAGCCAATGGCACTATCTTTACCTATGAACGTGAAGCTGTAATCCCTGGTTTGCTGAAACGCTGGTATGCCGAACGCAAAGAAATGCAGGCCAAGTTAAAAGAATGTACCACACCCGAAGAAGAAGAGTATTGGGACAAGCGTCAGTTGGTAAAAAAGATTAACTTGAACAGTTTGTATGGTGCTATTCTCAATCCTGGTTGCAGATTCTTTGACAAACGCATTGGGCAATCAACTACACTGACAGGTCGTGCCATTGCACGGCACATGGATGCCTATGTCAATGAGTGTATAACTGGCAAGTATGATCACGTGGGAGAGGCCATCATCTACGGTGACACAGACTCGTGTTACTTCACTGCTTATCCTGTGCTCAAACCCGAGATTGAAGCCGGCAACATGACCTGGAACAGAGAAGTTGCTGTGCAACTTTACAACAGCATCGCAGATCAGGTCAATGAAAGTTTTCCAGGTTTCATGGAACAAGCATTCCATGTGCCGCGAGCCATGGGTGAAGTCATACGAGGTGGTCGTGAGATCGTGGCATCAAAAGGCCTGTTCATTACCAAGAAGCGTTATGCTGTCATGTACTATGACAAAGAAAACAAGCGTGTGGACACACACGGTGAACCAGGCAAAGTCAAGGCCATGGGCCTGGATCTCAAGCGCAGTGACACACCCAAGGTCATCCAAGATTTTTTGAGTGAAATTCTCAACGATGTGCTAACAGGTGCCAGCAAAGAACAAGTGGTAGAAAAGATACGTGAGTTCAAGTATGCGTTCAAAGAGCGTCCGGGCTGGGAGAAAGGTTCGCCCAAGCGTGTGAACAACCTGACCAAGTATGCCAAGGAAGAAGAACGACTAGGCAAGGCCAACATGCCTGGGCATGTGCGTGCGGCCATCAACTGGAACAACTTGCGTAGGATGAACTCTGACAAGTATTCGATGCAGATCGTGGATGGCATGAAGACCATTGTGTGCAAGTTGAAATCGAACCCTCTGGGCTGGACGTCAATAGGGTATCCCACAGACGAAACCAACTTGCCTGCCTGGTTCAAAGAACTGCCCTTTGACGATACGGAAATGGAACAGACTGTGGTAGATCAAAAGATTGACAACTTGCTGGGCGTGTTGGGCTGGGACTTGGGATCGGCCACCAACACAGAAAACACTTTCCAAACCTTGTTTGAGTGGTAATATGAAACTGAGCGAACTGGTAAATTATCGCAATCAGGTATTGGCACTGTCGGTTGATACAATGATATCTACTACTCAACAGGAACTGGCAAAAATTGATTTTTTGGTCACTCAATTTGACGTGGTAGACACGGCTGTCAAACAAAACTTGGATACATGCCATCGAGATTTAACACAGGCACTGGCAAGTACCCAGATGTGTCTTGATAAGATCAAACAGCAGGTTGAACAGCAGGTGGTGGAAAAAAGTCGCGAGTACTTTCAAGAAAGCACCACCAGATACGAAGCTACCATCAACAACAGAGATGTACAACAACCTGAGTACATTACTCTGGATCGGCACCTACCTATTAAATTGCCTGAGTCAGGAGCACAATTCTTAAAAGATAGACTGGGTACCTATGCCGGATGGAAATATCCTGGCATGATCATTCATCCTGGGCAAGAAAGCTTTGTAGATGTCATGGTTGCCAATGATCCGCTGTATCTAGTCGATGACCGCCATGAGCTCTTACAACCCTGCCTGCAAAGATTCAATGAACAGTTTCGCAACAGATTGTGTCAGTATGTAATAACAGAAACCTTGGATGAAGGAGAAATTCTAAAACCATTGCCCAACAATCAGTTTGGATTGATCCTGGTGTACAATTACTTGAATTTCCGTCCTTATGAAGTGGTCAAACGCTACCTCAAAGAACTGTATGCCAAACTCAGACCGGGCGGCATGTTGATACTGACAATCAATGATTGTGACCGGTCACCAGGTGTGATGCTGGCCGAGCAAAAATGGTGCTATTACACTCCGTTGAATCTGATTTTAGACTATGCCAGATCTTTGGAATTCACAGTGGTATTCACCTGGACCGATGGCGGGGCATCAACCTGGATAGAACTCAAAAAATCTGGACAGCTTGAGTCCATACGTGGCGGACAAACCATGGCAAAAATTATACCTAAAATAGAAAAACCAAAGATTGACACTATGCCCGAGACCAAAGAATCAATAGTGCCCATTGCAGACTTGAGAAATCAAGTCTTGGCATTGAATCAATATGATCCCAATTTGATACGATATGGATTCAGTCGACAAAAATTAGAGGCTATATTAGACAGCCATGGTAAAAAAAATTCAATCAAACCTGTTGCAAAATCTAAATAACCCCTGTACAATTTACAAAAGGAGAATTATATATGAAAGATCATTTATTAGACTTGGTAGAACACACATTAAAACTGGGTGTCATTGACCTAGTCAAAATCACCGGCGATGACAAATCAACTGTGATCAATGGCATCGCCGAAGATCGCAGTGTGGTAGTGGAAGGCGCATTTGCCGCACCCGTGGCTGATTTCATTGGTAACTTTGGTATGCCTAACTTGACCAAGCTCAACATCTTGTTGAACTTGAGTGAATATCAAAAAGATGCCAAACTCACCATCACACGCAAAGATACGGGCGCACCTGATGGTATCAACTTTGAAAATGCCACTGGTGACTTCAAAAACAACTATCGTTTCATGGCAAGTGAAATTGTCAACGAGAAGTTAAAGACTGTGAAATTCAAAGGTGTGAATTGGAACATTGAATTTGTTCCTACTGTGGCCGCTATCCAGCGTTTAAAAATGCAGGCACAGGCCAACGCCGAGGAACTAAACTTCACCGCCAAAACTGATGGAGGAGATTTAAAATTTAGCTTTGGTGATCATAGCACACACTCGGGTAACTTTGTGTTCCATCCTGGTGTGAGTGGTACACTCAAACGTGCTTGGGCATGGCCAATCAAGACTGTGATCAGTATTCTTGATTTAACCGGCGACAAGACATTTAAGATCAGCGACGACGGTGCTGCCATGATTACCGTGGATTCGGGCTTGGCTGTTTACAACTATATTCTTCCAGCACAAAGCAAGTGACCCAAGACAACTTGACTGCCAAGCAGTCGGATTATGCCGTCTTTCTGCCAGCCATTTCAGGATTCTATGCCACGTTCATAGGCAAACAACGTGATCCTGTCAATGGCCCTTATGTGGATCCTGCTCGCATGCCCGCTGGCATCAAGGACATGGAACAGATGAATTGGTTGAATCCTGCCAAAGGCTTGTTTCCATACAAATGGAGTCTGTATTCGGGAGGCCATGCCAACTTGGACTTGACCAAACAAGACTGGAGTGAGGACATGGTTCGCAATAGAGATCCTAATACCTTGATGTTGGGCGACTCAGGTGGATTCCAGATTGCCAAAGGCCTGTGGGAAGGCGATTGGAAAGCCAACTCAGGTTGCGCCAAAGCACAAAAGAAGCGTGAAGCAGTACTGAAATGGTTGGATGGTGTGGCTGATTATGGCATGATCCTGGATATTCCGACCTGGGTAATACATGACAAGAAAGCGTCAGCGGCTTGCCAGATTACTACCTTGGAAGAAGCTGTGGAAGCCACCAAGTTCAACAACGACTACTTCATGAAACATAGGAAGGGCAAACGCAATGGTGGTGCCAAGTTCTTGAATGTGCTACAGGGTGCCAATCATGCCGACGCAGATCGCTGGTATGAAATTATGAAACACTATTGTGATCCTGCCCGATATCCTGACACACACTTTGATGGCTGGGCCATGGGTGGTCAGAACATGTGCGATGTGCATTTGGTCCTGAAAAGACTGGTGGCACTACGTCATGATGGTCTTTTAAGAGAAGGCGTACATGACTGGATGCACTTCTTGGGCACGTCGAAACTGGAATGGGCAGTTCTACTCACAGCTATCCAACGTGCTGTGCGTAGATATGTGAATCCTAGTTTCACCATCAGCTTTGATTGTGCTAGTCCGTTCTTGGCCACGGCCAATGGGCAGGTATATCATCACATTGATTTGCCACACAATGACAAGTGGTGCTATCGCATGAGTCCCATCGTGGATGACAAAAAGTATGCCACAGACACACGCCAGTTTGGTCCTGCCGTGTTGGCCGATGGCCTGATCAATCACTTTGATGAAAGCCCGATTAGTCGTCAACTGACCATGAAAGACATCTGTATCTACAAGCCCGGTGACCTTAACAAGGTGGGCAAGGAAGGCAAAACTTCATGGGACAGTTTTAGTTATGCTCTGCTCATGGGTCACAATGTTTGGATGCATATAGAAGCAGTGCAACGTGCCAATCGTGAATACGACAACGGAACGTGGCCGGCCATGATGTGGAACCAAAACGGTGACCATGCTCGTTTCAAGGACATCGTAGATGCCATATTTGCCACAGACAATCGTGAGGAAGCCGAAGCCATAATCGAACACTATGACCGTTATTGGATGGACATCGTGGGCACCCGAGGATTCAAAGGCAAAAAAGCTAAAAACGCACACAGCCAATTCAATGCTTTGTTTGAAGTAGAAGATAGCAATTCTTCAGTCAGCAACGACGAAACAGAATTTGATCAAACGGCCTTGGACGATCTGGAACACACAGCATGCTGATTTATGTCAACGGTGATTCGTGGTCAAGGAATACCTGTCGACCAACATTTGCTCAGGATGTATGCTGGGCCAATTGTCTCAAATATAGTTATGGCCTAGATGTAATCAACGAAAGCACCGGAGGTGGCAGCAACGCCAGAGCCTATGACCGCTTGCAATTGCATTATCAACTGGGGCACCGGCCTGATCTAGTGCTCATAGGATTGAGTGGGGAAAATCGGTGGCATTTTCCTACAGGCAATAACAAAAGCTGGAATTTTGGACCAACTATTATCAATGATGGCAGTGGTGATGTTGACTTGAGTGCATTCATGTGGTGGACCATGCGTTGCCTGGATCGCGTGGAATACACCATGCAATACTGGAACACCATATGGAAAATACATACTTTTTGTCAACATGTGTTAAAATGTCCTGTGATATTTTTCAATGCCTGGGCAGATATGGACAAGTTAGAACATGAGATCTTCGACGCCGGACCTGACAGTATACCAAACTGGGTGGTCAATCGCGTCGAGTGCAGAGATCTTCAAGACATAAATGTTCAAAGATATATTGCTTTGTTTGAATTTTACAAGACATGCAGGCATGATTGGTTGTTTGAAAGAAAATCATGGGCCGAACTACTTGGTAGAAAACAAGTTTGGAGTCCAAACAAGTTTGACTATGAACCAGATCTGCCTTCCAATCAAACAGATGATAAATTAAAATATTTTTGTGGCCCAGATGATTTTGACCCGGACCATCCCAACCAGGCAGGACACCAACTGATTTCTGAATTTGTAATGTCGCGTATAGAACTTTTTTTACCAGACATACACAAAGAAATTTTGAACAATCAACGGTTGTAATAATGATTTTTTTTGTGTAAAATACTATTTTATAACTGTCAACCAAGGTAGCTGACATGGAACGTCCTGGACATTCTGAAATAAATTTCTTTTTGGGTCAAGAAGTAGAACATAGCCCAGCCTACGGAGAGTGGACTCTGTTTGTGGTTGGTGTCCAGGACTCGACCACGGTCATCGAAGAGGCACGCCAGAATGCCTGCACACACATATATTTTGGTGCCAATCAAAGTTTTCCCAAGTTAGATGTCAATGATGCAGACGGGTGGCGGCCCTGGGAGACCATGATTTCAGATTGCCTAGATGCCTCATTTACCTGCACTCTAGATCTGGATGTGAGCTGTGCTGAAGGCCTCTTGGAAAGTGGTTTGGTAGAGCGTCACAACTTTATCCCTATGCTCAGCGTAAAACTACCATACATCCGACAATTCCCATATGGTGCCACACTCAAACTTGATGACAAGGATTTCCAGGCCACCAACCCCGGAGTATGGTGTCACAGTTTACATGATTTACAAAAACGCAGGGTGTTTACACCTTGGTCTAAATATACCCAAGATGAGGTGCTAAAATGAATGTGAAAGAGCTGGCAGAACAAGCCATCTATCGTGCGCAGAACTTGCAAGAGTTTGAGGTATTGCGTGACGAAAACGATATGATACTCAACGGAACTGTGAGATATGATATCCGTCACTGCCCTGGTACACCATACCGTATCACGGTTCCGGCCATGAGCCAACAAGAAGCCGAGGTTCGTGTGGACGAGTGGATTAAAGAAATGAGAGGCGAGTCATGATACGCTGGTTGTGGAGCCGCGTGTTGAAGTGGGGTTGGGACTTCAGCCGTGACCTAGATCGACTGGATGATGATGATCCGGTGATACGTTTACGGAGCAGGGTCGCACGGCATCGCAATGAAGTCATTGCTATCGATGATTCGGATTCAGGGCTTGAACTTCATGATCCTATCACATTCCGTGTGCAGGCTGTGGCAGGTGGCACTTTGGTAGAAACACGCTGGTATGATGCCAAAAACGACAATCATGATCGCAAACTGCATATTGTGACTGGAGACGAAAACTTATCAGAGGCCATTGGCAAAATTGTAACCATGGAATTATTGAAACGATGATCACAGCTATCATACAAAACGGAGCATACATTGGAGTCAGCAACGGTATGCCGGCTGTGCCATATATCAATCCTAGTGTGAGTGGTGCCGGAATGACTCGCTGGAATCACGCCCGTTCTTGCATGGAAGTGTTTGATGGCAATATATGGGTGACCTTGGGCGGACAGGCTTCGGTAGGATTGACTCCTGAGGCTGTGGAAATTCTAGACTGGGCCAAGGCAAAAAAAGCCCAAGAACAACGCATCAAAGAGTTGGCTGACGAACATCCAGGTATTCGAGATCTCAAAGAAAAGTTAGACATTATGATAGCACTGGTAGAAAAGGACAAAGTATGATTCAAGAACAAAGAGAACAAATAGAACGCATCCGTGAACACGCAGAACGCAAGATCTGGGTCACATTCCGCCGAGAAGGCATACATCGCTACCCAGCTGCAGCCACAGATCCCAGGTTAAATACTCCTGGAGAATATGATGTATCGTGTCTTGCTAATGCTCATAGGCACATTTTTCATTTCCGGGTGTGGATCGATGTATTCCACAATGACCGAGACATTGAGTTCATCCAGTTCAAACGCTGGCTTGAAAACCTTTACAGTGGGACCGGTCCCTATAATGAAAATCGAATTTTAGAACTGGATTTCAAATCGTGCGAGATGATCGCCGATGACCTGTACACTCAGATAGCGGCACGCTATCCTGAGCGTGCTGTATGGATTGAGGTAGCCGAAGATGGCGAGAACGGTTGCCTTATCAAGTATGAACTTTCTCGCCCCAACTTATCAATCAAATATTAAGGAAACAAAATGGGCAAGCGTGAATATCGCCTTAATCCCCGTAACATCCAGTGCATGGAAGACATCAGCAACTTCTTGGAGTTTTGTCGTGACTACGGCTACAGATTCCGCGAGGAGGATGTGTACAACTTCAAGTCCTATGCCTGGCAACAGTACAACAAGTTCAGCCAAGGCAAAAACGCCAAAAACATGTGGGTGGAGGATGCTCGTCGTCTAGGACGCAATATATGAGAAAACTATTCTACATGGGTCTAGAGAGCTACGAAGCTCGCTATACTCTACAACTCACTGAGTGGAATCTGCGAGTGTTTGAACGGCGTGGCATCAATTATGTTGTTGTGCCCGGTCGGACCATTGACAACACGCAGAGCATTTCGGTAGGCCAAGTGTTAGACGCACATGGTCGCAGTTACTTTGGCATGAGCCAGATGATGAATCTGGTACAAATGATGAGAAATGGAGAAGTTACCAGTGAAGACGTCATCTACTTCGAAGACATGTTCCAACCCGGAATCGAAAGTCTCCCTTATATTATGGATCAAGTACCTGCTGGCCAACGCCCTCGTGTGTTTGTGCGTTGCCTGGCTCAGGCTATCGACCCTGATGATTTTGTACACGTATGGGGCATGGCGGAGTGGATGTCAACGTATGAAAAAATGGTCAACTGCTTTGTGGACGGGGTCCTAGCTACCAACGAAGAGATGGTGGCACACATGAGAATCGCAGGTTGGAAGGCTCCGATCTATAATATCTCGGGCTTGGCTTTTGGCAAACAGGAAGTGCTGGGCCGTATTGGCGGTGCGCAGAATATCCGACCATTCGCAGATAGAAAGATGCGTGTGGGATTCGCCGCAAGGTTTGACCAAGAGAAACAGCCAGGCTTTTTCATGGACCTGATCGAAATGTATCACAATCAGGGTCAGCACAAAGATATTGAGTTTGCCGTATTCCAAGGTGGTCCGTTGCGGTCGAACAATCCTGAATATGTGGCTCGTGCCAGACAGTTAGAGCAACAAGGCAAGTTAAAAATTTATGAAAACTTGAAGAAAAATGATTACTATCATCTACTTAACGATACTCGTGTGTTGTTTAATTGTGCTCTGCAAGACTGGGTATCAAACACCGTTTCGGAAGCAGACACTCTGGGAGCCAACGTGTTGTATCCTGCTTATCGTAGTTTCCCTGAAACTTTTGCTGATGATCCTAACCGACTTTACGTTCCTTGGTCAATAGATGATGCGTTTACCAAACTGGAAAATCTCCTGCAGGCTCCGCATCACAACATGGGCTTGATCTCGGACTGGACCGATGGTACCGTGGATCGTATTTGCGACATCCTGGAAGGCAAAGGTGAGGCATGGAATCGTGCAGGTAATCGTTACAGAGATCATGTAAGCCAGGCCAAATATCATGTAAGGAAGATTGAATCATGAGAGTCATAGTCACCGGCGGCTCTGGTTACATCGGTGGCCAAACAGTTCTTCAACTGTTGGATGCAGGGCACAGCGTGTTGGCCATAGATCGTGATCTGCATCACAGTCCATTGCAGGAGTCAGGGGCCAAATGGTTGACTGGTGATTTTGCCGGCGAAGTATCCTTGGGAGCAATTAAATCTTTTCAACCCGATGCTATCATACACTGTGCAGGAACCAGTCTTGTTGGTCCCAGTATCATGAGTCCAGAAGAATACTATGACAACAATTTTGTGAAAACCAAACGCTTGTGTGACTTTCTTGTCCGAGAAAAGATCAAAGCTAGACTGATTTTTAGTAGCAGTGCGGCCACTTATGGCAATCCCATAATGACACCATGTCAAGAAGTAGATCCTGCTGAACCTATCAGTCCCTATGGCCAAAGCAAACTCATGATAGAGTGGATGCTAAAGAGTTATCAGCATGCTTATGGACTGGATTATGTGGCATTCCGTTATTTCAATGCCTGTGGTGCCGACAGCCAGGCAAGACATGGTCAACGACCCGGTGCTACCCACATCATTGCTCGAGTGCTAGAAGCCTTGCGTGACAACACTGGTGCTTTTGTGCTCAACGGCACAGACTTTGAAACCGAAGACGGAACCTGTGTCAGAGATTATGTACACGTGGAGGACTTGGCCACTGCACATATCTTGGCCATTGATGCAAAAATACCTAGTGGCGTGTACAATCTTGGAACCAACACAGGTTACAGTAATTTACAAATCATACATGGTGCTATAAAAATCACCCAAAAAGACTTGGAATATCAAGTAGGCCCAAAGCGTGCAGGAGATCCGGCACAGCTCACTGCCGATGCCACAAAGTTCATGACTGTGAGTGGTTGGCAACCTCGATGGGGTCTTGAAGAAATCCTAGGTCATGCCTGGGCCTGGTATACACAATGACATTCAAAGTTCTATTTGACTTCGAGCAGGCCCTGTCGGAGTACACTGGGGCACCTTATGTGATAGTTACCGACGGGTGTACACACGCACTTGAACTGTGTTTTAGATACGATGCTGTTAAGCAAACTAGATTCTCTGCTTATACCTACTTGAGTGTGCCCATGCTCATGTATCATCTAGGCATCAAGTTCACACTCAGCAACCAAACCTGGTCGGGCGAATATCAGTTTGAGAAAACACGTATTTGGGATTCGGCTCGAAGATTGGAACGCAATATGTACAGGCCAGGACAGTTTCAATGCCTGAGTTTTGGCTGGACCAAACCGCTGCAGATTGGTCGGG
>JACCDW010029496.1_pt1 | contig 11494 bp, 12 predicted proteins | sample 7449781 | NCBI WGS metagenome assembly JACCDW01 (sample SAMN15323449, study PRJNA562643) | freshwater metagenome | isolation source: river surface water | place: USA:Blue River Watershed | collected 2017-08-18
GCGGCGGATTTTAAGTCCGATGTGTCTACCAATTTCACCACCGGGGCTAAAGCTCTATTGTGCCTTCAAGTTGAGCTTTTTTGACATTAAAAAGCCCTCTGAAGAGGGCTTTTGTTGAGTTCAAGCAGCGCGCCTGAACTCAAATGAAAGCAAATGTTAACCGCCTTTTTTGGCGCGCTTGCCTGGATTCTTTTTGCTGCGCGTGGCAACACCGCGCTCTAAGCTAACGCGCTGGCCGCGGCCGCTGGTGGGCAAAGTAACGCCAGGCAGTGGCTTCAAAGGAGGAGTAAATTTACGGTCTGCTTCGGTAACGATCTTATTGCCCATCAATGGCTCCAGAAAAAAAAGTTCAAGGCGATATTAAGCCACAGATTTGACCCTGCTTATTTATAAAGCACTTCAGGAAGCCAAAGTCCGATGGCTGGGAAGTTGTAAAGCAGAATAATTGCAAACACTTGGATGGCCATGAATGGCAACATACCTGCAAAAATCTGATTCAAAGTCACATGAGGTGGGCTGACGCCCTTCAGGTAAAAGGCAGCCATGGCTACAGGTGGGCTCAAAAATGCAGTTTGCAAGTTCAGCGCAACCAACAGCCCAAAGAACAGAGGGTCAATACCAAAGTGCGGCAACAATGGAACAAAAATTGGCATGAAAATCACAATGATTTCAGTCCACTCCAATGGCCAACCCAGCAGGAAAATAACCACTTGAGCCAAGATCATGAACTGAACTGGTGTAAGGTCCATCGACAACACCCAAGTATTGATCAACTCTTGGCCGCCCAAAAGAGCAAAAGCTGCAGAAAAAATACTTGACCCCACAAACAACCAGCACACCATGGCACTGGTTTTGGCAGTCAAATAGACAGACTCCTTCATGACTGTGAAATTCAAGCGTCTATAGGCGGCGGCCAAAAGCAGGCCCCCCAAAGAACCAATGGCGGCGGCTTCGGTTGGTGTCGCCAAGCCGAAAACAATGGTGCCTAGAACAGCCAAAATCATGATGGCCAATGGGAAAAATGACCCCAGCAACATCTTGAAAATTTCTAAGCGCACAAAACTAAAGTAGGCATAGAAAATAAAGAGTAACACGCCCACAATGCCCATGGAGATCCAAAAACCTTGGGGTGCATCTTGTCTTTCTTGAACCTCTGGTTCTGCTACAACCGATTTCGCAGCATCGGTAGCGACAACTGCATTGCTAGCTTCCGAGCTGATTTCCTTGGCAACAATCGCTGTTGGTGGCTCTGAAACCGAACCACCAAGGGTCTGAGGGGCTTCATCCGTTGAAGTAGGCGCCTTCAGTTCACCCATAGCTTCGGGTTCTTGCAAGCCAGAAATGTTGGATTCAGCCTCGGTTGATTCACTTGACTCAATGCCGCCACCCATGGCGACAACACCTTCATTGGCCTCAACAACCAATGGTGCCGTTAACTTGAAGTAAACCAAGCTCGATAACAAGACAACTGTGATCAAGGGCAACAAAGTGATGCCCAATTGCTTGAAAATTTCTTGGGTGCTGACATTTGCGTTGCGCTTACCCTTAAGTGCAGAAATCAGGCCGACAAGCGCTTTGTCACTGATTGATTCAGCAATATGTTGATTAACGGGGGGCAAAGGAACTAAACGCTCTTCTGCTGACATAGGAGGTGCAAGGTGAGGCTTCCACTTAGCAATCACAATGACATACAGGACATACAAGGAAGCCAACATAATGCCAGGGAAAAATGCACCGGCATAAAGTTTGACAACGGACACACCAGCTGTTGCACCATAAACAATTAGCATCACGGAAGGTGGTATCAAAATTCCCAAACAACCGCCAGCAGTAATTGCACCTGCAGACAACTGAACGCTATAACCCGCTCGCAACATGGCGGGCAAAGCCAGAAGACCCATCAAGGTAACTACGGCACCCACAATACCAGTGGCTGTGGCAAAAATAGCGCAGGTAATAATGGTTGCTACTGCCAGGGAACCCGGCACACGCGCAGTGGCCAAGTGCATGCTCTTGAACAATTTTTCAATCAGATTGGCGCGCTCAATGAGGTACCCCATGAACACAAACAAAGGGATTGAAATTAGCACATCGTTGGACATGACTGAATAGGTTCTTTGAACCATCAAGTCGAGTGTTTGGTCAACAGCCAAACTGGGGTTCTGACTTCGATAGGCGATCCAGGCAAAGATCATCCCCATGCCCATCAGTGTAAAAGCTGTTGGAAAACCCAACATAATGGCCACGACCACCAAAGCCAACATCAACAGGCCCAAATGGCCGTTGGTCATCTCGCTTACAGGCGGCAACAAAACGAACGCCGCTAAAACTACCATGGCCATAATAGAAAGGCCAAACCAAATTTCTTTTTTCATTTTTGGCCACCCTGACCTGCTGCCACGTATTGATCTAATTTTGCGATGTCAGAGTCTTTGACGTTGACCATCTCTTTGAGTTTTTCGACATCCACTTCTTCCACATCTTCAATCCGTGAAGGCCATTCGCCGTTTTGCAAACAAATGACGCATCGAACAATTTCGACCAGTCCTTGAAGCAACAAGATGCCACCGGCAATGGGAATTACGGTTTTGAATGGATACACCGGCGGGCCATTGGCTGTCACGTTGGAGTATTCTTGAATTGCCCATGAATCGGCTGCATAGTTGTAGCCCGCCCAAGCCATGGCGACAACGCCAGGAATAAAAAACACCAAATAAAGCAAAAGGTCTAAACCTGCCTGCAAACGAGGTGGGAAAAAACCATACAAAACATCGCCACGAACGTGGCCATTCTTTGACAAAGTATAGGCACCTGCCATCATGAACAAGGTACCGTACATCATGCTCATGACGTCAAACGCCCAAGGATGAGGGTTGTTAAGGACATATCGGGAGAAAACTTCCCAACTGATCATGAGGGTCAAAGAAAAAATAAGCCAAGCAAAGAATTGCCCAACCCAAGTGCTTATTTTGTCGATTGTTAAAAGGATGTTTTGCATAAGTACGAATCAAAAAAATCAGCCAATCACCAAACGGTGAGTGGCTGATTTGGATACTACTGGAAAAATTAGGCTTTGCCAGCAGGCTTTTTCTTGTCACTGAAAAAGTGACCTACAGCCATACGACGGTTTACGTAAGTATCTTGATCCCATTTTACAGCGCGCTCGGCGAAGGCCTTTTGCGATGCCACGATTTCTTTGAAAAGTGGATTTTCGGCAGACTTCTTCTCCAAGATAGCGTCCCACAATTTTAATTGATCTTGTAAGACTGCATCCGGTGTTTTGTAGAACTTAACTTTATCTTTGGTCTGTAATTCGATGTAGTCTTTGGAGTAGCGGTCAATGGCTTTCCAAGACATGTCAGCAGAAGCAGCTTCTGTGGCGCCGGCAATGATGGCCTTCATTTTGGCTGGCAAGGCATCATATTTGGTCTTGTTGAACATGATCTCAAATGTTTCAGCGCTCTGGTGATAGCTTTGCAACATGCAAACTTTTGACACATCGGGGAAGCCCAAAATTCGATCAGATGTTGCATTGTTGAACTCGGCACCATCCAATAAACCGCGGTCCATTGCTGGCACAATTTCGCCGCCTGGCAAGGCGTTCACGGCAGCGCCCATGGCGGTGAACAAATCAATAGCCAAACCGTTGGTACGGAACTTCAAACCTTTGAAGTCCGCAGACTTGGTGATTGGCTTCTTGAACCAACCCAAAGGCTGAGTGGCCATGGGGCCATACAAGAAAGATTGGACATTTGCACCAATAGAAGCGTAAAGCTTGGCCAAAAGTTCAGCACCACCACCGTATTTGTGCCATGACAAAATCATGTTGGCGTCCATACCAAATGCTGGGCCAGAGTTCCACAAGGCCAAAGCGTTTTGCTTACCGTAGTGATAGCCCAAAACACCGTGACCGCCGTCCAGAGTGCCCTTGGTAACCGCCTCCAACAAACCGAATGCTGGTACCACAGCACCTGCTGGTAAAACTTCAATCTTCAAATCGCCACCAGTCATATCGTTGACTTTTTTGGCGAAATCAAGGGCATATTCATGGAAGATGTCCTTGGATGGCCAAGTGCTTTGCCAACGCATGTTGATTGGTCCAGTTTGTGCGGTAGAAATCATGGGGGCAGCCAAAGCACCCGCTGCAACAGCACCCTTCAGGAGGCCGCGGCGTGAAGATGAAGCTTTCTTTTCTGTCATGGGAGTTTCCTTAAGTCAATACAAAATAAATCCAACCACGATGATGCATGGACTGACATAAACATTTCTCAGGGTTATTACTAAATTGAGAGGAAATTTTTTCTCAAGTTGTCAATCTAAGTAGACAAATTAACCCAACTAGGTATCAGAATTTGACTGTTGTGATACCACATTCAAATCCATTTAAGGAACATCATGGACGCACAAGAAACCGCCGAATTAATCGAACAATCTGGCCATGACAACAAACAACAAAACAGATCGGCTTTAACCATCTCCATTTTGGCCATGGTCTTGGCCATTGCCAGTTTGGGCGGCTCCAACGCCATGAAAGAAGCGACGCAAGAAAATATCTTGGCAGCCAATGCTTATGCTTTTTACCAAGCCAAAAATATTCGTCAAACCACCTACAAACTTGCGGCAAGCGATTTGGAATTGCAACTGGCCCGTGAACCCAACATGAATGCCACAGCCAAGGCCATGTTTGAAAAGAAAATAGAAGATTACAAAAAAACTGCAGAGCGTTACGAGTCTGAGCCTGAAACCAAAGAGGGTAAAAAAGAACTCATGGCAAGAGCGAAAGAGCACGAGGCCATTCGAGACCATGCGATGCGACAGGACCCTTGGTTTGACTACGCAGAAGGCGCATTGCAAATTGCCATTGTCTTGCTGTCAGTATCAATTGTTGCAGGCATACCTGCCTTGTATTGGGCTGGCACCTTGCTAGGCGCATTGGGTTTTGTAAGCACAGTCAACGGTTACTTTTTATTTTTCTAACATCTATTTGATTGAATTCAATCATGAACAATTTGCTACAAGCGGCCATTGAATTCATTCAATCCAGCGAAACACCGTGGACACGCGACAACTCGCCACCTTGGGGTATTCACGATGCCGACCCCCCACCCTACAACCGCCTGTATGGCCCTGTACATGAACGCGGTCCTGTTTCTGGTGTCCTCTTCCACAAACAACAATTGCTAGCGCAATGGGGTGAACCGCACAAAGCCGATCTCACATTCAGCGTGGCCAAAACTTATTTGGCGCTGTTGGCAGGTCTTGCATTCGATCAAGGCTTGATCAAAGATGTTCACACACCTGTCATTGAACAATGCCCAGGCATTGGCTTTGAGGGAGAGCGCTTGTCACGCATTACTTGGCATCACTTGTTGCAACAAACAAGTGAATGGGAAGGCACATGTTTAGGTATTCCAGAACAAGTTGACCGATACCGTTGGCTAACATACCAAACGGGCGAAGCTGGCGGCATCAAAGGTGATCCCAGACCCTTAGGCGAGCCAGGTTCAAGGTTCGAATACAACGACGTTCGCATCAACCAACTTTCAATGGCCTTGTTGCATTTGTTCAAGCGACCCTTGCCCGATGTCTTTGAAGAATTTTTCAGAAAACCGTTAGGCTGTTCAGATCAATTCCAATGGGTGGGCTATGAACAAGGCTGGACCCAAGTCAATGGCCAGCGCATGATGTCTGTGCCAGGGGGCAGTCATTGGGGCGGTGGCGTTTCTATTTCTGCCATGGACCAAGCACTGATTGGCTTAATGTTGATGGGCAACGGCAATTACAAGGGCCGTCAAATTCTTTCAGAGAAGTGGCTGCACATGATGCAGCAACCCAGCGATGTGGCCCCCTACTATGGCTACCTGATTTGGCTCAACAACGAAGGCACCCTGTTCAAAGATGCACCTCGGAGTTCTTGGTTTGCCATTGGTGCGGGCTCCTCCATTACTTGGGTCGACCCTAGCCTTGAGATGGTTTGTATCATGCGCTGGATTGACGCAGCCAAAACCAATGAATGCATTGCGCAAGTCATGAGGGCCATCAAAGGCTAACAAATAACGCTAGGCCTAGATTGCCGTTATGGCTTTTCTAATTTGAGTGTCTTCAGACAAAACGCTGCCAGTTCGTCTTGACAGATTAATTGAATGGCGTTTTCTTTGGCAAACTTAAGCGCTACGCCAGTTGGCAAACTGAGGCTAATACAAGCGGCATAAGTGGCCTCTTGCGAAGTTTGAAGGTCTTTCAAATCCCTTAAAACTTCTACCCCCAAGGTGGCCGCCTTCCATCGCTTGCAACTGACCAACGTGGTTTTGCCAACTTTCTCTATCTGCAAGTCTGCCGAACTCGAACTCAAACGCACCACGCTGAAGCCCTGTTGAACAAAGGCTTGCTCCATGAGGGGCAAGAATTCTTTCCAAGACATCTTTTCTAAAGCACTCAATGCCTGCGAGATACTTTCTGGGGATGGTTTGTCACGTTGCCGCCAAGCAGCCATGATGCCAATGATGGCAAAAGGGAAAGCACTGAGCATGCCAACTGCACGATAGGCCTCAGGCAAAAACACGCGGGCTAACAGCGTTAAGAGTGCGGCAATTAAAAAGCTGTACCACCAAGGCGAACGCAGCAAAATCGCAAAAAGCGATTTGTCGGACATTTTAAATTTCATCGAACGGAGTACACCCTCAAATTCAAATTGATTGACTGAAGTTGATTGCGTTGACTGGTTTATTTAGCAAACAAACTGGCTGGATTGGCAAAGGCTTTGAACTCCACAGCATTGCCGCATGGATCCAAGAAAAACATGGTGGCTTGTTCACCCACCTGCCCCTTGAACCGAATGTGGGGTTCAATGACAAATTGCGTACCAGCCTGTTTCAACTTTTCTGCCAAGGCCTCCCACTGTCCCATTTCCATGACCAAGCCAAAGTGCCTAACAGGCACATTGTCGCCATCGACGGCGCTGGTGTTGTGATGACCGGCTTCAGAAGGGCTGAGGTGAGCCACAATTTGATGACCATAAAAATTGAAGTCGACCCACTCTTCACTGGAACGACCTTCTGGACAACCCAGTAAATCGCCATAAAAAGCGCGCGCCTTGGCCAAAGATGTAACGGGAAACGCCAGGTGAAATGGTTGCATTTGATTTTCGAATGAATGATTAAATTTGAAACCTGATTTTAAATTGCGATTGAAGATTAAAACAATCTGAATAGCGCTTCATAGAGGGTTTTTGTACGCCCCACCTTCAAAGACTCTTTATGATTCAATAAATTGAAATTTAAAAAAACTCAAATCTTGGCAAATACACAATCTCATTTAAATCAGGTCAACTGTTGGAAGTGCGTTCACTTTGCAACCAGTTGGGATCCCAAAATGCCCTACTCATGCAAACTTTTGGGCTTTAAATCTCAAATATTACCCAGCATTCAGGTCATGAATTCTGATGGGCGACCTTGCCTTGGTTTTACACCCAAGCCAAACGAAAAAGTAGGAAAGGTCTAAACGCCTTTGAGCGGGAAGGGAGATTCGGGTTAGCACTCCCCACCAACTGCAGTCATGTCCCTAAAATTTGCGAATGACTGAAAGACTCCCCCAAATCTCCTACGACGCCTTGCCTGATTCGGTTAAACCGCTGGCAGACGATATCCTCAAAGTATCTAGCGCAGCCCTCGGTGGGCCATACAACGCTTTGCTAAGAAGTCCAGACATGGCACGCAGGTGCTTTGATCATTTGGACTATTTGCGCTTTAAAACATCTGTTAACAAGCGTTTGAACGAGTTTGCCATTCTCATTCAAGCACGGATTTCGAATGCCCAATACGAGTGGTGGGCCCATGAGACCATTGCCCGCAAAGCTGGCCTTTCAGACGCTGTGATGAAAGATTTGCGTGAATGCAAACGCCCCACCAGCATGCAAGATGACGAGCGATTGGTCTACGACTACTGCATCCAATTGAGCTTGAATCACAGAGTACCCGATGCCTTATGGCAAGAAGCCATCGAAAAAATGGGCGAACAAGCCGTGATTGACCTGACAGTCTTGTCAGGCACCTACGTCATGGTTTCGATGCTTTTGAATGCTACCCAAGTGGGTATTCCAGGTGGTGGTCAATTGCCTCTTGAAGTACTTGAACCCATGGACATTCGCAGCCGTCTCTTGGCTGGGTAACCTTCAAACTCAAACGATTTAAATCACTTTTTCTTGCGCTCAATTCAGGATTGAACAGGACATCTGTATGAACTTCAAAAAATGGCTACCGCTTTTTGCACTGACTTCTGTGTGTCTTTGGACGCCTCAATTGCAAGCGCAAGATTACCCCAATAAACCCATCACCATGGTCATGCCCTATGCTGCGGGCGGGCCTGGCGATACCATTACAAGGCTGTTTGCAGGCTCCATGCAAAAAATATTGGGCCAGCAAATTTTGGTGGACAACACAGCAGGTGCCTCCGGTGCCATTGGTACCGCCAAGGTGGCCCGCGCCAGGCCAGACGGCTACACATTGCTCATGATTCACGTGAGCCACGCCACCAATTTGGCGATGTACAAAAATCTCAGTTATCACCCAGTCGACGATTTTGAGCCCATTGGCTCCGCCACCAGCGGCCCCATGGTCATCGTGGCTAGAAACGAATTCCCCCCCAAAGATCTGAATGAATTTGTAAGCTATCTCAAAGCGAATCAAAAGAAAGTCAGCCTTGCACATGCTGGCGTAGGCTCTGCCTCACATTTGTGCGGCCTCATGATGATGAATGTTTTGGGTGTTCAACTGAATGAAATCCCTTACAAGGGAACTGGTCCTGCCCTGACAGACCTGATGGGCGGTCAAGTGGATGTCTTGTGTGACCAAACTTCAGGCACAGTTCCTTCGGTCAAAAACGGAAAAATCAAGGCCTATGCCTCTGCAGGTAAAAACCGTTTGCCATCCTTGCCAAGCACGCCCGCCATTGCAGAAGCTGGCGTCAAAGGTTTTGAGATCAATATTTCGTTTGGACTTTATGCCCCTAAAGGCACACCCAAAGTAGTCCTTGAAAAGCTCACAGCGGCACTACAAAAATCGGTCACCGATCCTGATGTGATCAGTCGTTTGGATGGTATGGGTGTATCTGCAGTCACTACAGAACAAGCAACACCCAATGCTCTTAGAGCTCATTTGAAAAATGAAATTGAAACATTGGGTGGCCTGCTCATTAAGGCTGGCGTTCAGCCCAATTGATCTGTTCAGGGCTTAACTTGCAACCACTTGTTGGTTTGCCACTCAGGTCTAAGCAACTCACTTTGATCTCGCAGGGCCATGCCTGACAACCCATCGGAACTGATGGCAAGCCCTGCCGCTTGACTACAAGATTGTCCTTGTATTCTTTTCACTGCAATTGACAACATACCCTCAGAGACATCGCCAAGCTGGCGACTGAGGTCGTCTATTGCGGTGCACTGAGGCATCATGCCGTCTGAGAATCCGCCCTCTCCCTTGGCGTTCACACCCTCCATCTCCATCGCGGCATACGTGATACCGCAATTGTCTTGAGGATAAAAGCCATAAGGTTTGCCACATGTGGTGCTGCCAATCAATTCAACCTCGACGTCAACGCCCCGCAACCCATTGATGAAAGATTCGCTGGCAGAACACGTTCCGCCTGTGACCAACACGTAGATTTTGGCGATGCCCACGGAAGGATAAGCCTGATTGTTGAGGCCCGTGTTCCTGAAATTCATGGCGTAGTTTTCTGATGAGCGTTTGTCAGAAAAACGAGTGAGTTCAAAAACTTTGCCTTGCGCTTTGGTACTGCCTGCCACTGAGTAAGCCAAGGCGTTGGCAATGGCCAAGTAGCCGCCGCCGTTGTAACGTAAGTCGACCACCAACTCACTAACGCCTTGTTGCTTGAACTGCGTCATGGCCTCAATGAGATAACTCTCAGCACCAGGCACGTGGCTGTTGAAAAGCAAATAGCCCAACTTCTTTGTACCTACATTCAAAACTTTGTATTCAACTTGTTGCAAAGTGATGTTGGCAGCTTGCATGCTGACATTGAATGTTGCACCAGCGCGCAAAATTTGGAATGTGTGCGGGGCCGCTTGGGTCGGTGTTAAACCTTCGTTGAAAGTGGCAATTGCTTGTGCGCTTGTGTCATTGAGGGAGGCACCATCAATGCCAAGTATTTGGTCGCCCCGCATCAGACCCGCTGACTTGGCTGGCGTGTTTGGATACACATAGGCCACAGTGATCACTTTAAGTCCGGCGTTTGTACTTCTTTTCAACATGAAGCCATAGCCGCGCAAATTGCTTTCAACAAAACTGTTCCAAGAGACCGTATCAATCATGAAACTGAACTTGTCCACCAAAGTACCAAGAGCTGTTTTGAGGGGTGTTTTGGAATCTGAAAAATAGTTAAGCAATGAAGTCCATACATCCATGGTGCCATTGGATGACACGTTGTACCTAGAATCTTCTGCATTGAGATTGGGGATGTCTTTGTACCAAAGGTATCTTTCAGACATATAGGCTTTAACCCACTTCTTTTCGTCGGCCAAAACGCCCTGCCGGGTTGCAGTCAATGCGTTAACGGCCAGCGGATTTTCTTTGGCACAAATTTGGGCCAATTCTTTTGAAGTGGGTTGATAAGCCGTTGCAGAGTTGTTTGAACTTGAGCCTCCACCACCGCCACATCCTGACAAAGTCAGAAAGACCGCAAAGATCCAAATAGATCGTAAATTCAGCACAAACAATTCCCTGAAAGACATATTGTTATAGCATTGAAGCATTGGATTCAAAGAACATAATGTTCTTTGGCTTAATTTTCCAGCTCTCTTTTTAGCTTATTTTGAAAGTTATGAACAGGCTTAACAACCCGAACTATTTTTATTCAGCCTTCATCATCTTGCTGGTAGGCGCCATTTACTTTGTGATCAATACAAGCACCCACCTGCCAGCACAAATGGCTTCGCATTTCAATGCAGAAGGCATTGCAGATGGCTTTATGAGCAAAGAGGGCTACACCTACACCATGCTGGCCTTGGTCGTGCTTGTACCAGGGCTTTTAGCAGTTTTACCCTTTGGAATGCGCAAGTTACCGGCTAGCTTGATTAACCTTCCCCACAAAGAATATTGGCTACAACCTGAAAAACAGGAAGAAACTTTTCTCACCCTGAGTTTATTCATGAGTGTGTTGGCTTGTTTCCTTTTGCTTTTTTTAAGTTATGTGCATTGGCTGGTTATCCAAGCCAACAAACTACAAACGCCAGCCATGTCCATAATGAACATCTTGGTAGGCATGGTCATTTTCTTGTCACTGATTGGAGTTTGGTCGCTGCTTCTGCATCGACAGTTCAAATTGACTGACTCCACAAAACTTTGAATAGATTGTTTAGACAAATAAAAAAGCCACTGTTTTGCAACAGTGGCTTTTTATTTGGAGGCGCGGGCCGGAGTCGAACCGACCTACACGGATTTGCAATCCGGTGCATAACCGCTTTGCTACCGCGCCGTGTTTGCGA
>JACCDW011669961.1_pt1 | contig 11490 bp, 13 predicted proteins | sample 7449781 | NCBI WGS metagenome assembly JACCDW01 (sample SAMN15323449, study PRJNA562643) | freshwater metagenome | isolation source: river surface water | place: USA:Blue River Watershed | collected 2017-08-18
ATTTAATGGTTGCATTTTTTCTCCTTAGAGAGTTACCAATATTTGTGTGTAGTGATAACCGATTAGAGAACGAATGCGAGTACGAGACCGAAGAGAGCAAGTGCTTCTGCCATAGCAAATCCGAGGAATGCGATTGGCTGAAGGACGCTGCGTGACTCAGGCTGGCGAGCTACACCGCTGATGTAAGCAGCGAAGATCATGCCTGTTGCGATTGCAGGTCCGATTGCAGCAATGCCGTAACCGATGACGTTAAGTGAGCCTGTCATGTTTCTACCTTTCTTACTGAAGAAGCGAAGTTACTTCCCCAATTCTTATGTACTGCGGTCGTGCTTAGTGCTCGTCGGCGAGTGAGCCAGCGATATAGAGAGCGGTGAGAAGAGTAAAGATGTATGCCTGGAGGCATTGCACCATAAACTCGAAGAATGTCAGTGCTATACCCATTGTGAATGCAAATGGGCTTACAAGCTTGAGGCCGATGACTCCTGCAAGCAGGTGCTCTCCACCCAAAATAAAGACGAGAAGGAGCAAGTGGCCTGCAAACATATTTGCGAAGAGACGAAGACCCAAAGTAAATGGACGAACAATAAAGAATGTTGCGATCTCAATCGGTGTCAGAAGAATATAAATTGCCTTTGGCACACCTGGCATAAATGCGATGCCCTTGAGGTAGTGACCAACTCCTTGCTTCTTCATTCCTACGAAGTGATAGACGAGGTAGGTGATGATTGCGAGTGCATATGGGAATCCCACATGAGACATTGCAGAGAATTGAAGAAGTGGAACAATTGAAAAGACATTGTTGACAAGAACAAATGTAAAGAGAGTAAAGAGGTATGGAACAAAGCGCATGAATTCAGGACCAAGGATGTCCTTAGCAAGTCCATTGCGGACAAAGTCATACACAAGCTCACCTGAGAACTGGAGTTTGCCTGGAACTACGCTGGCTCTGCGTGATGCTGCAACAAAGTAAACGGCAATAAGAACCACTGAGAGCGCAACGAGAAGAACTGGCTTTGTAAGCCACTCAATATTGTGGAAAATTGGAGGGAGATCAAAGTCCTTCACGCCGGGAGGAGTAAAACCCTCTTCACCGCTGAGCTTTAGATACATCGCCATCCCTGCCGAGTAAGTAGGTCTGAAACCTTTCAGACGGGGGAAAGATTAGACGCTTTCGCTAGTCCCGTCCAAATCGAAGCCATATGAGATAGAGCGCACCGCCCATGCCTAGAAGGAAGCCGACAAGGGTCAAATAGCCCGTATTGAAGTACTTATCTGCCAGGTATCCAGCACCGCCCCAGAAGAGCAGGCCAGAGAGCATGTAGCCAACGATGGTCCAGAGGGCATCTGCCTCACGATTTACAGCCATAGCTTCAAACTCCTCTCGACCTCACTTAGGTGGCAATTGTAGATGAAGTTTGAGGCGGGTAAATGCCGCGATCTCCCCGCCCAACCAGGCGAAGGTGGCTGCCACGGCAGCCAGACCAAAGGCACTTCGATCGCAGAAGGTCTCTGGAATAAAGGTGGTGATGAGCCAGAGGAAAATCCCAAGCAGTAAGACCTTGGCCATATACGAAGCCATGGCTAGAGACATCGTCATCACAGGATCTAAATCGCGAGAGATTCGTGCAACAGCGATATTGGCAGCGAAGAAGATGACAACTATTACCTGAGCAAGGGTTGCTCCAACAAATCCTGCACTGCCCTTAAGCCAAGTTGAAATAGCAATTGCAATCACTGCTGTAAGACCCGTTGGGATTAGAGCACCACCAAGTAGCGCTCGCTCGGTACTCATGATGAGAGAACTTTCGCTTGTGATTTGTGACGAGTAAAGAGAAGTGATGCTGCAAACATCGCTGCAAAGACGGCACCAGCAACCCATAAAGGAGTGAAGGCAGAGATTGAAACCGGAAATGCAATCGTTGCAGTCCATGAATACATAATCAGAGCTGTGCGAGCTTGAGAATTTCCAGCTCGCATAATTCGGTGATGGATATGTTCCTTATCAGATGCAAATGGAGATTTACCAGCTCTGACTCTTCTGATGATTGCCCAGAACAAATCAATTAATGGAATCGCAAGAACAGCAAGTGGCAATGCAAGAGGCAGAAGAGTTGGACCTAACTTCTCAGCCGAAATTGCATTGGGATCAATCTGTCCTGTGAGGGTGATAGCAGATGCTGCCAGGAGAAGCCCAAGAAGCATGGATCCAGAGTCACCCATAAATATCCGTGCAGGATGGGCATTATGTGGAAGAAAGCCGATACACACTCCAATAATGATGGCGGTAATCAACGATGGAGAACCTGCTCGGCTAAAGCCATAGATAACGGCCAAGAGGTAGGCGAATGCAAAGAATGCAGCCCCTGAAATTGCAACAATTCCCGCTGCAAGTCCATCCAGGCCATCAATAAAGTTCACTGCATTGATAGTGACAAGAACAATGACGATTGTAAGGAGCTGTCCAATGCTGGGAGGAAGCGTGATTACTCCATTGATAGGTAGCCAGAAAATCTGAACACCATAAATAAGCAATATTCCAGCAGCAAGAGCTTGGCCCGCTAATTTAGTCAACGCATCAAGTTCAAAGCGATCATCGACCATGCCAAGAGCCACTAGAAAAGTTGCAGCGAGAAAAATCCCAACTGATTCTCGAGTGAAAGATTTACCGACGAGAGAGAGGTGATGCACCATGAGAAATGTGGCAGCCATTCCAATCCACATGGCCAATCCACCCCAACGAGGTGTGGGAGTTGTGTGAATATCTCTATCGCGAATCTTTGCAACTACTCCGAACTTAATTGCCCAACCCTGCACATATGGTGTGACCACATAACAAATGGATGCTGCAAGGAGCAAGGTGACTAAGTACTCGCGCATGAGAAGTTATAGCTCAATCACGCCTGGTAGATAGGAAAGCGTGCAGTGAGAGCGTGAACTTCAGCCTTAATTGCTGCATGCGCTGTGGCATCGTCGCTCTTGATTGCACGAGCAATGAGAGATGCAATCGTCTTCATCTCTTCAACACCCATTCCCTGTGTTGTTGTCGCTGGTGTTCCTACTCGAATTCCTGAGGTGACTGATGGAGCTTCTGGATCAAACGGAATTGAGTTCTTGTTGAGAACGATTCCTGCCGCACCACAACGCTCATCCGCTACCTTGCCATTGACGCCAGTTGAACGAATATCAATAAGAGCAAGGTGAGTCTGTGTTCCGCCAGAAACAGCACGCATTCCTTCACCTTCGAGAGCTGCTGCCAATGATTGTGCATTGACGATGACATCTTTTGCATACTTTTGATATGCAGGAGTTGCACACTCAGCGAGTGCAACAGCTTTGCCTGCCACCGCTGACATGATTGGTCCGCCTTGCATACCTGGGAAGACTGCCTTATCAATGGCTGCTGCGTGCTCTGCCTTCGACAAGATCATTCCACCGCGTGGGCCACGCAAAACTTTGTGTGTTGTGAAGGAAACGACATCTGCATAGGGAACAGGTGAAGGAATTGCCTTACCTGCAACCAAGCCAATGAAGTGAGCTGCATCCACCCACATAATCGCACCCACTTCGTCGCAGATTGCACGAACTCGCTCGAAGTCAATCAGTGATGGGTATGCAGTGGCGCCAGTACAAATCATCTTTGGCTTATTAGCAATCGCTAAATCACGAAGTTCGTCATAATCGATTAATTCGTTATCTTGGCGAACACCGTAAGAGACGATGTTGAACCACTTACCTGAAAAGTTGACCTTGGAACCGTGGGTGAGGTGTCCGCCGTGTGGCAAAGACATGGCGAGAACTGTGTCACCTGGCTTTGTGAATGCTTGATAAACAGCAACATTCGCACTTGCTCCTGAGTGTGGCTGCACATTGGCATGTTCTGCACCAAAGAGAGATTTGGCTCGATCTATAGCGATGTTCTCTGCGATATCCACTTCTTCACAGCCGCCGTAGTAACGCTTACCTGGATAGCCCTCTGCATACTTATTAGAAAGGGTGGAGCCTAGAGCTGCGAGAACAGCTCGTGATGTGAAGTTCTCTGAAGCAATTAGCTGAAGATTAGTCTGCTGACGCTTGAGCTCTGAGAGCAGTACAGCTGCAATCGCTGGATCTTGCTCAGTGAGTAGTTCGAAATCTGGGCCATAGAAAGTATTGGACATGCCCCTACTCTATTGCCTGCTCCTCAGAAAGTGCAGGCACCACCGCCGCAAGCTCGCTGCGCGAGATGGCTCCTTCTCGAATAATGGTCATTCCATTGGAATCTGCTTCAACAACTGTGGTTGCAGGTCCTGCAGGCAACTCCCCTGCTTCAAACATCACTGCAAGGTCTGACTCAAGGACAAATATGCGATCTGTGGTGAGTGCAGGCTTTTGACCTACGCGCACAGCACTTGCAACAGCAAGTGGACCTGTCTCTTTCAGGAGAGCTGAAACAAATGGAGCTTGAGGTGCTCGAACACTAAATCGGTCAAGAGATTGGTTATCTCCCAAGTTCCAACGCAAACCCATTTGTGGGCGAAGATTAAGAGATAGATGTCCTGGCCAAAATGCATCAATCAATGCACGAGTATCGGCAGTGACATCACGAGAGATGCCAGTCAAAGTTTCACCAGAGTGAATTAGCACCTGAGCTGCAACTCCGAGATTATCTCCTCGCAACACATGCATCGCTCTCACTGCAAACTCCGAGAAAGCATCTGCAAGAAAAACATATCCATGCTCGAGTGGAGCACATATGACATACCCATCGCGAATTCCTTTAAGACCTAGCGCAATGTGGTCTTTGATATCTCCTTCAAGAAGATTCACTCTCTCCATGGGGAAATTATCTCCTGTAACCAGTCGTAAAGCGAGGGCGACCAAGAAGATCTTTGTGATGAATGATGGATCCGAAATACTCGATCATCGCTGCGCCAATTGCATCAGGTTGGCTCTCGTGATGCTCGATGGCAAAGAATCCACCACTTTTGAGAATGCGTGCAGATGCCTCTATAAATGCGCGAGGAGCATCCATTCCGTCTTCTCCCCCAAAAAGAGCTACGCCAGGTTCATGTTCTGCAACATCTCGAGGTAACTGCTCTGAGTTTGGAATATATGGTGGGTTTGCAATGACCACATCGCATTTGACGCCATCGAGTGCGCTCACTACATCAGATTCTAAAATTCGAACATCTTCTGAAATCAGTGCCACATTCTTACGAAGCCACTCAATCGCAGCTGGATCTTTTTCTACTGCTATCAAATGAGTGTTCGGTGCCTCTGTGGCAATCGCAAGAGTGAGCGCTCCTGATCCTGCACCTAAATCCACGACACTCACAGGACCAGTTCGCTTTTCAATTTCTTGGAGCACCGCTTCAACTAGCAACTCGCTCTCAGGGCGTGGAACAAGAACCCCAGGCCCCACTTGTAATTCAAGGTAGCGAAAGTAGGCAACGCCAGTGAGATATTGAAGAGGTTCGTGTGCTGCTCTTCGATCGAGTAACTTCCAGAAATTCTCTTCAATCAGAGTTGTATCGCCTATTGCCATAATGGCATTTTCTACAGCCAATGGATTATGAAGATCCATGCGAGAAATTCCAAGAACATGGGCAAGTAAATGCTCTGCATCTACCTCAGGAAAACCTGCAGCGGCTAATTGATCTTTCCCGCTTCGCAAGAACTCTTTAAATGTGAGATCCATTAATATCTTTAGCTCGTTGCGGAGAGCTTTGCTGCCTTATCTGCATCGAGAAGAGCTTGAATCACATCATCGAGATCGCCGTTGAGAACTGCATCCAGGTTATTTGACTTGTAATTGACACGATGATCACTCAAGCGGTTCTCAGGGAAGTTATATGTGCGGATTCGCTCTGAGCGATCCACTGTTCGAACTTGGCTCTTGCGCTCTGCAGATGCCGCAGCTTCTGCTTTCTCTTGTGCATCTGCGAGTAATCTTGCACGCAAGATACGAAGTGCCGATTCCTTATTCTGAAGTTGTGACTTCTCATTCTGGCACGAAACGACAATTCCGGTGGGCACATGGGTAAGTCGGACAGCCGAGTCAGTGGTGTTTACAGATTGTCCGCCAGGACCAGATGAGCGATAAACATCAACTCTCACATCATTCATGTTGAGTTCAACATCAACTTCTTCAGCCTCAGGCAAGATGAGAACACCAGCGGCAGATGTGTGAATTCTTCCTTGCGATTCAGTCTCTGGCACTCGCTGAACGCGATGCACTCCGCCTTCAAATTTAAGTCGTGCATAGGGAGAATTTCCTGGTTCAGGAGTTCCCTTTGACTTGATAGCCATGGAAATATCTTTGAATCCGCCAAGATCAGCCTCGGTGAGATCGATGATCTCAACTTTCCAATTGTGCTTTTCCGCATAGCGCTGATACATGCGAACTAAGTCACCAGCAAAGAGTGCTGATTCATCTCCACCTGCACCCGCCTTAACTTCCATAATCACATCACGATCATCGTTGGGATCACGAGGAAGGAGTAACTCTTCTAACTTCTCAGCAGCTTCTGAAACCGCAATTTCCATCGCTGGTATCTCAGCAGCAAACTCAGGGTCCTCTGCAGCCATTTCTCTCGCTGCAGCCAAATCATCATTTGCGTTCTTCCAAGCAAGAAAGCCTGCAACTACTGGACCGAGCTGTGCATAGCGGCGGCCAAGTTGGCGAGCCTTGCCTTGGTCTTCGTGAATAGAAGGGTCAGCCATCTGCGCTTCAAGCACTTGGTACTCGCGCACCATTTCATGTGCCGATGCAAAACGATCATCGCTCATTTGATTGCTCCTTCCGTCGAAGCTCTTATATTCGTTGACTCAAAAAATAATTAAGGGAAATAAAAAGACCGCCCGCAGCTCACATAAGGAGCTGCGATGCGGTCTTATTAGAAAGCTACTTCTTACCGAAACGCTCTTCAAACTTAGCAACGCGTCCACCTGTATCGAGGATGCGCTGCTTACCTGTGTAGAACGGGTGGCATACAGAGCAAACTTCAACATAGATTGATCCGCTAGCAACTGTTGAGCGAGTTACAAACTTCTCACCGCAACCACAAGTTACCTGGGTCTCTTTGTACTCTGGGTGGATCTCTGGCTTCATGAACTCTTCCTTTTCTTTACCTGGGTCCGTACTTCACGGTGAACCAGAAGGGGTTAGGTGGGAAATTCTCCCCTAAAAGGGGCCAACCGCAAAATCCACGCGGGATTTTGCGGTTGGGTTCACCACTTACGGAGAACTCTCCTGATTTGAGTCTTACTGGCTCTTGCTTGCCTTTGGTGTTGGCTTCACTGGAGGTGTTGGCTTTGCACCAAGGTTTGGCTTAGCTGGAGCAACTGGTGCTGCACCAAGAGCTGCGATTGCAGCATCTCTCTTTGCAGTTGCTGCTGCCACTGCAGACTTATGTGCATTTTGAGCAGCAAGTTTTGCTTCTGAAGTTGTCGCTGCAGCTAGCGCAGTATCACGAGCTGTCTTTGCAGCTGTGAGATCTGCTTTGAAAGTTGCGAGAATTGGCTTACGGGCATCGACATAACTCTTATGTGCTGTCTGGAATGTTGCAAGAGCTGCTTTGTACTGCTCTTGAGAAGTCTTACGGTTTGCGATGTATGCCTCAAGAGCTGTCTTATATGCATCACGAGCAATCTGATACTGGGTTGCTGGCTTTGAAGTTGCAGTTGGGCTTGGGGTTGCGCTTTCCTCTGCAATTGCTGTACCTGTGCCTACAATAAGTCCTGCAGCTACAAGTAGTGCCACATTGCGTGAGTTAAGCACTGACTTTTTCATCTGTGTTGCCTTCATGATCTTCTCCCTCGTTTTCCTATCCCTAGGAATATTGGGGAACTGGGCCGGATTCCCTGTTCCTATGCAGAGGATGTCCTGTGACCTTGTGGGAAGTCTGTGATTGGCCAATGAGGCTGGTGTGAAGTTTGAGGTAAGAGCGCATGAAAAAGCCCCGCCAACGCGATATCGACGGGGCCTTATCAAGCTTATGAGCGTGGACTAGTTGTTATCTGGCCCCGCTGTAGTTTTTTGAATCTGCATCAAGAATTCAACATTGGACTTGGTGCCCTTCATCTTCTCAAGCAAAAGCTCAAGAGCAGCTTGTGGCTCAAGAGCATGAAGTACTCGACGAAGCTTCCACACAATATTGAGCTCTTCTGAACCCATAAGAATTTCTTCTTTACGAGTTGAAGATGAAACAACATTGACCGCTGGGAAGATGCGCTTATCTGCAAGACGGCGATCAAGAATGAGCTCCATATTTCCTGTGCCCTTGAACTCTTCGAAGATAACTTCGTCCATGCGTGAACCTGTCTCGATAAGAGCAGTTGCAAGAATTGTGAGTGAACCACCATCTTCAATATTTCTAGCTGCACCAAAGAACTTCTTTGGTGGATAGAGAGCTGCTGAATCGACACCACCTGAAAGGATTCGACCAGAAGCTGGCGCTGCAATGTTGTATGCACGACCCAGACGAGTAATTGAATCAAGAAGAACTACAACATCATGACCTAACTCAACAAGGCGCTTTGCTCGCTCAATAGCAAGCTCTGCAATAGTGGTGTGGTCCTCTGCTGGGCGATCGAATGTTGACGCGATGACTTCGCCCTTAACTGAGCGAGTCATATCTGTCACTTCTTCTGGGCGCTCATCCACGAGAACAACCATGAGGTGGCACTCTGGATTATTGATTGTGATTGCGTTCGCAATTGCTTGCAAGACCATTGTCTTACCAGCCTTTGGAGGAGCAACAATCAATCCACGCTGACCCTTACCGATAGGTGCGATCAAATCGATAACGCGAGTTGTAAGGATCCCTGGCTCAGTCTCAAGACGAAGTCGCTCTTGTGGGTAAAGAGGAGTGAGCTTGCCGAATTCAACGCGTGCCTTAGCTTCTTCAACAGGAACGCCGTTGACAGTTTCAAGAGTAATTAGTGGGTTGTACTTCTGCTTCTGCTCACCTTCGCGAGCCTGTCGAACCTGGCCTGTGACGACATCTCCCTTGCGAAGTCCGTACTTGCGGACCTGACCTTGTGAGACATACACATCGTTGGGACCTGGTAGGTATCCAGCTGTGCGGATAAATGAATAGTTGTCGAGAATGTCTACGAGACCGCCGACTGGGACGAGAATGTCATCTTCCCCAATAACTGGTTCGCGCTCTTCTCGCTGACGATCACGGTTGCGATCGCGACCTCTATTGCGGTCACGACGATTGCGACCACGGTCATTGCGATCTCCGCGATCGCGTGAATTATCGTTGTTATCGGAATCATCGCCATCGTTGTCGTTATCTGATGATTCCGACTTCTCTGGCTTTGAGTTGCGCTTTGCATTGCGTGCCTCACGACGAGCTTCGCGTTCAGCTTTTGCTGCCTCACGGTTTGCTGCCTGGAGATCTGCAATTGCTGTGACGAGAGCATCTTTCTTTAACTTTGCTGCGCCTTCAATACCGAGTTGGGAGGCTACTTCCTTGAGTTGCGGAAGAGTCATTGCAGCGAGCTCTGCGTTGCTAGAACGAACTGGTTCTGTGGTTGTCATTGATATCTTTTCGTGTGTGTCCACCCAAAGGTAGGCGGAGATTTTTACGGATTTTTATATTGCTCTCAAGTATTCAAAGCCTTATGTGAAACAGGCTAACTTGATGAGAGGACTATAGCAGGGTGGCTCCGCGTGGGGCAATTTCAAGAGTATGGGCTTTAAAGCCTGCCCCAGCGGCCAACTTAAGCTCTTGGACTTCACTTTCATCACCCATATGAAGGGCCAATACGGTTGGACCTGCGCCAGAAATGAAAGCTGCAACTCCCGCACCACGGAGTTTTTGCATAAGTGCAAAGGACTCTGGCATCGCATCTGCGCGATAACTCTGGTGAAGAAAATCTTCTGTTGCAGTGAAGAGTAGATCTGGGCGAGATGTGAGGGCGTGGCTCATGATTGCCGCATTTGAAGTGTTTCGGACAGCATCAGCAAATGGAATTGAGTCTGGAAGCATTTTACGAGCCTTCGATGTTGCTAGCGCCTTAGAAGGAACATAAGCAATTACCTGAATTCGAGGGTCGACACTCAGATTTATTGAATGCGCAACCAACTTACCTTTGACTGTTTCAGACCAAGAAATAGTTGCTCCGCCAAAAAGTGATGCCGAAACATTATCTGGATGGCCTTCCATCTCTGTTGCTAGAGAAAAGAGATGCTGGTCGGTCATCTTATCTTCGCCATTGAGAACTAAGGAGCGAGCAAGAACAAGTCCGCCCACAATTGCACTTGCAGATGATCCAAGTCCACGACCATGTGGGTTTACATTGAGAGCTCGAATTGCCAATCCCTTGGGGCGTCCACCTAAGAAATCAAAACCTTTATACATCGATTTAACTAGAAGATTCTTCTCTGTACGAGGAACTTCATCTGCGCCTTCACCAGTCACATCAATATCTAGAATTGGATCATCAAGAACTTGTGCAACATAACGATCGTACATGGTTAGAGCTAGACCGAATGAATCAAAGCCAGGACCCAAGTTTGCAGAGGATGCAGGTACTTGAACCTGCATCGGCTTAGCTTTAAAAGTTGGCTTACTCATTCTTACGCCTTACTCAACCCAAGAGCTGCTGCAGCTGCATCGGCATTGACGGGAACGATAATGGGATCATTGGCTCCTTCAAGAGCCCAAGGAATATCTTTCAAACCGTTTCCTGTACATGTAATGACAATTCGCTTGCCACGAGGGAGCTTGCCAGCTGCTTTGTATTTAATGAGACCTGCAAGACCTGCTGCAGAGGAAGGTTCACAGAAGATGCCTTCTTTAGCAGAGAGAATGCGATATGCCGCCAAAATCTCTTCATCAGTAACGGAATCAATCAAACCTGCTGATTCATCGCGGGCAGCTATTGCTTGATCCCATGATGCTGGTTTTCCAATTCGAATTGCAGTTGCAATCGTCTCTGGCTTATCTACTGGATGTCCAAGTACTAGAGGTGCAGCACCTGCTGCTTGAAAGCCCCACATCGCTGGCTTCCTACTTGAAATTCCATCTGCGTAGTACTCGTTATAGCCCTTCCAATATGCAGTGATATTTCCTGCATTGCCGACTGGAAGTGTGTGAATATCTGGGGCGTTGCCGAGCATGTCTACAACTTCAAATGCTGCAGTCTTCTGTCCTTCAATGCGGAAAGGGTTTACTGAATTCACCAGCGATACTGGATATTTTTCTGAGAGTTCTCGGGCAAGCACAAGACAATCATCGAAGTTTCCATCTACTTGCAGAAGAGTTGCACCGTGTGCCACTGCTTGTGCCAACTTACCCATCGCAATTTTGCCCTGCGGAATAAGTACTGCAGGGACCATGCCTGCCTTGACAGCAAACGCAGCAGCTGCAGCAGAAGTATTTCCTGTTGAAGCACAGATGACAGCTTTTGCACCATCTTCAGCAGCTTTAGAAATTGCCATAGTCATGCCGCGATCTTTAAATGATCCTGTTGGGTTAATGCCTTCAAATTTAACCC
>JACCDW010292782.1_pt1 | contig 11489 bp, 7 predicted proteins | sample 7449781 | NCBI WGS metagenome assembly JACCDW01 (sample SAMN15323449, study PRJNA562643) | freshwater metagenome | isolation source: river surface water | place: USA:Blue River Watershed | collected 2017-08-18
CAAGAACTCATCACCACCTTCTCTCTTCCACAAGAGATCATACAAGATAGTGCGAGTGAAAGATTAGTATGTTTTCTGGCAATGGGTCGGATTGATGACGCTCAAAAACTTATCACGGTATTCCCTCTTCCACAAGAGGTTGTGCACTATGTTGTAAAAGAAGGATTGGTGGAGAAAGTAAAGAATGGTTGGATTGGTACTGTTAAAGAACTCATCAAAACCTTCTCTCTTCCACAAGAAACTCTTCAGTTGCCAGAAGTACAGAATGCTGCAAGGGAAGGATTAGTGCATTCATTGAAAATTGATTGGTTTTATGACGCTCAAGAAATCATCACCACCTTCTCTCTTCCACAAGAGATCCTTCAGTTGCCAGAGGTACAAAACACAGCCCTCACTGCACTCATGGACGCTCTCTCTGGGGAAGTAGATAATGCAATTGAGACATTAATAATGCTGAATAAGACATTCTCTCTTCATAAAGATGCAGAAATTGAGGTATATATTCAAAGGAAAGGACTTACTCTTCCGTATACAGAAGTAGTACGCATCCTTGAAAAAGATCGCTTCGGGAAAAACCTCTTCTCTCATTATTCAAAGTTCGATAGTGTTGCGATCGACGGTGTTAATCTCATTGTTAATACAGATTACGAGAGTAGTCCATCACTTGATCGTCGTAGTGCAGAATATCGTCTGTCTGTACAAGAAAAACTAGAGAATTACAGGAATAATGCTGATACACGACAGAGACTCGTAGAGAGTGGTGTAAATGTTGATCTGTGGCTATCCTATGATAAAGTTGCCTACTTTGATCTTGGTACTGCAGAGAAACTCAGTTTTGGTGAGAAAGTCCATCTGCCTGTGAGTCGTCTCTCAGAGTCCTTCGAACGGTACGATGTTGTTATGCGAAATGTAGTCCTTGCCTACAAAGATGAAGTCATGAAAGCGCGTATACTAGATGAGATAAAAGTATCAGAAGAAGAGATTGCTAAGATGCGTCAAGCACTCTCTACACTCACAGATGAAAGAAGGAGAAAAGGACTAGAAATCGCAATCCAAAAGGCAGAAGAAGCACTGAAAAATCCAAAGACTCTTTCTGTCTGGGATAAACTTCATCGTAGTTTTTCTCGACTCACAAAACTTTCAGAAGAAGTCAATGCTCTCAACGACAAACTCATTGCTACAGAGAAAGAAATAGTAGTTGTCACAGATGATGCATCGCAAGAACGTGCACTTGCACAGAAGAAAAAAGTATGGGATCTCAACAAGAAAGTTATCACAGAACTCAATACATTAAACCTTCGTCGTACGAAGCTAGAAGAACTCCTTACGGAAACACTTACAGGTGTTATTGGGAAAGAACGCACAGATGGTGTTCTTCAACAGTTTCGTGTAGAAACAGCAGAAGTTACCGATCACTTAGAGTCTGACTTCAATACAATTACTGCCTTCATGCCACAGGACCAAAATCCCGATGACAACTTTGTCGATGCAGAAGTGACTGATGATGACGCATACCATTTCAATCCAAAACATGCAACAATGCTCGAAGGTCGTCCAATGTCTATACGCCTTGGAAGTCGTTCACGACAAGACCTATATATTGGAAACTATACGACATGCTGTATTCGTATTGATAGCGACTATCATCAAGCAGAATCTCCTATTGTTGACTACATTACAGACCTTGGTATGCACAACGTACTCTTGTACGATGAAACAACAAAGTCACCTGTTGCGTGTGCCTTTCTCTGGATTGGAAGGGATCAAAATGGAGAAACAACACTTGTCATTGATAACGTAGAAGGGTGGCAAATGTATACAGTAAACTTTAAAAAACAACTTGAGAGTCACATGCTTGCCTTTATTCAAGATCTTGCTCAGCATAGTGGTATTGCTCATATCTCTCAGGGACCAGACTACAATGATCTTGATGTATTACCAGAAGACTCTCAAAAAGAAATCTGTATAAAGATTGGTGTAAATCGTGCAGATGGCTACTATCTTGAGGCAGAGTATGAGGATGAGAGTGAAGATGATGAAGAAGAATATGAGGATACTGATGAGGAATATGAGTATGAAGAAGATGAAACGGAAGAATAACTCTTTACTCTGTCTCTTTTGACGTAGACTCAAGGTCGCCTTTATTTCCAGTTATTTTTGCGCTATAATAGCCACTAACAAAACCATGGATTCTCCACAAAATCCTCCGAAGTCACACCTGCTTCCTTATGCCCAAAGGACGGATTTTCATGTGGGGCGCGCGACTGAACTTTCCGGTCGACGATATTGGTTCTATCGAGGATTAGAAATATTACCTGGCTTTGCTTCTTGGGCTACTTTGCTCACTGTTGTTTTGATGTCGATCTACACACCGTTTGTGGCCGCCTACTTTGTGATTGCCTTTGCTTTGTATTGGGTACTTAAGACCGCTTTCCTGTCTTTTCATTTACGTCACAACTGGAAGCGATTGCGGCATCATATGGCAATTAAGTGGGAAGAGATGATCGCTGGTATGTCGTACCAACACCTACACCATGTTGTTATTCTGCCTTTCTATAAAGAGCCGAAGGAAGTAATTGAAGCTAGTCTTAAGGCCTTGTCAGAAGTCCGATATGACCATAAGAAGATCATTGTGGTTCTTGCGTCCGAGGAGCGCGCCGGAGAGGAAGCTAGAAAAATTAGCGCCGAACTTATGTCCGAGTATCGGGATAAGTTTGGGGTACTTTTGAATACGGTTCATCCCGCTAACTTACCTGGTGAAATGGCCGGTAAGGGTTCGAATGCTAGTTATGCGGCTGAGCGAGTGCGGGTAGAAGTACTAGATCCGAAAAAACTGAAGTATGAGGAATGTATCGTCTCGATCTTTGATATTGATACGGTTTTATATCCAGACTACTTTAACTGTTTGGTCTGGCATTTCTTGCGTGCCGAGCGACCACTAAAAAGTTCTTTTCAACCGGTCCCGATTTTTAATAACAACATCTGGGAAGCTCCAGCAGTCTCGCGAGTAGTGGCTATGAGTAGTACCTTTTGGGAGATGGTCCAACAAGAAAGACCAGAGCGTATGGCAACTTTTTCTTCACATTCAGTTAGTTTCCAGGCCCTGTATGAGGTCGGATATTGGCAGACCAATATGGTCAGTGAGGATTCCCGAATCTACTGGAATCTACTAATGGCTAATAATGGTGAATACGATGTGATTCCACTGTCGTATCCCGTCTCAATGGATGCAAATGCGGGACGAAACCTGTGGGTGACACTTGGCCAAATATACAAACAACATCGTCGTTGGACTTATGGGGTGGAGAATCTCTGCTACATTCTTTATCATTTTTATAACAACCATAACATTTCTAGAGGTAAGCGGATTAAAATCGCGCTTCAACAAGCCGAAGGGTACTGGTCACTCGTCACCAATCCGATCATGCTTTTCATCCTTGGCTGGGCACCGATAATCTTAGGGGGACAAGAATTTCACCAGACGGTCTTGTCTTTCAATCTACCGATTGTCGTTCGGGATCTCCTCATCTTGGCGATGTTTGGGTTGGTGGTGTCTTCCGTCATTTCTCTGACTCTTTTACCGAAAAGACCCCGGGCTTCCAGTCGGCTTCACTACATAACTATGGCCGTACAGTGGATAATGGTTCCTGCCACCATGATTATCTTTAGCGCGATTCCGGGCCTTGACGCTCAAACCAGACTTATGTTTGGTCGTTATATGGGATTCTGGGTTACTCCCAAAACCCGAAATTCGTGATAGAGTATAGGGTATGAAACCTGTTGTCGAACCCCTGGCCTTTTCGCGCCGCCGATTTATTTTTCTGTTTCTATTTCTGGCCTTTCTAGTAGCTTTGCCGGTCTTCATGTTTTATGCTACGGGCTATCGATATGACTTCTGGTCAGATAAGCCAGTTATTACTTCTACTGGCGGGGTCTACCTTACTTCCGAACTGGAGTCAGGACAAATCTACATCGACGAGGAGTTGGTACGTAATGCGCGGGTTTTTAGGCAGGCTTCATACATCCAAGGATTAGTGCCTGGGCTACATCGTTTTCATCTCCAGTACCCGGGTTATCATACTTGGGTAAAAGAATTAAAGGTCTACCCGCATATGGTGACTGAGATTGAAACTTTCAATTTACCGGTTGTGCCTCAGGTGCGCCCCGTCACACCTTACGTTTCCGGAAAAGGTGAACCGGTCTTCCAGGTGGCAACCACTTCAGCTAAGGTAACACTTCTGGAAAAAGCTTCGAGCACAATCCCTGTACTTTTATCTACCGCCAAGGCCACTAGTACTTTTAAAGATAACACCGAGTATCTGTTTTTGAACGAACAGTTTATCGCTAAAGCTTCGACCACGGCTTGGCTTATAAAACAAAAGGAAAAGGCTAAGACTTTTGGCTTCGCTACCACTACAGAAGACGAGCAGGAGTTGGCAACCACCACAATTGTTAAGAATAAGTTGCAGTTGTTCGAGATCGAGGGAGAAGTAGTGGTCAGGGCTTTAGGAGAGGGTGACGACATCCCGTATTACTTTTGTGTTACCGAGACCAACCTAGCCACCTCAACCGAACAGACCCTGGATCAATTTTTTGATCATATGGCTTCGAGTAGTCGCTCGGAAGTAGCGACAGCCTTTGCCCCGAAACTAAACGCTGATGGTTGTCAGGAAGAGATTGTGATTGATCGACAAGGACAAAAAGTCCTCAGCTTCACGTTTTGGCCTGATAACAATAATTTAATTTTGATGCACCGCGAAGATGGAATTTTCGTAACCGAAATTGATAATCGGGCTTGGCAAAATACCCAACCACTATACCGCGGACAGAACTTAAACTGGTATATTGAAAACGACCGTATTTATGTAAAGGAGGGTGAGGTAATTTTTGAGATTTATCCGCAAATTGCTACTAATAGTTAAATATGGAAAAGTCACAAGGACACAAACACCCGATTAACCAAATGATCAGTGAGATCAATGAAATTTTCTCCAAATTGGGTTATGTCTTTGCAACTGGTCCGGAACTAGAAACTGAGTACTATAACTTTGACCGATTAAATTTCCCCAAGGATCACCCAGCGCGTGATATGCAGGATACTTTTTGGCTTAAGCGAGAGCAATGTGATGAACCAATGGTATTTCGTACCCATACTTCACCAGTCCAGCCTCGGTATATGGAAAGTCATAAGCCACCCTTGAGAGTTATTGTGCCGGGTAAGGTGTTTCGTAACGAAACTACCGACGCTACTCACGAGGCACAGTTCTATCAACTGGAAGGTTTTTGTGTTGATAAAGGGATCAACCTTGGTCATCTGAAAGGCACGTTAGAATATTTCTTTAGTCACTTTTTCAAGGGTGATAATGAGGTGCGTTTCCGTCCCAGCTTCTTTCCCTTTGTTGAGCCTGGAGTTGAAGTTGATATGCGCTTACTTTCGGGTGAGAGCCGACATAAGGGCAAGTGGATTGAGCTCATGGGAGCGGGGATGATCCACCCTAATGTCTTGAGAGAAAGTGGTATTGACCCAGAGGAGTACAGTGGATTTGCTTTTGGGATGGGGATTGATCGTCTAGCTGTGATGCGTTACGAGGTGCCGGACATCCGTGAATTATACAGTGGTGATTTGCGTTTCGTTAATCAATTTTAATACTATTACATGATTGTCTCGTATAGCTACAATTGGCTTAAAGAATACGTTGGTGAAAAACTACCCAACGTTGAAGAGTTAACTAAATTGATCACTTTTCATGCTTTTGAGGTAGAGGAAGTGACTGAGGTCAGGGATGATATAAGGATCGATTTAAAGATACTGCCTGATCGTGGGAGTGACGCGCTTTCGCATTATGGTTTAGCAAGAGAGATAGTCGCCATTCTTGGTACAAGTTTAGTTAGTGACCCTCTTAGTCTTCAAGTAGATTTTCCGGTTAGTGACAAGTTAAGAATTGAGATCGCCAACGAAACAGATTGTCCACGTTTTATGTTGGCACATTTTAAGGGGGTAAAGATTGGTCCTTCACCCGTTTGGCTACAAGCTCGGTTGGAAACGATTGGTCAACGATCAATCAATAATGTAGTTGATGCGACAAATTATGTTATGTATGCGGTAGGGCAACCGATGCATGCCTATGATGGATCAATGCTCGAGACCGGTAATGTAGAGTTTGGAGTTAGACGAGCCAGAATAGATGAGACGATCGCGCTGTTACCAGAAGGGGGAGTTAAAGAGGTTAGAAATATCAAACTGAATGGCGAAGAACTTTTGATTGTTGATGGTGAGAGTGATGCCCCGATTGGATTAGCGGGAATTAAGGGTGGGGAGTATGCCAAACTGCAAGATGGCAGTACGGAGATTGTTGTTGAAGCGGCCAACTTTCACCCGACATTGATTCGTAAAACTGCGGAAAAAGTGGGAATAGTTACTGATGCTTCACGACGTTTTGAAAACGGGATCGTGCGGGAAATGCCCGAGTATGCCGTTGCTTTGATTTCTAAAATTTTGGCGGAGATTGCGGGAGCTGAGTTGGTAGGGGTGGTAGATAAACACTCACCACGCCCGGTTGCTCTACCGATAAAACTAAGTTTAGCTAAAATCAACGGCCTATTAGGACTTTCCTTATCTGAAACAGAAGTGATTGCAATATTGAATAGACTCCAAATTAAAACTGAGGTTAGTGAAGGTCTGATTCTAGCTACGCCACCCTTTGTTAGAACTGATCTAAGGATCCAAGAAGATCTTATCGAAGAGATTGGTCGACTTAATGGTTTGACTCATATTGAATCCAGTCTGCCAGAAATGATACCGGTCTTAGAGCTAAACAAGAAGTTTTATTATGGTGAACAGATTCGTGAGATACTTTTGAACTTAGGTTTTAGTGAAGTCATCACTACGTCTTTTTTAGCTGAGGCGGAAGTTAAACTGGCATCTTCTTTAGCTTCAGATAAGTCTTGCCTGCGTCCCAACCTCTCGACCATACTCAAAACCGCTCTAGAGAAAAATGTCCAGAATATTGAAATTCTTGGTTTGCGCAGTGTGAAGATTTTTGAAATCGGTTCAGTTTTTAAACTCAAAGCTGGTAAAGCAATTGAGGAGATTCACCTGGCTTTGGGAGTACGAACGAAGAAGGTTGGAACTAACAAAGATGACGAGCGTTTAGTAAATGAGGCTGTTGCTGAGCTAAAAAAAGCCGGACTAGACTGTGATTTTATCATAGAAGGGGGGGTGGCGGAAACTAGCCTAGAATCATTTTTTGTAAATCAAGCAGTCCCGGAGGCATATCTGCCAGTTGCGCCCGGAAGGGAGTTTACCTATAAAGTCTTCTCGGTCTTTCCTGCTATCACAAGAGATGTCGCGCTTTGGGTCAAAGATTCTGTTTTAGCAGAATCAATAAAAACACAGATAGAGACTGAAGCTGGCTCACTTCTCCTGCGGGCTGATCTATTTGATGAATTCGCCAAGGAAGGGCGTACCTCTTACGCCTTTCGTTTAGTTTTCCAAGCTAATGATCGGACCTTGACTGATGGCGAAGTTGAGCCTTTAATGAAAAAAGTCTACGAAAAATTAACGACTTCAGGCTACGAAATTCGTTAAGTTTCTTGGGTTTTATGCTATAATTGGAGGTATTATTTTTAGTATTGGAAAAGCATGGCAGACAAAAAAGGTGAAAAAAAGGGAACATACGACGCATCTTCCATTTCGGTTCTTGAAGGATTGGAACCGGTTCGTAAGCGACCGGGAATGTATATCGGTACGACCGGTCCCGATGGTTTACATCACTTAATTTCGGAAGTTTTCGATAACTCACGTGATGAAGCGATGGGTGGTTTTGCTGACCGGGTTGAAGTCGTCCTTCTCCCTGATAACTATGTTCGGGTTGCGGACAATGGACGTGGTATTCCGGTTGATATACACAAGCAGACAAAAGTGTCAGCCCTAGAAACCATCCTAACCACCCTGCATGCGGGAGGTAAATTTGGTGGCGAAGGGTACAAGGTCTCTGGCGGTCTCCATGGTGTGGGGGTTTCGGTAGTTAATGCTCTATCGACTCACGTAATTGCTGAAGTACACCGTGATGGCGGCTACTTCATTCAAGAATATAATATCGGAAAACCCAAAGCTAAAGTTAAAAAAGTTGGTCCCTCTAAACTACGTGGCACCATTGTCTCTTTCCAGGCTGACCCGACGATTTTTAACGAAATTGTTTATGACTTCAAGCGCATTGTGACTCATTTGCGGCAGCAGGCTTATCTGGTTAAGGCCTTGAAGATTTCCGTGATTGACGCCCGCGAATTGGATGCGGCCGCTTTGAAGAAGCTGGATATCAGGGGTAAGCAATACCTTGATGACGAAAGTCTCGATGTCCCACAACAACACTTCTACTTTGAAGGTGGTTTGCGTTCTTTGGTGGCCTTTAACAACCAATACCAAAAGCCTGTTCATGACAACATTTTCTACGTCGAAAAAAATGAAGTTGATAGTGCTGTCCTTTCAGTTGAGGTTGCTTTGCAATATGTTGATGATATTTCAGCTCGTATTTCGGCTTTTGCTAACAACATCTATAACCCCGAACACGGTACTCACATCACTGGCTTTAAGACGGCACTGACGCGCACGCTAAATAACTACGCTAAGAAAAATAACTTCTTCTCGGTTAAGGATAAAGACACTGGCTTTACTGGTGAAGATGTTCTTGAGGGGATCACAGCGGTGGTTTCGGTCAAGATGCCGGAGATTCAGTTCGAGGGTCAGACCAAAGCTAAGCTAGGATCAGTAGAGGCCCGTAGCGCAGTCGAGTCAGTTTTTGGTGAAGCCTTCGCAGCTTACCTCGAAGAAAATCCGGACGATGCTAAAGCAATAATCAATAAAGTGATCATTGCGGTAAAGGCTCGTAAGGCTGCGAAAGCCGCTAAGGATAGTGTGTTACGTAAAGGAGCACTGGAAGGGATGTCTCTCCCGGGTAAGTTGGCCGATTGTCAGAGTAAGAACGCTGAGGATTCTGAGTTGTTTATTGTGGAGGGGGACTCGGCGGGTGGTTCAGCCAAGATGGGTCGCGATCGTAAGACACAAGCGATCTTGGCCTTACGTGGAAAAATTCTTAACGTCGAACGAGCCCGACTGGATAAGATGCTGGCTTCGGAACAAGTAAAGAACGTGGTAATTGCGCTCGGTACCGCCATAGGCGATGTATTTGATATAAGTAAGTTACGGTATCATAAAATTATTATCGCGACTGATGCTGACGTTGACGGGGCTCACATTCGAACGCTACTCCTGACTCTCTTCTATCGTTATTTTAGGCCACTACTGGAAGGCGGCTTTATCTACATCGCGATGTCGCCACTCTATAAGATTCAAAAAGGAAAGGAGATCCAGTACGCTTTTACTGATGAAGAAAAATTCAAAATCTTGAAAGAGATGGGAGTAGAAACTGATGTGGAGGAGGTTGAATCAGAGGAAGGGGAAGAGGAAGAAGGGGAGGCGGAAGTAGCCAAGAAGAATAGCAAAGTGCGAATTCAGCGCTATAAAGGTCTCGGGGAAATGAACGCCGAAGAACTTTGGGAAACCACCATGGATCCAGAGTTCCGAGTTCTGAAACAAGTTCATATCGATGATGCGATCATGGCTGACAAAGTCTTTGACATTCTGATGGGGACCGATGTTGGAAGTCGTAAATCCTTCATCCAATCCAATGCCAAGATGGCGAATCTTGATATCTAGTGTGAGGACAAATAATAAAAGCGGGACCACTGTCCCGCTTTTATTATTTGTCCTCAGGGTTATTTAACCAGACCTTTGTTCGAAAATTGGTTATTGTTGGTGTTTTTATCAGAAGTAGTTTCTATCTCTGCATTGTAGGTTGCTTGGGTGGTAGTAGTAAGGGCAGGAAATTCGATAGTTAAGATTGCTTCTTCGTTTGGCTTTAGGAATTTTTTACCAGTCGCCTCATATTCTCGACTACCAGGGAGGCTTAACATAATATCCCAGGATTTAGAATCCTTAGTACCGATATTCTTTACGGAAACCTGTATGGCATTTCTAGTTAGGGTAGAGAAGTACCCGGTCTTAACGAAGGAACCAGAATTGGTTACCTGTCCGATACCAAGGTCGGTAATGCTAAGGTCAGAGTAACCCTTAGGGTCTGAGACTGGTATTTCATATTTAACTTCGTTCGTCACAGTGCTTACAGTCGGTGACTTTTTTATTTCGGTGTTGGTAGTTATTGTGTTTGTTTCGGTGCTTGTAGCTTCAGCTGTTTCTTCGAAGTTGGGATTAATTATTTTGATTAAACCCCCTTCTTCCACTTCCGGTACAGTACTATTCTTTTTGTAGTGGGCAATTACGTAGGTGAGGTCAGTCGTTTTGGATTTGGCGGAACGAGCAATCAGTTCCATACTCCCTACGGTGCCAATATCGTAACGAATACCGCATTCTACATTTTTTATATCTGTGTGGGGGGTTCTGAGTTCGACGGAAAGTCCTTCAGCACAGGTGTAGCTGAAAGTATAGTCTCCTGTTCCCAGATTTTGCCACTTGAGATTAACTGGCTCACCCGAGTTGACACTTTTAGTAACGTCGGAAACGAAATCAGGGTTAGATACCGGGTTATTCTTTGGTTCGTAGTTATAGACAGTATCAGCCAACGAAGCAAGAGAATTAATGGCACTCGGGAAGATTTTAACAATTTGGACTGAAAGCCAAGCTATTAAAATAATAAGACCGACCAAGCCAACCAAAGCCAGGTTTTTAGTCATTTTCTCCTTTTTTTCTGGGGTTACGTTTTCCATATGCGACTACCATACTACTAACACAGTTTTTGTCAATCAGGCAAGGTTACTCCTTAGAATGGATGATATTTAAAGGGTAGAATTAGAAACTGCGATATACAACCATAGTTTTGCAAAAAATTCGCTTTTATCTATAAGAAAAGCCGCCCAACCGAAGTTGGGCTAGTCAATTGTTTGGAAGCGACTGTTAAAAGGGCCACAGGTGCCGCATTGCGTTTTTCAGTCGCTCCCAGAGTGTTAGGTTGTGTCCGTACAAACATTTACCGCGATCGCTATACACGTAATAGCGATCAAAATTTTCTGTTGCGTTGTGAGTATCGCATATTTCAGTCGCCTGTTTCAAGGAATCACAGTCTCTAATCAGGCATCCTCCAACCTCATAGAGGCTGAAACTGACTACTCGAAATTTCCCTTGGGGCGCAGCAAATACAGAAGAAGTACTCATATAATTTACCTCATGAACAGTCCGATTTTCTTTATAGCATTTAGATATTGAGAAAGTCAATAAAATAAAACAGAGGCAAGGTGTAGTATAGTCTCTCTCCCATCTTCTTGATATTAGTTCATTTTTGTAGTTTAATTACTTCTGGGAGAGGGTAACTTGGAGTTAGTTACCATGAGAGAAGATGTCGCGTTTGTACCGGCGATAGTGTTGTTTGTGGGTTCGGTAGTATTTGGTCTCACTGCTTTCGTTGGCAACGTGCCGG
>JACCDW010291614.1_pt1 | contig 11488 bp, 8 predicted proteins | sample 7449781 | NCBI WGS metagenome assembly JACCDW01 (sample SAMN15323449, study PRJNA562643) | freshwater metagenome | isolation source: river surface water | place: USA:Blue River Watershed | collected 2017-08-18
ACTACTGGCATACACATAACGGTAATTTCGTAGTCCTTTACCTCAGGGTGTTTTTTGAGTATGCTAGTAAGAAGCGCGTGAAGGTCTTTTACAGTACGACCTTCTAGATTGTGCTCTAGAAGGATAGGTTCTTTCTCTGGCTCGGAGGACATTTGGCTTGGGTGTTAGGCTTATACTTTGATGGTGCTCATAGATATGGCTGCAACCTAACCTTCAAATTTTCCCGTAACACACCCTAATAGCCCCCTCATAAAAAGTTCAAAGGGTATTTTTTATTGGTTTTGATGTTGTAGTGTGTAGTATGTTAGTATTTCATATCAAGATACTCCTCACATAGCCCCTTCAATTCTGTAGCCAGAAGACGAATGGTGGATTTTTCTAGGTCCGTATAAGTTGCATAGCAGTTACAACCAGTGGCTACAATGTGCTCAGAAATATAGTCGCAATGCCGACGAAGGTTATCAGCCTTCACCATTGTTGTCTCACGGAATAAGGGGTGATGGCGAAGAACTACAGGAGTCACAGAATAATGTAGAAGGAGTGTATAGATGGTGATAATTGTCTTCAGCTGGTCGCGCTTGCTATTGTAGGTATTATCTCCGCTTGATAGCGACTGAAAGGTTGCAAGGCCTGATGCGATACAAGACGACCATTCAGAGAATGCAGTAGCCCCCACAATGGACTCAACCTTACGCCTGGAGATGGCCTTGATGCGTTCGGACCGCCGCTCTGGCATTGCAAACTCCCTGTATTGAAACCCTGCGTAGGGACAAGGAGGGGCTGCAGGCTCAGGCTCAGGCTCAGGCACAGGCTCGGGCTCAACTGGTGCGCAGCAATCGCACTCACAGGTTTCGTCAGAATCATCTTCTAGGCAGTCACGCACATAGACGATGCCGTGCTTGTGGTCATAGGCGCCCTCAAGGGATACATGGACCTCAATATACCCAGAATCCACCGACCGGTCGCGCATCATAGCATCAATCATCTCTTGACGTGCAGTAGCGAGCTGTGCCTCAATCTGCTCGCGAGCCCGCTCTACAAGCTCATTTGCAATTTCGTGGATTTCCTGCTCCTCGTAGAAAGGGGCAGGCGTAGGTGCCTGGGCAGCAGCAGCTTGGGCTTGGGCTAGCATAGCGGCCATAGAACGGGTGAAAGGCTTGGAAGACATAGTAAGAGGCTTGTAGGGAATGGCACGGGGCACAACTTATACCTATGAGCCTATCCACCTTCAAATTTTTCCGCATCATCACACCCTAATAGTCCTCAATAAAAAGTTCCTAGTGTATATTTGTGTTTTTACTATTACGTGGTGTTGTACTACTCACCTAATAGTACCAAGATTCTGGCGAGTCACACCCACAGCGACCACGGCATGTGTCAATGCAACTACACGACAGCATACCACAGTCGTGGTCGCAGTCAGGGTCGTTACAGTAATGAAGCCCGTACTTAGCAAGGCGGTCAGCCCGTTCAGCTTCACGGACAGCCTCTACAAGTGCAGGGTCTGAGAGGGTAACAATTTGCAAGGTGGGACTACCATAGTTTGTGGTACCATCCAGTGTAAGTTCAATGCAACAAGTTTTGCCGTGTACTGTAATATCTTCACTGTATTCACGCAAGATGGGACTCAGGTCCGTACCAATAGGCACAGTAAGTTCTTTCTCATCATAGCGAGTTCCACTGACAATGATGCGAAACACTTCATTTGGGTAGCGACCACGGCGGTCAGTAAAGTAGGTCATTATTGCCCCAACAGCATCCTCATACGACTTGTAGAGGGCAGAGGATTTCATCTCTGTTTGAATCGCGTGGCGGGTCTGGACGTAGGTAGCACGAAAGGAGGGCTTGGAAGACATAGGGGCTTGGATTGGCTTGGCTTGGATTGGCGTAGCAGTCGCTGGCACCTTACAGCGCCGACAGGCACACCCTTCAAATTTTTCTATCACGGCCCACTCATCACACCCTAATAGTACCCTCCAATAAAAAAGTTCAGAGGAGTGAGATATTTTTGTGGTTTTATGTGTTTTTTGTGGGGTTATGCTGTTTAGGCAGTGGGGTCGGCGACGGACTTGTCAAAGGTCTTGGTCGCCTCGTTGTAGAGGCCGACATAGACCATCTCGTCGCCGTTGGTGACCCAGCTGTGGCCGGTGGCGATGCGGTAGTAGGTGGTGGTGCCGACAACGAAGGGCGTCAGGTCGGCCTCCTCCTCAGCAGGAGCGCCGGCGCCGCCGCCCGCCGCGGCAGCCTTGGCGGCCTTGTTGGCGGCCCGAGTGGCAGCGGCCTTGGCCTTCTGCTCGTCGGTCATCTTGGTACCCTTAGGGCGGCCGCGCTTCTTGCTGGCATCTGACGCGGCCGAGCCGGCACCTGAGTCTGATGAGGCGCCATCTGAAGCGGCATCTGAGGCGGTAATGGGATGAGCCGCGAGCCAGGCCTCAAAGGCGAGGTTCGTGGGGCCCATACCCTCCTCAGGGTCGTCCTTGAGGGACTTGGCCTGCTCAACGCGCTCGGCGAAGGGCGTCTTCTTGTACTCAGGGTCCGCGGCAGTGAGCGTCTCAGTGAGGTAGCTCACGTAGCGGTTCCAACGAGATGGCCCGCGCTTCTTGGCAGGGGCCTTAGCGGCAGCAGGCGCGGCCGCGGGTGCAGCTGCAGTAGTCGCAACAGCAGGAGCTGCTGCAGACACACCGAGGAGAGTCTTGAGCTCGTTCTTGAGCGCTGCATTTGTCAGCTCCACCTGCTCTAGACGAGCGAGGATGGAGTGGAGAGTAGTGGCAGAGACGGCAATAGTGGAGGACATTTGGCTTGGAGGCTTGGGGGCTTGGGGCGTGTGTAGCTTGTACCTTGGCGGTGCTCTTAGATAGCGGCGCCGAACTGGCTTCAATTTTTTACGTCGCATATAAGCTCTATTACACAGAAAAAATAGTAGGCCCTCGCTATTACACCTACTAGTCTGTAATAGTGAGAGCCCTGTAGTTCGGCTGGCGGTCTGGTGTGTGGTGCTATTAGAGTGTGGTAAGTGTAATAGAGATGTCCTACTACATAAAAAAATCTGGGCTTGCGCCGTGATTTTTTGTTTTTCTATGGGGTTTGCGTATTATGGTTTGTTTTGTAGGGCCCGCCGAGTCTAGTAGTCGTCGTAGCAGTGGCAGCGGCAGACGTCTATGCAGCTACCGCAGCCTTGGCCACCGCCTTCGCGCCACTCGTCCCACTCGTCGCGCTCCTCCTCTTCACGTTCGCGGGCGAAGTCTTCGCGGTCTTGCTCTTGGCGACGCCAGCGTTCCTCTAGGGCCCACGCCTCGTAGCGCTCCTCTTCCTCGGCCTCTCGGAGGGCCGCTGCGAGGCGGTCTTCTTCTGAAGGAGGGGGAGGCGGGGTGAGCGTTATCACGAGATTGACGGTTTCGTCGTCTGTGAAGAAGCGGAGCGAGAGGGCCTTGTGGGCGTGCTCGGCTGGGACCTTGGAGAGGGCCTGTGGGAGCTTGTAGATGTCGTCCAGGTTGTTCCAGCGCGGGACGTGGTCGGTTGGCAGGGCGGTGTGAGCGTCGTAGCGGCTGGCGACGTAGTGGGTACGGAGGTCCCACCGTACGAGGTTGTACGAGGCGATATGCGGGTACTGTTGGGTCAGATACCAGCGAACCTTCTCCATCAACTCGTAGTCGTTCGCCACCTTGATTACAGTGGGCCACTTGTAGTCGTGGCACTCGTAGCCGTCACCGTCGCCAGGATAGTGACGAATGTCAAGGTAGAAGCCGCGGTGGAAGGGGGAAGGGCCAACAGGCTCGGGCTCGGGCTCCTCGGGAAGAGGGTCCTCTCCGCCCGCGCCACCCCCGCGGACTGGACGGAAGTCGCCACGAGTGAGACCGCAACCGTAACGAAGCCCACCGCAGTCGCCACAGTTACGCGGGCAGGGTACGGGGGTATCGTCGTCTTCCTCCTCTTCCTCCTCCTCCTCGGGCTTGGGAGGAGCCGCACGCGCTTGACGCATCCGCTCCGCACGCTCGGCAATACGCTTGCGCGAGCCTGCGATGCGTTCGTGCATCCCAGCGGGGTCAAAGGAGTCAGCGAGGGTGGAGTAGAGTCGGTGGGCGTTGTTGTATGCATCCCAGAGAAGCCAGAGGTTGTAGGGGAGTTCCTCGATGTACTTGACAGTGAGCTGTTCCTTGGTCTTCCCCCAACGCGAATGGATGAATCGGGGGTCCTTGAGAATGCTGCTGTCGAGCTGTGCCTTGGTGATGTCCCAGAACGCGCGGTCCAGGAATGTCTGCACGGGCTCAAAGGTCTTCCAGAGCAGGTCCTTGCTGGCATCACTTGCGTAGTGGCTGTCGGCAAAGTCCGAGTCCATCCAGTCGTGTTGGAGGGCTCGGTCAAGCTCTGGGAGGGCGATGAGGAACTTCTCCAGGATTGCATCTGGGGAAGGGGGTGCCTCGGGGAGGGGAGAGGCAGGGGCTGCCGAAGCAGCGGGGGCCGCCGAAGCGGTGAAAGATGGAGCGAAAAGAAGGGCAGATTACCGATTAAGGGCGGGGTGGCGGGCACACGCCTGGCAGAGGTTTTACCCCCCGCCGTTCCGCTTCTACGCCTATTAAGCCGTTTGATGGGCACGAAAGGTCGCGAACGTTGCTTGGCTCCATACTAGAACCCCTGATACTACACCCACAAGGCCACTGCATTCTACAGCTCGCCGTTGTACGTTTGTCCTATGCCCGAGAACTCGGCCACTTTCGTAGCCTTGCAACCAGCCCCACCGTTTCACGGATGGGGCCGTACAGCCCTGTCGCGGAGCCATGGAAGCTCCTACCCCCACACTCCTTGGGGACGACCACTTATACTGAGCGGATTTGCAAACGTGTGGATGCAGCACCAGGGGCCCCTCGCACTCGCTAAACGCCCTCTACACCGAGAGGGACGCCGCTGTGCAAAGCTCCTGTGCCCAAGCGCACGAAACCACTGATCCAGGGGCAGTCAGAGAGGGTACAAGCCCCTCTGGCCGAGCCAGTAACTATCAGTGGAGTTCAGCTAGGGTAGTTTGCCGTTCAAGCACCCGCGGGTGCCATCATCACGGACTTGCCTCTAGCCTACCCCCGTATCCTCTACGGCCTCTGGGGGTGCTCTATAGTGGGGCAAAACGGCCTATTTCAATTTTTTAATCCACTTGAAATACACCCCCGCAATAGGGGTGCGCTACTGCATTTACACCCCCGTAATAGACCCCTTATTCAAGTACAATTAAAAATTGAAATTGAGGGGATTGCCCCACTATAGAGTACCCAACCACAGGGGGTCCTAGTACCTGTGGGGTGCTGCTAAAAGCAGCATCAAAAGGACGGGGTGTTAGGCGGTCGGGCATCGGGTGGGGCAACTCATGTGGTGTTCGGCAGGCTGGTCGACCCTGACTGCTGTATGCGGAGGTAGGGGCATACAGGGTAGGGCGGGGTGGAGGTCGGCATTACTGTGGGGGCTGACTGGTTGACCCTGACTGTTGCGAGGCGGAGGAGGCGGGTACGGAGCACGCAACTATGCCTTCCAAGCGGGCTAAACCAATTAAAATACGCTAGGCGGAGGTGGCACTAATGAGTTAGGCGAACCCAAACGGGGGAACCTGGACGGCCATCACGATAGGCTGCGGGCGCGGGGCAGCGATGAGAAACAGTTCCGGGACTTACAACCAGGCGGAGGTGGCATAAACATCACGGTTCTCTTCTACAGAACCAGTGGCCACCACGAAACACTGGAGTAGAAGAGAACCACGTTCCTGGACGTACGAACCAGGTGGAGGTGCCAAGTAGCTAACCCGAGAGGGAGGGGCAGGTGGGCATCACAAAGTGCTGCGAGAGTGGGGCAGCGATAGAACGAGACCTGGACGCAAGCCCTTCTTTTTCTATGTAAGGGGCGCCCGTTGCGGGTGCCCATTTTTTTATGGACCTTGGTCTATTACACTTATCACACTCTAATAGCCGCTAATAAGAACCTTATCAGCCCCCCGAAAAAATTGAAGCCCTTTCAGCCCTCCTTTTACCTTATAAGCGAACCACAGCAAGCCCCCAAGCCACAAGCTATTCCAAGTCACAATGTCTTCAGTACTCCAAGCTATGCCCGTTCGCCTGTCTGCCCCCCCTCCTGTCCCCGCAGTGTCTCTAAAGACACTTGTGTGGAGACGCACGGTGTTGGACACCTTCGCCAAGTACGGCGTCACCGTCGACGCCAAAGAGTTCTGCCGCGGGACTGCTACTATTCACAAGGAGCAGCTTGAGGCGGCCTGCGAGGCCTTCACCGTCTTTAAGACTCGCGAGCAGCTCTACGCCGTTCTCATTGGCCAGATGCAGTCAGGCAAGACGGGTGCTTTCCACGCACTCATCCGCCTGATGTTCCTCTCAGGGCTCATTGAGCACGCTTACCTTCTCTGCGGGTCAAATGAGACGGTTCTTTACAACCAGGCAAGGGGCGACTCCAAGCGTTACAACAACGCCTACTACACCAGTGGGCGTCTCGTTGTACGCTTCCGCCAGGACTTCGATAAACTCACAATGAAGACGTCCAATGCCCTCATTGTGATTGACGAGAGCCACATTGACCAGACCCGCAACCTGCTGCTCGATAAGATGCTTCAGCGCCACAACATCGTCTTGAGTGGCACGAACCGCGTCATGGAGGCCAACAACACCTACATTGCCTCTGTGTCGGCCACTCCCTTCTCTGAGTACTCTGATGTGGTCTATAACGTGGGCCACATGGACACTGAGGGGGCCAAGAAGGCTATCATTCGCATTAAGCCTGGGCAGGGTTACCGCGGGGTCAAGTACTTTCTAGACAACGGCCTTGTCCGCTCTACGTCGGACTTCAACCTCCAACGCGACATTGCAGCGTTCTTCAACATGTTGCGCGAGTGTGGCAACAAGTACGCCTTGATGCGTCTTCAGACCAAGAAGAAGTCCTCTGATGTGAAGACGCTCATTCAGACACGGGCCCCGTCGTACGGTATCAAGGTCCTCAACTTCATGTCTGGGAAGGAGGAGATTAAACTCGACGCCCTTGAGAACGCCCCTACGCAACCAACCATCGTTCTGCTGGCGGGTCGTCTCCGCTGCGGGAAGGTCGTTCCTAAGGCACACATCTCGTGTGTGTGGGAGGGTGCTATGAGTGCCAAGACTGACACCATCCTTCAGTCCCTCCTTGGGCGTATGTGCGGCTACTACGAAGACACTCCACTTGAGCAGATGCCGGTTGTCTTCTTGCCGCACACTACGCTCGTAAAGCGCAAGTACATCAGGGATGCCACCTCGGAGCCGATCAAGATCAACGAGCTCGAGAGGTACGTCCTCGGGTTTGAGCTCGACTCGCTCGACAAGGGGAACATTATGCCAACGATGTTCATGAACGCCGCCTGCGAGGGCAGCCGCGTGTCGAGCTCCCACAGCCGCACCCCCGCGCTCCCCTTACGGTACTCCCCCGAGAGCCTCTTCAATGCGGCAGATCTCCCCGAGTTCTACCGCAGAAATACACGCCTCACTAAACAAAGACTCTTTAACTTCCTCGAGGCCGCTGTGTCTGAACCCGAGTCAGATGTTCTAAAACAAATAAAAGATGACTTCGCTTCCTCGCCCAATTACACGGACGCGCAGAAGGCAGAAGTCGCGACATTCCTGTCACAGCCCGCAATCCGTGGCTGTGACATTGCTCCTCGTTGGGTGGATGAACAGTCAAAGAAGTCTCAACAGACTTGGTGCCAGAACCTCCACCGAAGCATTGAAGTTGGTCGCATGCTGACGATACACGCACTGGAGGGTAAGAACGAGGATGGCTCACCGCACCGCCCCGTACTCGGCCTAATCTACGACAAGGAGACGGACAAGGTGTTCGTCCAGTTCCAGCTCGAGAACGAAAGTGCAACGCCTCTTGCCAAGCGGGTTACTCGCACAACCGGCCTCGAAATCTTCGCAAAGACTATGGTCGATTCCGAGGCAGAGCCCCTTAGGGGCGACGGCTCTATCCAGTCGGACCTCCCTCTAGCAGTCCGCACGGACCCCGCCGCGTGGGAGGCCGCCCTCGACGAGCTCGTCGCGCGCTACGTCCGCAGCTCGGCCGGCGGGCCCATCCACGACTACAACACCATTAGCGGCCCTCTCGTCTTCTCCCGTGCGGCCTACGGTTGGACCGGTCACTTCGCCCTTCCTGGCAAGCGCCTCAACATACCGTCCAGTATGAAGGACATCCACACTCGTATCGGCGAGAAATACAACGTGGAAATCAAGGTCGCCTATAACGAGGAGACCGTGAGCGCCACCAGGCTCTCGACTGAGTACTTCTACGCAGCCTCTGTAGTGTGGATCAAGAAGTAAAAACACAAAACACAACAACACCCCCCCCCTCTCTCTCAAACATTTTTTTTCGCGACCTTGCGTGTCTTCCGTGTCCCCGCCCCCTTTTTCCACACATATGTATATTCGTGTCGCTCCTTCTCAGTCCCTAATTGTCTCCCTACGCGGGCGTTTGTTGGATGCCTATTAGAGATGGGTAAGAGAATACGAGAGTGGATTGGTGGAAGAATCCCACGGACTTCCATATACATTTCGTGTGGCATATTGAGGGCTAAGTGGCCTCCGTTAGGCAGCCCAGCCCACGCCTTTAGTACAACGGGCTTGAAGAATTTGTCCATAAATCCTTGCTTGCTTCCATACTGTGGCATTTTCTCGTACTCTTCCAACATGAAATACGGGGGTGATGTAAATACAAGGTCATACTTGAAGTTACTGAAATCCACTGTTTCGGATGGGCGAAATGTGAGCTGAACGTCAGCCTTTGGTTTATAGGTTTGAACCATTGCCTTATAGGCCGGCTCTAAATTCTTATTTGCATCTATTCCGAAATACGGAATACCAAGTGCCATCGCGGCTATACAACGCCCTCCCCAGCCCGCGCTGAAATCTAAAATACCTACCTTTGCACCTAGCTTGCAATAAATCTTCATCGCCTCCGTTGGTCTGAATTGATTGATTGTACCGTAATAGAGTTGAAACACACTATACTCTTGACGAAGGAGCTTGACGGGGTCGGCGAAGATTTCGTCAGGGTTGGGCTTGATTTTCCTTATTTTTTCGTGCAAGTACGCGCGGAGCTTTCGGTCCTTCATTCCGTCCGCAAACGATATATGATGCTTTGTTTTTGCACGTAGGCGATGGCCAAGGAAAAAGTAGTCCAATGCTTTTATACCGGAACGTGCAAGCGGTTTAGTTTTGTTACAAGCAATCTCTACTAGTTCTTGGTAGGACTCCTTTGCCTCTTCCAGGGATATGTCGCGCATCTTTCGTGCCAATTCCATCCTTTTACTAATAGGGAATATATTAGACTGTTCAAGGCAGAAAAATTGAAATGTATAGGCGACTCGCTGCTCTGCGCACCGTCTAAAAGACCTTACAAGCCTTTACACTTTCCAAGCCATAAAATGACCACGCACGCTACATACAACTGGGACACTGTTTCACGCTCTCTGTACTACAAAGAGATTGACAGCTCAGACATTGGAGTCTTCTCTGTCATTCGAGACATGTACATACCAGGACGGACATATACGACCAAACGGGGGCAGCTCAAGACATCCATCGACAGCTGGGTTCCTGCTCACTATACATTAAATGGCACCTATATAGGTCGTGTGAGCGACTTTGGCGAGTCTCCCGTGGCATACCCTCTAAAGCTCCTTATTACTCCGCGTCACTTCAAGAACGTGGGTGTTGGTGAAACGGTCGAAGACTGCTTCGAGCTATTAGAGGGTGTTATTGCAGACTCTCAGAGTCGGATGAAAGATTTCCCAAAGCAGTTCTTTAAAGAACTGCGCAAATCCTCCATACACAAGACTAGTCCTCCTGTTCATGTTATGGAACCAGTTTGCCCGCTCCCACAACAAAACTCTGTGCCTCAACCACCTTCCTTACCTCACCCTGCTTCTGTAATAGTACCCGCTGTCGTGGAGCGCCCCGAGCCTGTTGCAGAGGAGCCCACTCCTGCTCCTCAACTCCCACCTGCAGTCACGGAGCCACTCGCTGAACCTCCAGTCGAGGAGCCGACTCTGGCACCCTTCACCACAGAAAAGGCAGCCAACGACCCTACAACAATTACTAAGACGATTACCTGGCTCTTTAGTGCCGTGTTCATCTACATTCTCTCCCTGGTTCCTGATGCGAGCAATATAGAGAACCCTCCAGACCCTATGGAGCTAGGTGGGCCTCCTATATATACTCTCTACGACCAACCACGCGTGTATCCACACGTTAGACAGACAGGGGTGTGGATATAAGAATCACACAACCCTACAAGTAAAATCATAAACAAACACATTACTTCTTTAATGCTGCAAACGTCTTTGTTAAATTCTTCGTCGCCTCATCACATTGTTTTTTATCCAAATCCACACCTATCCCACCCTTGAAACCCATATGCTTCGCAACTATTAGGGTTGTACCGCGACCGACAAAGGGATCCACCACATAGTCTATATGTTTTGCTTTTAGGAATTCCAGTACACGTCGCGTTGCCTCAATACCCATCCCATTTGTATATAGCACATATCCACGCATAAATACATCAGGGGTCGCAGACCCTGGAGTACCCTTTTTACTATAACACAATACGTGACTAAATGTAGGCTTGTACAGGTCCGTCGCATCCACGTCACGAATAAGTGCTATTTTATGATACATTAGTCTGAAACCGGCGTTGTGGGCCTCATCCGTGATTAAATAAGATTTGTCAATCAACCCATTTGATTTACGGTCTGTTTGTATGAAAATAGCGTATCCATCATCCCTAACTGCACCAAAGACGGCCGCTGCGCAACGCCGAAAGAATTTAATATATGCGGCTTCGTTCTTATTTACTTCACTCATATCTGGAGCACTTGTCACAATGGCCGGAAAAAGACCCTTATGTTTTTGGCACCATTTTATTCCGTCTGCACATACTATTTGGAAGTCCATTTACTATGTGCTTCGTAAATATATAACAACTAAAATTGAACGTTTCTAACTCCACTTAGTAAGACACCCACCCCTACAAGCCCTACAAATGTCCGCGACCACGCTTACAAGCATCAAGATAAAGCTCAAGCCCAGCCTCCCATCTGCCCCTAAGCCCACCCTTCGCACCGAAGACACAGGTAAGAAGTTCGAGATGGCCATCTGCCTCACCTACAACATCCCTTACAACGGGAAATACAAATACGATATGGCAGCCCCTCAGGCGCTGTCGGCCCGCCTCGCACCCCTACCAGCCCTATTTCCCCCGTGTGAGCACACGGCCAGTAAGGGAGCTCGTTACGATTACACCGCACTCACCGACCCGTCCCTCCACTTGTCGGCCAAGACGACCAAGAAAGGCTGTGGGAAAGTCGCGCCCCAGATCATTGGTCAAGCCCAGCCAGAGAAGTTCTGTGAGGTCCTTGGGCTCGCCTGGGAATCTGTACCAAAGCTCAAGGAGACCTTCCAGACAATGCCTGTCTCAGCAC
>JACCDW011262215.1_pt1 | contig 11488 bp, 8 predicted proteins | sample 7449781 | NCBI WGS metagenome assembly JACCDW01 (sample SAMN15323449, study PRJNA562643) | freshwater metagenome | isolation source: river surface water | place: USA:Blue River Watershed | collected 2017-08-18
AATCTTTATCTGATTTATACTTATTATATAAAGATTTAATAACCGATTTATGCTTATAAAGGTTGATTGGTTGTGACTTTATTTCATCAATTTTTTCATCTAAATATTCCCAATTTGTAACTTTTGATTTTAATGATTCTAGCATTTTAATTTTATCACCATTAGATTTTGTATCTAATAGGTCCATAAGTGCTTCTAAAAATAATTCTTTACCAGATACTTTCATTGTACCAGCCACGTGGTATCTTGTTATTGGACCATAAATTTGAACTCTTAGAAAATCATCCATTAGAGCCATTACTTTAGATTTAAAAATATCTGCTTCAGTTATTTTAATTTCTGATTTTGGTTCTTGTGGAACTTTTTGGCCTGTTATATTGGAAAACTTTTTCATATCATTATATATTATTTTAAAAATCTCTTATGATATTATATATTAAAACAAAAAAGTCAGAGTAAACTCTGACTTTTTATTCGTATTTAAGATACTTAGATTGATTTTCTATAATTCTGAACATCATCTCTAATCTCTTGAGATTTTTTCTTAATCTCCTGCATGAATTTTCTAATTCTCGTAGCGGCTGTTTTATTTCCTTTCACAAAGAATTTGTCAAATTCTTCTTTAAGAAAATATTTCTTACCATCTATCTCAACCTCTTCTGTTAAAAGTTTAAGAAGTTGATCATATTTATCACTATACTCCATAAAAAGATTTATTTTATTTTATATATTAAAAAAATAAATCTTCTTATTTTTTTGGAGTATATGTGCCAGAAAATCTCTCTTTTATAGTTAACTTAACTGGTAATTTTTTTTGATCTAATTCATTTTTTAAATTAGCATTTTCAACTAATGTGTTATTTACTTCTTTACCCAATTTGATAACGTCTTCATTTAGATTTTTACATTCTAATTCTTTTTGAGATTTGTAAAGCTGAAAATTACCATACAAAGTTTTGTAGAATTGCCTAAATTTAAAAATTAAATATTTATAATCTTCAGGTCTGTAATTTTCATGCAGATCTGATGTCATTAAAAATTCTAAAATATCTTTATCTTCTAATTCAGTTATCATGTTATTTTACAAACCTATTTTTTGTTTCGAATCTTTTTTGTATTGACTGAATATATCTATTAATCTTGTATCCTCTTTAAATTTTTTATTTATATTTAAAGACTTGCAAAGTTCATTAGCTTTCTCTGAGTCAATAAGATCGAATTCTATACTATCTATTAAGTTATTACAATTTAATAGATTCTCATCTATTTCATCTTCTTCGATATTAAATGTTAATAGAAAATGTACTCTTATTGAATCTGAATGAAACCCATCTATCAATTGAAGAATATTATTTGTGAAAGTATTATTTTTATTATATGAGTTATATAAAAATTCACAGTCATCTATTATAATTAATGTTTTATCGAATCTTTTTAAAAAAGTCTTAAAATCTGGATTGTTTATAGTATGATCTATCATATTATTAGGTATAAAGATTGACATTCTATCGACTTTACTTGATATATACTTACAAGCATTTGTCTTACCTAATCCATTCTCACCGGAGAAAATAGTTAATCCCTTTTCATTTTTCTTTATCTTCTTTACTAATTTGTCAAGTTTTTTTAAAGTTGAATCGGAATATTTATTTTCTATATTTTCATTTAACTCTTCTGGTATAAATATAGGATCTAATTCTACAGTATTATTTGATATACAAACTGTATTTATTTTATTCAAGGTATCATCTTGATAATCTATAATACAATTAGATAGATCAGCAATCAGATTTTCAAATTTTTGTTGTTGTTCTAAGTCTTTATAATAAATACAAACTTCATTTACAATAAAGTCTTCACTTTGTTTATTTATTTCTACATATGATATCCATATTTCATCCGATACTTGTTTAAGTACTTTTTCATTAATTATATACTCATCATCACTTGGAAGATACTCTGTTAAAAAATTTTGTTCTAAATCTTCACCTAAAAAATGTTTTTTTAAAATGTCATTAAATTCTTTACCGGAGAATCGTTCATGTATGATTACTCGACTGGGCCTGACTTTCATCGATTCAAAGATGATCAAAAAGTCATTAATGCTAGAGTCATCTCTATTGATATTTATGTTTAGATTGGTTTTTTTCATTTTAAATTAAATATATATGAAAACGATATTTTTTAATGGATACTATACAGTCAGAACATTTAAAGTCAATCCTGTTAATAAATGATTACCACGGGTTATGTAAACTCAAAAATCCTAATTGTCCAAAAGCGAAACTTGTAAGAAAGTTTCTATGTCAAAAAATATCTAATATCTTAGATAAGCCTAAAACAAAGAAATTTTCTTTACTAAGTTTTATATTTTAAATAGATGGACCAGTTGTTAAGTCAATTTGTGGTCCTTCACTTGGATTTATTTGAGGTAGATTTTCAAAAAGTCCTTTTTGTTTTTCCTGCTCTATTAGTTTCATTATCATTTCTCGTTGTTGCTTTTCAAATCTTTTTTTATCTTGTGCAACTCTAAGACTCCTAGCTTTTGATTTTTTCTTGTGATCTTTTCTGTTTCTTGATTTTGGCATAGCTTTAAAATTAATTATTTGAAATTTATATTATTTTTTTACTCAAGTGTTTCAAAATTTAAGAAGTCAAAGTTTAAATCTTTATTTTTATCTATTATTTTCTGAACAGCATTTCTATCTAGATCCTTTCTAACAGTACCGTCTGGTAGCTTTACTTCGTATATAAAATCATACCCACCAGTTGGTGTTTTTTGTAATTGTTCTGTTGTTAACTTTGGATCTGCGACATTTAAATCATCATCTTTATATAATCCATTTATCAAATCTTGTAGGTCTTGAATAGGCATATTTGGAGTGGCGTCTTCATCAAGCGGATCAGGTATTCTTTTACAAAGCTTTAAAAGTGGTGGTGGTATAACCGCTGTAATACCCATCACACTCCAGATTAACATAATGAAAGCATTAATTAATTTTTCAATTAAACAGAAAAACACATTAAATAGTCTAAATGGTCTTAGACATAAATCTCTATATTGTTTTGCCGTGTATATTGGTAATTTTACCTCAAATCCAACACTAAGAAATTCATTTAAGTCTGCTATTATGTAATCATCAGGAATTAGATATTGACTCATTCCCGCTACTGTACCGAATAGTGGATTTTTAACATTAACTGCCACACACCACTCAACAAGTTTTTCTGGTTTAAATTTTATACCAGCGATCTCTAATAGACCCTTTGGTGTGAAAAACTGCATTATCCATTGAAAACTCAAAAATTCAGCCATTAATCCTGGAAACTTTATAGGATTTGTCAATTTTTTAAAAAAGTCTATCAACCATTTTATTATACTAAAAATAACTTTTAATGGTAGAGTAACTATTCCTAATATGAATTTAAAAAGCGGATTAGATATTATATTTATCTTACCCTTTAAATCTTTAATTTTATCAAGTAGTAGTTTCTTCAATGAGTCTTTTTCTTTATCATTTGGATCTATCATGTCATAAGCCTGTTGATACTTTTCAGACGCTTCTTGATAAACATCAAGTGGATTTGATGCAGTTCCAGGATTGTTTATCAAATTATCAGCATCTCTTATTAACTTTTCAATGTTTTGATTAAGGTAGATATACTTATAATCAACATCCTTTATAAATTTACCAGTTGAATATGTAATTGAAACTTCTTCATAGTATTCTTGTTCACCATTTTTTGAAACTATTTTATTTTTTTCAACTCTATCTGGCTTTGTGATATCTAAATTAGATATCACCTTATCTTTCAAATCTCTTTTTGTCTTATCATCTGATTGACCGAATGTATCTCCCAGATTATTAACTTTTCTAAACATTGAATTATCAACTTTCTCAAATTTGTCTAAGAAGCTATTTGATAGTCCCTCCGCAAATATTGGTTTAATTGGCACACCACCACTAAATGCTTTTGTTAAATTTAAGTCTAGTCCAAAAACTAAACTAAAAAATCCTATAACTGCCGGTCCATCTAATAAGAATTTAAAGTCTCCTTTTTCGTCAACATATATGTAGTTACCCAATTCTGATCCCTTTACAAACTTTTTCATATCTTTTAATGCATAATACTTATCATCTTCACTTTGTGCATTCTTAACTTTTAAACTAAGCGATGATATATCACTCATTAAACTAGTTACTCTTGGATTAAATATTATAAAATGGTCTTCTAATTTCGCCTTTATTATTTCTGTTACAAAAGATGCTGGATTTTTTAATAATGCAATTAATTTATTAATAGCTGGAAATAATTTAACAGCTAATTCAATTACCAATTCAACCATTACTTTTGCTATACCAATTGCAGCAGGCATTCTATAGAAGCCGCCGCCTCCACCACCTCCACCGCCAGTCCCAGCTCCTCCTCCACCAGCATTTCCACTTCCTGCTTCATTTTCATTTTCATTTTTTTCATTTTCTGACTTTTTATATCCCTCAATTATATAGTATGTCTCTATATCTAATTCAGTTAACTGGGATCTTCTGACATATCCAACATATTGTGGGTTATCAGGTTCATTATGAACTACATTTCCATTTTCATCTTTAACAGGACCCCCTTTCCATCCAGCACCGTATTTTCCCTTTGAGTAGCTTACGTTTATTTTACCAAGTTCTTGAATTTTATAATTCAATATTGATGCGACTCCGTAATTACTTGATTTAATCGTCTTTAAAGCAGATAATCCACCATTTGTTTCAAATACCGATATTTGGAATTTTTCCAAATTTGAACTGGTAAGTGTTGCTTTTGATTTAGGTGTACCAATATTTAAAAAGTTATCAACTGAACTCAAAATACTAGACGATCCCAACTCAAATGTTAGTATGTTATTTTTTCCAAATTTTGGAAGAGCATTTCCTGATGAACCATTTAATATTTGTGTAGGTAAGTTATTTAAATTTCCATTTAAAATTAAACCTAGACTAACAATTGATTCTTGACTTATAACTCCTTTAAAGAACACAAATTCTTTTACAATACCATTGTTTAACTTCAGCAACCAAGTTCCGCTACCACTACCAACATATTCTTTATATTGATCTGTGACTGTCGTTTCTGTGCTTACAATAACTCCTCTTGTGTAATATTTGTAATCGAAAATTGCCTCTTTGAACTTTTCAATAGATTCTTTGATTTTATCATAGGCCTCTAATAGTCTTGTAGATAAAAAACTAATAATTCCTTGCTCTAATAGAATTATCGCATTTGCAAAAATTATTGGTTTTATTACTTGTCTTGTTCTATATGTATATTCAACATTTTGAAATTGTGTAGTTGTTGATGAGTTATACAATAACTCTGAAGTTTCTATTTTGTCTACAGATTCAATATTCAGACTTACATTTCCTATTTTATCAACTTGTTCTAATATCCAAGATATATTATCTTTGATTTTACTAAATCTATCTAAATCAAAATCTAATCCCAAATTTCCCATTATTGAATCAATGTTTTGTTCAAATCCAGGACTCTCAGATAGATCAATAAAATCTCTTACACTATCTGAGAAACTTGTAGTTGCCCAGTTTTTTGCTGGATCTGAACCATCATCATAATTACTATCTGGATAATATCTAGAACCACCTAACCATTCTTTGTTGAATAGAGATGTTACATTTTCTGGATATATTGAATTTTCATCAAAGTACAGTTTTATCGCAATTGATCGAGTATCTAATTGTTTTGTTCCTGTTAAATTGTCAATATTTACATTCCAATTATTTAAATCAAATGTTTCAATATTTAAAAATGTATCCTGTACACCAACTTCACTATATAAATCTGATGTTGTTCTATACGTCTTCAAGTTGAAATTTATAGGACTGCCATTATAATTTGCATTAATTTTTAATTTACTTTTTATGAAATTTTTAATATCTGAATTTTTCTTAATACTATTTGATGCAGTATTTGGTGAATCATTAGATGATGTCTGATTCTCATCAGTATAGTCTAATTTTAAAGTCGGAACAACTCTAATAACTTTTAGATCATATTCATCCTCTGGATCTATCCAAACCACTTGATTATCTATTCTAAATCTCATTGGTTTGAATATTTTTCTAACTGGATCAGGAATACTATCAGTTGGTGCGGGAGCACTAGTTGTTATTAATTTCCAATCCTCATTATCAACTCCTAAATAGTAACTATTTTTAAAGTCTCCATATTTTACAAGATTTTGCAGTTGTTCTAATATTTTATCATTAGGCGCTTCTTCTGAAAATAATTTTTCAACCTGTTGCATTATTTCAGGTCTATCCTCATTAGGAACTTTATATTTAGTCATTGCGTTACCAACAATAAAGTCATAATATCTTCTATAGTCGGTTATTGTTGCCTGTGTAAATTCTACAATAGGATCATCTTCTTTGTACTTTAGATATTGATATTTTTCATTATTAAAATCTATTACATCTCTGTATTTTAATTTTTGCCAAGGCGGAGATGCATCTGGATTAGGATTATCTAATTGCGTTTTTATCTCACCATATCTTTTCCACTTATAGAGTTCTAAATCTAATGTTTTCCAACTTACTAAATTTGAATAGTCAATTGATTTGCTTAATATCCATTTATCACCGAATATCCAAGGTGCTCTTTCAAAAATAGACTCCTGTATCTCAAGATCTAGTCCGTTAGTTGTTGGAGCCCAATATTTTATTTTCTCTCTTGGGTTTAAAGGCGTTCCATCACTCTTATAAATTCCCAATACAATTCTATTTGGTCTTAAATCTGGTTCTGGTGGTTCTGGTGGTGTTTCAAATTCTGGTAATTTTTCATCAGATCCTATATCAACATATTTGTATAAATAATCTGTATTAGATTGAAATACGCCGGTTGAATAAACTGTAGATATAGTGACATATGTAAAATTTAAATCTCCAACAGTTGGACCTTCTATTGATTTAGTATTCTCATTTGAGAATTTCTTAGGAACTTTTGTATACTTACCATCCTTATCGATTTTTACACCATCTCCTCTTTGTAACTCAGTTGTTAATCGATCTAAACTTTTTGTGACCTCTTGTCCACTTTTATATCCTAATGCTTGTGGAGATCCATAAGGTCCTAAAATTTTACCTGCTTGTTTAGGACCATTTCCTTTTGGTTTTCTTGATTTTATAGCCAGTGCAATAGCTGGATTTATTGCTGCTCCTAAAAGAGGACATATTCTAGCTATTATATCTTCTATTTTTACGATACTTTTAACAATTATCTGTGCTATTTCAAAATAAGGCTTCTGTGTCTCAAATGCTGAGGCTAGTATTGTTTTTTCAACTGATGATAAACCCATGCCATCTCTAAATGCTCCAGTTTTTGAATTTGATGCTCCAAATACATTATCAAATGACTTTCTTACTTCTGGACTTTTTATTCTGGCTATATTTTCCTGTTGAGCAGCTTTTAACATTGCATCACTTATACCTAATTCATAGTTTGCAAATCTTTTTATATACTCAACATCTGGTATTAAGATTGCTACCGAGCTATTTGGATAGTTGCTCTTTTTAGCAAAGTCACCTATTGCTGGTAGGTCCCATAAAAATGGACCAGGAATTGCTAATGATACGTTGTATCTTAGAAATGTTGGGGAAGGATATAAGGGGAAAAGTGGTAATGCCATTTTAACCTATCTAATTTTATTATATATTAGATTAGGTTTTTTTCTTAAAATTCTTCATTTTCATCAATATTCGATATTATATAGTTGAAGTTTTTTGGTAAATCAAATTTATACTTAGCATTTAATTTACCAGAGAACTCTCCACCTGAAAATCCAACTATTATATCCATGAATATTAAATCAACTTCATTAAGAATTAATTTTATTTTAAATTTAAAATTATTATTTTCTTCCTCTGACGATACTTGAAACTTAACATGATAATCAAACTGAATATCTATATTATCATAATTATCTCTAAAGAATTTTCTACTTGGTATTTGTATAAAATTATTACCATTATTAGATAGGTAATAAATAGGTCTCTCCAAACAGTTCATTTTTTCAACTAGTGTTTTCATTAGTTTCATTTTAACTGTTCCACTACTTCTTTTAAAACCATCTTCAAGTCTATCTATTTCATCTTCTTTATTTTTTTTAAGAGATGTTGTAAATAGATTTTCTAAAATTCTAGAATTCAATATTGTTATTTTTATCTCATACCACTCTTTTTCAACTCTTTCTAAATCTGAGAAATAAATTTCTTTATTTTTCCATACTTCATTCATCAATTCTGAAAGCTTAAGTATGTTTTTTTCAAATTCTTTCATGTATTCACCAAGATATTTAAATCTTGTATCTCGATGTCTAATATCAAAATACTCAAAGTATCCTATTGAATCTATTCTTTTTGTATCAATAAATTTTTCAATGTGTGATTGTACCGATTTATTGGAGTTTTCATAAATTATTCTAATCCACTCTTGTGTCAATTTGTCCCATTTTCTTAAATTATCTTCTTTGAACAAACTGTCTATGTCTTCACCTATTAGGTCATCAGCAAATGTGTTAAAACTAGCAGTCTTTTGTAAAGACAAGTTTTTATTTAAATAAAAAGAGTATTGAGAACCATCATTCAATTCAATTACAATATCTTCTTGAGTTTCATTATCTTTATTTGGACCTATCCAATATATTTTGGAAATATTATCAGATTGTAGTTTTTCATTTGGTATTAATTTATCAATTATATTTCTCGCAGTTGTTCTAGAACCTATTAATTGGTCCCAGTCTTTTTCTAAATCAAATTTTATATTTTCAAAAACGGAATTTACTTTTGATAATTCAGTATCTTCAATAAATTTATTCTGATCATACTTTCCAAGACATAGTCTATTTTTAGTTAAAAGTAAATTTTTTAAATCTGTTATGAAAACATTAGAATTCTCAGAATATCTAGCTTTTAATCCTCTATCTAATAAATTGTCGAGAAAGTTATTATTCAATAATACCATAGATGTACACATTTCAAAAATTAAATTTTTTGAATTGTAACTTGGTTTACTACTTGTTTCTTTTGATTCGAATATATAATGACTTTTTAGAAATCTCATAAAAAATTCTTCTACTTTTGAGTATATATTAATTTATATATGTATTAATCTCGATTAAATATATATGACATGGGAGATAGTTTAAATACAGGAATACAAAAACTAGGTGATACTTTATCAGCTAAATTATTTGGAAATTCTAAAGATAATCCTGAAGGATCTAATAATTTCAGTGGAGTTTATTTAGGACCCGGTGGTGGTGTAACAAGGCAAGATTCATTTACAATTGAGGATAATAGATATGGACCATCTTTTTTACCGGTTGGATATTTTGATTCTAATAATGGATGGATTGACGATAGATTAAGTTCAATTATAGAAACTTTACCTGGTATTAGTAAAGGCGATTTTCCATTAACAATTAAAGACTCTAGAAGTGGCAATGAAGTTACTTACTCTGATCCATTAGGGCCATATAAACATATTGGCAACGGATTTACACCTCCTGGTTTTTTTGTTCCTGAGACAAATTTATGGGTAGATGGTAGATTTAGTGTGATAATTTCAGAATATACTAAAGGACAAGAGGGTAATTCTATACAAAGGACTTCTTTAGGTAGTAATAACCTACCTGTTTCTCCTGCTCAATCACTTGAGGATCCTGATGGTAATCTTCCAACAATAGATGGTGTACAAAATAATACGTCTGCGGCTCCTGGTTTCACTCCAGTTTCTTATTATAGAAGTGAAGGTGAAATATTCATAAAGCCTAAAAGTTTAAATGGACAGGATATTGGAATAATAACAACAGAGGAAGCTTTACAATATACTAAATCAACAGGTGTTGATGGATTTTATGATAATAAGGCGGATAGTGATTATAGTTTCAAATTTGGAATCGAAGATGATAAGGCTCTTGAATCTTTTCCAGGTGAAGGCGGTAATATATTATCAACAACTCCTTATGATAATGAAGATCCATTATTTATTGGATTTGAGATTATAATAAATGCTCCAACATCTCCTCTTTTCAATGGCGAATTATTGAATTTTATAAGAAAATTTTACTCCTATAGTGAAATAGCATCTAGAGATCAAATATATTCTGATTTTGTTTTAGAAGCATTTAAATTTTTTAAATTTAGCAATGAGGATTTATCTGGTGTTAATCCACGAAATTTAGGAATAAGTCCAAATCCTGATGGTAGTGACATAGAATCTATTTTTAAAACAAGATTGAAACCAAGAAGACATTATGTTAAAAAAATAAAAGGTCTTGATAAACTTAATGAAGCTAATACACCTTCTCAACAATCAGCCTTTGTTAAATATAAGAATGATTTGGTAACTTTAACATTTTATGAAGATACAACTTTAGAGTTTGGAACTTTGGCTAGTTTATATAAACTTTTATATTGGTCTAGATTAAGAGGTAAAAATATAATTCCTGAAAATTTACTTAGATTTGATTGCACTGTTATTGTATCAGAGGTTAGGAACTTCACAAGGGTTAAGAGAGCTGCTGAAACCGGCCAACTGCTAACATTAAAAGAAAATGTATCAAGATACGTGTATGATTTATATGAGTGTCAATTATTTTTTGATAAATTATCACATGGTGATACAGTCGCAAACGATGCTATATCATCTCCTGAAGGTGTTGAAGTTAGCTTTAGCTATAAGTTCTCTACATCTAGATTTGAAAGATATAATTTTAATGAAAATAAATATAAATTTGTAGATAATAAACAAGTAATACCACAACTTGAGTCATCTCAGTCTTCTAATAATGCTACTATAGATCCAAATACCGGAAGTTTAAATACCTTTAGAACAGATGAACTACAACCACTTAATAATGGATATTCTGGAAAAGACGTTGTTTCTTCAATTATTTCATCTAGATTTGAATCTGTAAACTCAGAATCGGCTTTACCTACAGAAGAAGATACACAGGGAACATCCGATATAAATAACTTTAAAAATAACGAGAAGATAAATATTTATAAAAATGAATTTGAGAAATCTATTTTAGATTCATCCGGATCAAGTATTGGGATATATCCATCGATATCATCTGGTACTTCTGAAAACTCTATTCCTTTAAATCAAAATGGGAATCTATTGCAAAAAGCTGGTGAAACATTATTACAAAATATTAAGAAGGCTGCACTGAATGAGGCTCAAAGACAACTTAATAATCAATTTAGACTTGTTAATAATAGTCTCGATAAGGTTAGAAATTCTTTTGGTATAGGTAGAATGAGTGAACCTACAAATGTCTACAATAATCCACCTGGTGGTCAATTCTTTTTTGATGTTAAAAACTCTTTAAGAAATTTTGGAGGAGATGTTTTAGGTGGACTTTTAGGAGGATAAATAATCACAAATATATAATTTTATGTATGTTGATAGAAGT